>Ga0074046_10000150_pt1 | contig 58954 bp, 53 predicted proteins | sample BogForMeECP23OM3_FD_94441 | JGI IMG/M metagenome (GOLD analysis project Ga0074046, IMG submission 94441) | Bog forest soil microbial communities from Calvert Island, British Columbia, Canada - Bog Forest MetaG ECP23OM3 | ecosystem: Environmental > Terrestrial > Soil > Wetlands ... | reverse complement strand
CTCGGCGGCACGTAGCGCGATATCGGTTGCTTCAGTGTCTGGTTCAGCCATGCCCACTCTCTACCCTCGATCTCCCGTCACCCACCTGTCCGGGGGCCCAGTTCAGTTGGGGCTGTACGGCGTATTCCTGAGGTCCGGGGCCGGCCGGGAGGTAGTGGTGCGCAGCATGGCGGTCTCCCGTGACAGCAGCGCGCGCTGCAGGGCCAGCCGGCGCAGGGTGTCGGACTCGGCCAGCAGCGCCTGCCGCTCCGGCAGGTCGATGACCATGGCGGCGGCGATGATGAACGACAGCAGCGTCGGCTCGTCGGGCAGGTCTTCGATCCTGACCACGGCACCGCCCCATTCGGTGAGCGCGTCCAGGTACTCGCGGAACGCGGCCTGGACCACGCGCACGGCAGGCTCGGCCGACGCCGGGTCGGCCGCCTCATCGGCGAGCATGTCGACTTCGCCCCGCAGGTACGGGCGCGTCTCGTCGAGCCCCCGCAGCCGGAACCGCTGGGCGCCGACGGTGATGATGTCGAACCGGCCGTCGTCATGCCGGTCGACCCGGCGCAGGATGGCGGTGCAGCCGACCTCGTACAGCGAGTGCACGCCGTCGATGCCGGTCTCGCGGCCCTTGCGGATCGCGATCACGCCGAACTGGCGTGGCTCCGGCCCGTCGAGCAGGTCCCGGACGAGCTGCCGGTACCGCTCTTCGAAGATGTGCAGCGGCAGGAGCATGCCGGGGTAGAGCACCGCGCCGAGCGGAAACAGCGGCAGCATCTCGCTCATGACACACGACCCTACGCGGCGCCGCGCCGCGCTCAGACCATCAGGACGATCTTCCCGCGGATGTGGCCGCTCGCCAGCTGCCGGTAGGCGTCCTGGACCTGACTGAGCGGGAACGTCGCGGCGATCGGCACCTCGAGCTGGCCGTCCGCGATCAGCCCGGCCAGCTCGGCCAGCACGCTCGCGCTGGCCCCGGCCGCGTTACCCTCAGCCTTGACCCCGTACTCCGCGACCGCCCCGAAGTTGGCGATCGTATCGATCCGGGAAGGCTCGACACCGAGCTCCAGGGCCAGCTGCACGTAGTCCGCGCCGAACGTGTCGATGAACGCGTCTACCTTGGCGGCCGCCTGCCGGATCCGGTCGGCCACCCCGTCGCCGTAGGCCACGGGATTCACTCCGTGCCTGGCCAGCCATTCGTGGTTTGCCTGACTCGCCAGGCCGATCACGGTGGCGCCCGCGCGCCTGGCCAGCTGGACGGCGATCGAGCCGACCCCGCCGGCCGCCCCGGAGACCACCACGGTGTCACCCTGGGTCAGCGCGACGGCCCGGACGGCGGCGTAGGCCGTGGCCCCGGCCACGAACAGCGCCCCGGCGACCTCCCACGGCACGCCCGCGGGTTTGGCGGTCAGGTTCTGCTCCTCGACCACGACGTACTCAGCCTGGCTGGCCCGGTTGTCGGTGTAGCCGATGACCTCGTCCCCGGCGGCGAAGCCGGTCACACCGGATCCGGTCTCGGCTACCACCCCGGCCAGGTCACTGCCCTGCCCGGACGGGAACGTGGCCGGGAACCTAGCGTGCATCAGGCCGGCGCGGATCTTGGCCTCACCCGGGTTGATCCCCGCCGCCTTGACCTGGACCAGCACCTGGCCCGGTCCCGGCACCGGCTTCGGCACGTCGACAACCTTCAGGACGTCGACCCCGCCGTACTCGTCGAACCGTACTGCCTTCACTGGCGCGCCTCCCTCTCTCCAAGTACTCCTCAACTTCGCCGCGCCGCTCCGTATGCCCGCTACCCGGCGAGATGCTCGCGCGACAGCAGGGCGTCGGCCGGCCCGAACCCACCGCGCCAGCCCTGGGGCAGATCGGGTGGTCTTCGAATGTCAGTGTCACGGGTTAGGGTGGCGACCGTGGCCGAACGCTGGGATCGCGTGCGAGTGCTTGCCCTGGCGCCCGACGCGCCGTCGCAGCGCGTCGCCCAGTCGCTGGCGTCCGGCCGCGCGTGGCCGCTGGCCGGTGCCGCCGGGCCCGGCGCGCTGTGGGGTGAGTGCCGTGGCAGCGCCGTCACGCCGTACCGCACCGTCGTCGACCTGACCGGTCCCGCGTACCGGTGCTCCTGCCCCAGCAGGAAGTTCCCGTGCAAGCACGCGCTGGCCCTGCTGCTGCTCTGGGCCGACGGGTCGGTGAAAGACGACGTCGGCGAGCCGCCCGAGTGGGCCGCCAGCTGGCTCACGGCCCGCGCCGCTAAGGTCGGCCACACGCAGGCCGGGGAACCGGGCGAACCCAAGGACCCCAAGACGGCGGCTAGACGCGCGGAGCAGCGCGAGGCCCGGGTCGCCACCGGCCTGGCCGAGCTCGACCGGTGGCTCTGCGACCAGGTCCGTCAGGGCCTGGCGGCCAGCCAGCGGGCCGGCTACGGCCACTGGGACGACATCGCCGCCCGGATGGTCGATGCGCAAGCCCCCGGCCTGGCCGAACGTCTCCGCGCCCTCGCCTCGGTCCCGTACTCCGGCGCCGGCTGGGACGGCCGGCTCCTCGAGGAGTACGCGCTGCTCCGCCTGCTCGCCGTCGCCTACCGTCGGTCGGCCGAGCCGCCGCCGCCGCTCCTGGCGACCATCCGGTCACGGGTCGGGTTCAGCCTCCGCCAGGCCGACGTGCTAGCCGGCGGGCAGCCCGTCCGGGACCACTGGCAGGTGCTGGCCCGCCGGGACCTCAAGCAGGACCGGATCCGGACCCGCCGCACCTGGCTGCGGGGCCGCAAGACCGGCCGGACCGCGCTCGTGCTCAGCTTCGCCCCCGCCGGCCAGGCACTCGACGACACGCTGACCGTCGGCACCGACGCCGACGCGGACCTGGTCTTCTACCCCGGCGCCGTCCCGCTGCGCGCCGTCGTGCTGGGCAAGCACGACGCCCTCGACGGCAGCCCGCCGGCCGGCGACACGATCGCCGGGCTGCTGGCCGGATATGCGGCCGCGCTCGCCGCGGACCCCTGGCTGGACAGCTGGCCCGCCGTCCTGGAGGTCACCCCGGCCCGCTCCCCCGCTCCGGCCGTGTCCGACGCGGCCGGCCACGCCCTGCCGCTGCACCCGGGCGCCGGCGACTGCTGGCCGCTGTTCGCGCTCTCCGCCGGACACCCGGTGACGGTGGCCGGCGAGTGGACCCCACACGGCCTGTGGCCGCTGACCGCCTGGGACGAAGGCGGGCGGGTGGTACCGCTGTGAGCACATGGCAGGACCTGGTCACCGCGAGCCTTCTTGGTACCGAACGGACCGCGGTTCCGCTGGTCGCCGTCCCTGGCGTGCCCACCCCGGCGGACGCCCCGGGGGATCCAGCGGCCATCCTGCTTGACCGCGCCGCGCTGCTGACGGTAGCGCGGCGGGGTGGCCGCCCGGCCGAGCGCGCCGAGCCACTGCCCGCGACCGAACCGGACCCGGCACCCACCGTGAGCCCGGCCGCCGGGCGTCGGCTGGCCCGGATGCTCGGCGGGGAGCCCCCCGACCTGCTGGCCGAGTGGCTGACGGCGGCCGTGACCCGCGGCCGCCGGGCTCCGGCCTATCTGCTGCCGGCGCTGCTCGACCGGGCCCGGCGGGTTACGCCGGCCGACCCGGAGTTGCGCCTCCTGGCGGCCAAGGCGGGCGGATCGCGAGCGCGATGGCTGGCCGGGCTCAACCCGGACTGGACGTTCGTCACGGCGCACGCCCGGCCCGGCGATGACGCGTGGCGGCTGGGCGACGCCGGCCAGCGGCGCGGTTACCTCACCGCGCTCCGCGCTCACGATCCCGGGGCGGCCAGGGAACTGATCGCAGGCAACTGGGACGCGGCCGGTCCAGACGAGCGCGTCATGTTCGTTAACGTGATGGCAGGTGGGCTCAGCCTGGCCGATGAGCCGCTGCTCGAGGCCGCGCTGGACGACCGAAGCGCCTGGGTGCGCAAGATGGCGGCCGACGTGCTCGCCGCACTGCCCGGGTCAGCTCTCGCACAGCGGATGGCCGAACGTGCCGGACGCTGCCTGCGCCTGGACCGGGGTATCCGCGGCACCCGCCTGTTCCGCTCCCCCGGCCAGCCGGTCGAGCGGTGGCTGGCCAAGGCCGCCGCCGTCCTGCGAGACGAGGGCATCCCCGCGTCGTCGGCGCACGTCATCGAATCCGTCAGGCTGGCCGAGGCGCTCGCCGCGCTGCGCGGACGCCCGCTGGCCGGCCTGGAAGAGGTCACCGAAGCCGCCCGTTCGGTGCTCTGCGAGGGCAGCGACCTACTCACCGCGCTCATCCAGCGGCGGCTCGTGGTCGGCGAGCGGCTCGGCACGGTGCCGCCTGCCACGCCCATGGTGCCGCTCCAGCGGGACCTGCAGGACCAGCAGCGCCACCTGCGGCTGCGGCCCGGGGCGGAGCCCCGGGATTACGACCTGGACCTGCGCAAGCCGAACGACCTGGCCCGCAGCCGCCTGCTGTACCGGCTGGCCCTGCTCGACGTGGCCTGGGGAACGCCCCTCCAGGGCCGGACACCGAACATCGGGACGTTCCGGGAGAGCTGGCAGCTGACCTGGCGGCCCGAACTTGACCTGGCCCTGATCGAGGCGAGCATGTGGGGCAGCACGGTCGCGGCCGCTGCCGCGCAGCGCGCCCGGTCCATCGCCGCCGGCGCGACCGCCCTGGATGAGCTGACGGCGCTGACCGAGCGGTGCCTGCTCGCCGATCTGGGCGATGCCCTGCCGGCTGTGCTCGCGGCGGTCAGGGACCGCGCCGCGCTGGAGGTCGACGTGACCCACCTGATGGCGGCGCTGCCGGCCCTGGTCCGCGCGGCTAGGTACGGCGACGTGCGCGGCACTGACCCGGCCCGGCTGGGCGAGGTCGCCGTCGAGATGATCACCCGGGTCTGCGCGGGCCTGCCGGCCGCCGTGGCGTCCCTGGACGAGACGGCCGAGCAGGCCATGCGGGAGCGCATCGACGCAGTGAATTCGGCCACCGGACTGCTCGCCGACGGCGCCTGCCGCGACCGCTGGCTGGACACGCTGGCAGTACTAGCCCGGGGGGACGACCCCCCAGACCCCCCCGCGTGGGCCTGGGCCCCCGGTGCCCGCCGCTGATCTCCGGGCGGCTGACCCGGCTGCTGCTCGACGCGGGGCGTATCCCGGCGGACGAGGCGGGCCTGCGGATGTCCCGCGCGCTGTCCCCCGCCGCCCCGGCTCCGGCCGCCGCGGGCTGGGCCGAGGGGTTCCTGGCCGGCAGCGGCCTGCTGCTCGTCCACGACGACAAGCTGCTCGCCCTGGCGGACGGCTGGCTGGCCGGGCTGAGCGCGGATGCCTTCGCCGCCGTCCTGCCCGCGCTGCGGCGGACGTTCGGCGGGTTCGCGCCACCGGAACGGCGGGCGATCGGGCAGCAGGCCGCCCGGCTCGACGGCACCGGCCGCGGGCCTGCCATCGTCGCTTCGGCCGGCGATGACCTCGACTCCGAGCGGGCGGCGCTCGCGGCCAGGGCCGTGGCGTTGATTCTCGGGCTCACCCAGCCGGTGGCATCGTGACCGCCGGCCACGAGGAGCGGATGCGGCGCTGGCGCCTGGTGCTCGGCGAGGCGGCGGGCATCACCGTGCCGCTGAGCGGCGGTGACGCGCGCATGGACGCGGCTCTGGGCGCGCTCTACGACTCCGACGATCGCGCTGGCCGCCCCGGTTTCGGTCAGCAGGGTGCCGCGCAACGGCAGGCCGGGTTCGGCGCGTCCGCTCCGCGCGTCGCCCGCTGGCTCGGCGATATCCGCACGTTCTTCCCGGTCAGCGTGGTCCAGGTCATGCAGAAGGACGCCATCGAGCGGCTCGGCCTGACCCGGCTGCTGCTCGAGCCCGAGATGCTGGACGCGGTCGAGCCGGACGTGCACCTGGTCGGTACCCTGCTCTCGCTGAGCCGGGTGATACCCGAGCGGGCGCGGGAGTCCGCCCGCGCGGTAGTGCGCGCCGTGACCAGTGACGTGGAGCGCCGGCTGGCGCAGCGGACTCGTTCGGCGGTGGCGGGGGCGCTGAACCGGGCCAGCCGGACGAGCCGGCCCCGGCGGCCCGCCGATATCGACTGGGACCGGACGATCCGCGCGAACCTGCGGAACTACCTGCCGGAGCACCGGACGATCGTGCCCGGGCGGCTCATCGGCTACGCCAGGAAGCAGCAGGCGGTGGCGCGCGACGTCATCCTCTGCCTGGACCAGAGCGGCTCGATGGCGTCTTCGGTGGTGTACGCGGGCGTGTTCGGCGCGGTGCTGGCGTCGATCCGGTCGCTGCGCACCTCGGTGGTGGCCTTCGACACCTCGGTCGCGGACCTGACCGGCCAGCTCAGCGACCCGGTCGACGTGCTGTTCGGCACCCAGTTGGGCGGCGGCACCGACATCAACCAGGCCGTCGCCTACTGCCAGCAGCTGATCACCCGCCCGGCCAGCACCATCTTCGTCCTGATCAGCGACCTGTTCGAGGGAGGCGACCGGGACGAGATGCTGCGCCGGATCGCGGACATGACCGTCGCGGGCACGCAGGTGATCGCCCTGCTCGCGTTGTCCGACGACGGGGCCCCCGGTTACGACCACGAGAACGCCGCCGCCCTCGCCGGGCTCGGGGTAACCGCCTTCGCCTGCACCCCTGACGCCTTCGGTGACCTGATGGCCGCCGCCATCGAGCGCCGCGACATCACCGCCTGGGCGCACCGCTCTCGCCAGCCCCAATCATCTGTACTCGGGCGTCATTTTCCGCCCCCGCATTGTCACACCATCACGGCTACGTCGGATTTGTCATGATATGTCCTGTTCGAGCGAGGCCACGGAACCAATGAGTGTGACTCTCTACTGGCTCTTTCGGGTAGAGAGTCACACTCATTGAGTGCCGGAGGATGCGCGGCGGGTCAGCGGGCACGGCGGGCCAGCATCTGGCGTCTCACGGGTTGCTCGGGGCTGGGCACGTCACTCTGGTCTAGGAGGGTGAAGCCCGGCGGGAGGAGCGACGCCGGCTCGCCGGGGGCCAGGCACCACTGCGGGGGGAGGCTGGGGCGGGTGCGGCGCGCTTCGGTGGTGAAGGCCTCCCAGGCCAGCAGGCCGCCGGGCGCCACCGCTCCGGCGGCCGCCGTGAACACGGCCGAGTCCCAGAAGCCGGTGCCCAGGACGAGCGCATAGGACCGTGGCTCCGGCTGCCAGGCGGACAGGTCCGCGTGCACTAGCGTGATCTCCTCCCCCAGGCCGCGTCGCATGGCCTCGGCGGCGAGCAGCCCGAGCGCTACCTCGGAGACGTCTACGGCGGTGACCCGGCGCCCCTGCGCCGCGGCCAGCAGCGCGGTGCCCGAGGGCCCGCAGGCCAGGTCGGCCACCGGCCCGTCCGGCAGATCCGCGGCCAACGACCCGAAGACCCGCACCGCCAGCGGATGAGGGGTGAACGACGGCGTGAAGTCGGCCGCATACCTGGCGTTCCACCTGACCCGGTCGGGATGGTCGCCCGGCACGAGCCCGGCGCCTGCGCTGTCCGGTGACATGGAGGTGGATACTACGGCCGGAGCCGGACACGGCGCGACCAGCAACTGGGTACGTTGGCTAGATAGTTACGGCACTGAGTGCCAAAATGGCGTCAGGCAAGCCAGGTAGTGCGGCAGGGCAGTCCGGCAGTCAGCGTGCGAGGGAGACCGATGGCAAGCACACGCGAGTGGTTCGAGACGGTCGAAGAGGCGCGCCGGAGAGCCAAGCGGCACCTGCCGAAGCCGGTGTACATGGCGCTGGTGGCCGGAACCGAGAAAGGCGTCACGCTCCAGGACAACCTGACCGCGTTCAGCGAACTGCGGTTCACGCCGCCCCGCATCGCGGACCTGCCGGCCCACCGCGGGCTGGCCACGTCGGTGCTCGGGCAGGAGATCGCCCTGCCGGTGATCGCCTCCCCGACCGGCGTCCAGGCCGTGCACCCGGAAGGCGAGGTGGGGGTGGCACGCGGCACGGCCGAGGCCGGAACGGCGATGGGTCTCAGCTCGTTCGGCAGCATGCCAGTGGAAACCGTGGCGCAGGTCAATCCGAAGCTGTTCTTCCAGAGCTACTGGTCGGGCACTCCGGACCAGATGATCCAGCGGATCGAGCGAGCCCGTCAGGCCGGCGCTAAGGCCCTGATCGTCACCTTGGACTGGTCGTTCTCCAACGGCCGGGACTGGGGCAGCCCGGCGATACCGGAGAAGATCGACCTGCGGACCCTGCTCCGCCTCGCGCCGGAAGGCATCCTGAAGCTCGGCTACGTGCGCCAGTGGCTCCAGCACGGCGGCCTGCCCGACCTCACGGTGCCCAACATGGCCTTCCCGGGCGAGCCGGCGCCCACGTTCTTCGGGGTGTACGGCGAGTGGATGCAGACCCCGCCGCCCAGCTGGGACGACATCGCCTGGCTGCGCGGTCAGTGGGGCGGCCCTTTCATGGTCAAGGGCGTCATGCGGCCTGACGACGCCCGCCGCGCCGTCGACATCGGGGCCACCGCGATCTCGGTGTCCAACCACGGCGGCAACAACCTGGACGGCACCCCCGCCTCCGTCCGGGCGCTGCCCGGCATCGCCGACGCCGTGGGCGGGCAGATGGAGGTGCTGCTCGACGGCGGAATCCGGCGCGGCAGCGACGTGGTCAAGGCTCTGGCGCTCGGCGCCCGTGCGGTCATGATCGGCCGCGCCTACCTGTGGGGGCTGGCCGCCAACGGCTCCGCGGGGGTGAAGAACGTCTTCGACGTGCTACGCGGCGGCATCGACTCCACGCTGCTCGCGCTCGGCCGGTCCTGCATTCAAGAGCTGTCCCCCGACGACGTCATCGTGCCCGGCGAGTTCAGCCAGGGCCTGCACAAGTAAGCCCCTGCAGAAGTAAGCCTCGGTGACGGCTGGCTAGGTCACGGCCCCGCAGCAGGGGCAGTAGGGGCCGAACGGTCCGGCGTTCGGCGCATCCCTGCCAGACCCCCAAGCTGTAGCCGACGTCGTCGAGCAGCCGGGCGGCCACATAACGCGCCGGGTCAAGCGGGGGCCGGCGGTCCAGCCAGTCGAGCAGCGGCGGTGCGAGCACCAGCGCGGCCAGCGGTAGCCGCAGCCGCCGCACCGCGATCGCGGCCGGCACTGCCGCCGGCCACCAGGTCCGGGAGACGGCGCTGCCTAGCGGCCGCGCCGCGGCGAGCGTGCCGCCACCGGCCTGCCGGACCGCCAGCCGCCACGCGGCCGAACCGGCGGGGCGGGGCCAGTCCTCGCCAGTCACCTGGGCCAGGCGCCGGGCGAGCAGGGCGGTGCCGGTCCCGGTGATCACGGCACCCGCCGCCGGATAGCCGAGCGCGGCGGCCACCCAGGCGGCCGCGGACCACAGGGACGCGTAGAGCGGGCGGACCGCGCCGGGATGGCGCAGCTCGAGCGCGGCCGCGGACGTCCCGTAGTCCTTCCGCCTGGCAAACCACTGGCGCAGCCGCACGCGGTGCTGGTGCCCCATGGTGGCCGCCGGCTCATAACGCACTCGCCAACCGGCCGCGCCCAGCCGCCAGACGAAGTCGACGTCCTCCCCTAGCCGCATGTCTTCCGCGAAACCGGCCCCAGCCGCCTCCTTGCGCACCACCAGCGCCGCGCCCGGGACGTAGGGCACGCGGGATCCCGGCCGGACGATGCTGGGCCGCTGGCCCATGTCCAGGGTGGAACTTGCCCCCTCATACCTGGCCAGCCAGGTGCGCCCGGACTCGTGCGGCACGATGCGCGGCGCGACCGCGCCCAGCGCGGGGTCAGCGAACTGCGGCAGCAGCGCGTCCAGCCAGCCAGGGCCGGGCACGCAGTCCGAATCAAGGAACGCCACCAGCGGCGTATCCGCCGCCGCGAGGCCGGTATTCCTGGCTGCCGCCGGTCCGCCGTTCACCGGCCGCCGCAGCACGCCGGCCCCGGCGGCGGCCGCGGCGCTGCTGATCGCGGCCTGGTCGCGGGAGCCGTCGTCCACCACGATCACCTTCGGCCCGTCCGCGAGGCCGGCCAGGCAGCGGGCCAGTTCGGCGGTCCGGTCACGGACTGGGATGACCACGGTCACGTCTGGCTTGCCTGCTGGCGTGAGGCCGTCCAGCACCGGGTGGGCGATCCCGGTATCGAGGAGACGGCGGGCCAGCGCGCGGGCCTTCGGGTTATCAGGCACCGGCAGGCCCGACCACCAGGCGGCGACATGGCGGGCCCCGGGTTTGCTTAGCCGCAGCACCCGGGTGGGGTAACCTCCCGTGATGATCATCCCGTCCGCCAGCGTGCGAGACCCCGGATCAGGACGCAGGCGGAATCCCGCCGGGACCAGCTCGTCGCCCGGTCCCTGTCCTGCTAGGGCCGCCGCCCGGTATGGCTCCCGTTGGCTGGTTCCCTTCGGCACCCGCCCAGACTATTACGAGTAGCAGGGCCCGATCCGGCACCGTCCGTTACCGTCCAGAGGACCGTGGGGACGGGCTAGCCAAGGAGGGGCCGTGTTCGAGCTGGCGGGGATCCAGCAGCCCGGCTAACTGGAGGCTCGCCGGGCTGCCGATGGGGTCACCGGAGTACTCGTGCGTGTCGTCCAGGTTGTCCCGGGCCGGGTGGGCGTCCGCGGCGGGGCCTTCGGCGAACGCGCGGAGCACGTTCATCGTCACCTGCTGGACGAAGCTGGACGTCCGCGCCGAAATGCCGTGCGGACGGTCGCCGAAGATCGCCTCCACCCAGCGCATGGTGCCCGCGTTGAACACGCCGGCCCCGCCTGCGTGCGTGTAGTAGGCCGAATCGCCGAAGCTCGCCGCCCCCTGGCACACCAGCGGCGAGTGGGACAGGACCTGGATCGGCCGCGGCACCGGGTAGGCCGGGTTGACCCGGTCGTACTCGACGCCGACGAGGTTGCCGAAGCGCGCCCCCGCGGGCACCCCGGTGCCGGCGAACACCCAGCTGTCCGGGGCCGCCACCACGTACGAAGCGACCGCGGGGTAGCCCTCGTAGAGGGTGCCGATCAGCGAGGACTCGGGAGAGGGGTCGGGCGGTTCGCGCCAGTCGCTGGTGACGAGCGCGTTGTCCTTCCCGTACATGGGATCCTCGGTGTAACTGGTCTTGTAGCAGATGACGAGCCGGGCCGGGCCGAGCGCGGTGGCGTCCACCCTGGTCCGCCGGAACATCGCGTTGGCCCCGAGGAACGCCAGGTTGACGCCCGCGTCGCGGGCCGCGGTCACGTGCGCGCGTTCGGCCGGGGTCCAGTACTCGTCGTGCCCGGGCGAGATCAGCGCGCTGGCCCCGTCCAGCAGGTGCGGGTCAGCATCGATGTCCATGCCGGTCAAGTAGGCCAGCGGCAGGCCCATGCGCTCGGCCAGCTTGACTACGTTCCGCTCGTAGGTGAGGAACACGGCCGCGCCGTTGGCGTCATACGGCCGGTCCAGGCTGACCGCCAGCGACCGTGCGCTGTAGCTCGATCCCGGGCCCGCGTACAGGTCGTAGCCGCCCCAGGTGTTGTAGGCCTGCCAGGTGGCGACGCAGTTCTTGATCACGACCTGGCCCGCGGTGCGGGCCGAGCGGATCGTCACCGGCACATACCGCTGCGCGCCGGAGTCCGCGTCCAGCCGGAGCAGGTACGCCCCCGGCGGCCAGTCGTCGGTCGGCACCTCGGTGGACGGGTCCCAGTCGGCGCGCACGGTATTGGTGGCACCGGCCATGCTGACGCGCTGCTGCCGGTGACCGTGCAGCGGACCTGACCGCCACACCCGGCGGGCGCCGTCGCCGGCGTACCAGCCGAGCCGGAACGCGGTGACCCGGAACCCCGCCGCGGTCGTGGAGACGAACAGCGGGAAGGACTCCCCGGTCAGCACGCTGGATGCGCCCGCGTACCCCTCGATCGCGTCCGGCGCGCCGAGGTGCCGGATCTCCCAGTGCGGATCCCCCGGCCGCGAGTTCTCCGGCACGGCCCGCGCCCGGCGCGGCGTGCCGCCCGACGCGTCGGCCGCGCCCGGGGCGGGGTGATCACTGCTGCAGGCCGCGACCGTGGCCGAGATCCCGGTCGCGACCGCCGCCGCGCCCAGACCAAGAAACGCCCGCCTGCTGGGGCGCCCGTCATCATGACCGCCGTGACCACGGCCGCTGTCACCGTCGTCAGCGTCGAGACGATTCATGGCGAGAAGAATGCACCGTGACGGCTAACGCCAGGCAAACACGCAGTGTCGTCAAGGTGTCAGGTCGGCTCGTTCGGTACAAAACTGAAGCCCGGCCCGGTGACCCGGAAACGGCCGCGGGCACCGACGCCGGGAAAGAGCGCTAGGTTGTGGCAGTGCTTATTTCCGGCCCTACTTTGCCGGTCGCGACGGCCGAACCGGCGGCTGCCAGCCCGGAGGATGATGATGATGACCGAGACAATCTCACTTCCTGAGAGCCAGGCTGCCGAGTCGCCGCATCTCCCGCGCCTGTGCGTAGACAAGATCCTGGCCAAGGTCGACCAAAGGTCCGCGGAAGGCTGAAACTGGGATCCGATGGACCGGTCCAGGCTCGAGGCGTTCAGCGACGGCGTCTTCGCCGTGGCGATCACCCTGCTCGCGCTCAACATCACCGTGGCCGGCCCTGGGCCCCATAACCAAAACCCCCCGCTGGTCGATCAGCTCGACGGGCGCTGGCCGGCCTTCCTGGCCTACCTGATCAGCTTCTTCATGATCGGCATCGTCTGGGTCAACCACCACGTGCTGGTCAAGGCGATCACCGCGGTGGACCGGACGCTGCTCTTCCTCAACCTGGTGCTGCTCCTGTTCGTCGTGCTGATCCCGTTCGCCACCGCCACGGAGGCGGACTACTTTCCGGCCAACAACTGGAACGCGCGGCTCGCGATGACGCTGTATGCCGGGGTATTCCTCGGCATGTCGGTCGGCTTCGCCGTGATCTTCGAATGGACGCTGCACGGCCGGCGCGTGGCCCAGCCGCTGCCGCCGGAGAAGCACTGGGCGGCCCGGGCGCGGTTCGTCGGCGGCGGGCTGATCTACGTAATCGCCATGGTGGTCGCATGGTGGTTCAGCGCCATCGCCGCGTTCGTGCTGATCGCGCTAGTCGCCGTGTACTACATATTCGAACGTACCCCTAGCTCTTCCGCTGACGCGGCCTCCGGCGGCGACGACGAGCCAGTGGTCTGAGGACACGCCAGGTCAGACCACCGGATACATAGTTGCCATTAAGCAAGTGTTCGGCGCTAGACTGAGTTAACGTGCGGCAAAGCGTTGACTCAGGACATCTGAACGGTGCGTCTGGCGGGTCCCGGCCGAACGGCGGGCGGCCTGACCGGTACCGGTGGATCGCGCTGTCCAACACCACGCTGAGCATGACCATGGCGACGATCGACGGCTCGATCGTGATCATCGCGATGCCGGCCATCTTCCGCGGCATCGGCCTCAACCCGCTGCTCCCGAGCAACGTGAGCTACCTGCTCTGGATGATCATGGGGTACCTGCTCGTCCAGTCGGTGGCGGTGGTGACGCTGGGCCGGCTGGGCGACATGTTCGGCCGGGTGCGGATCTACAACCTGGGCTTCGTCGTGTTCACGCTGGCCTCGATCACGCTGTCCCTTGACCCGTTCACCGGCACCGACGGGGCGATGTGGCTGATCGGCTGGCGGTTCGTGCAGGGCTTCGGCGGGGCGATGCTGATGGCGAACTCGGCCGCCATCCTGACCGATGCGTTTCCCGCCAATAAGCGCGGCATGGCCCTGGGCATCAACCAGATCGCCGGGATCTCCGGGCAGTTCGTCGGGCTGCTGCTCGGCGGCCTGCTGGCCGCGGTGAGCTGGCGTCTGGTGTTCTGGGTGAACGTGCCGATCGGGCTGTTCGGCACCGTCTGGGCGTACAAGAGCCTGCGGGAGATCGCGACCACTAGGCGGGCCAAGATCGACTGGGTCGGGAACGTCATGTTCGTGCTGGGCCTGGGCGCGCTGCTCGTCGCCATCACCTACGGGATCCAGCCCTACGGCGGGCACGCGACCGGGTGGACCAACCCCTGGATCATCGGCGGGCTGGTCGGCGGCACCGTGATGCTGATCGCGTTCGGCATCGTGGAGACGAAGATCGCCGAGCCGATGTTCCAGATGAGCCTGTTCAAGATCCGGGCCTTCGCGGCGGGCAACGCGGCCAGCCTGCTCGGCTCGATTGCCCGCGGCGGCCTGCAGTTCATGCTGGTCATCTGGCTGGCGGGCATCTGGCTCCCGCTGCACGGCTACGACTTCGCGGTCACCCCGCTATGGGCCGGGATCTACATGCTGCCGCTCACCGCGGGCTTCCTGATCGCCGGGCCGATCTCCGGCGTGCTGTCCGACCGGTACGGCCCGCGGCTGTTCGCCACCTCCGGGCTGCTGCTGGCCGCGGTCTGCTTCACCGGGCTGATGCTGCTCCCGGTGAACTTCTCCTACTGGGTGTTCGCGCTGCTGATCTTCGGCAACGGGGTCGGCTCCGGCCTGTTCGCCTCGCCGAACACCTCCGCGATCATGAGCGCGGTGCCTGCGAGGCACCGGGGTTCGGCGTCCGGCATGCGGTCTACCTTCCAGAACTCCGGCATGTCCCTGTCCATCGGCATCTTCTTCTCACTGATGATCGCCGGGCTGGCCTCGACCCTGCCCAAGGCACTCACCTCGGGCCTCACCGCCCAGGGCGTTCCGGCCTCGGTGGCCACGCAGGTCAGCCACCTGCCGCCGGTCAGCACGATGTTCGCGGCGCTGCTCGGCTACAACCCGGTGCAGAACCTGCTGGCGCCGTCCGGCGTGCTGTCCCGGCTGCCCGCGCATAACGTCGCGGTGCTCACCGGCAGGCAGTTCTTCCCGCACCTGATCTCGGCGCCGTTCCACCACGGCCTGGTCATCGTCTTCACCGCCGCCGCGGTCATGTCGGTCACCGGCGCGCTAGTCTCGCTGCTGCGCGGCAAGCAGTTCTACTACGACGACAAGGCACCGTCCGTCCCCAGTGCCAAAACCATGAGCCCGAACGGAGCCGGCTCTTCGTCCCCCGCCGGCGATTCGCCTGCCGGGGTGGACGGGGTTCCCGCCGATTCTCCGATCGGCTCTGCCGCCACGGCCAGGCAGGATAGCGCTCCTGCGCCGCCCAGCCGCGGCACGTAGACTGCAGGCGTGCCCCGTTATGAGTACCGCTGCCGCGCGTGCGGCGACACGTTCGAGCTGACCCGCCCGATGACCGAATCCTCGGCTCCGTGCACGTGCCCGCAGGGCCACGACGACACGGTGAAGCTCCTGTCGACGGTCTCGGTAGGTGGCCTCGCCGCTGGCCGCCGGGCTGGTCCCTCCGGCGGCGGGGGCTGCTGCGGCGGGGCGTGCGGCTGCCGCTGACTCCTCCGTGCGTCAGATGAGACAGTGAGGCTGTCTCGCATGGCACAGCACGTCGACGTCTCGCCTGATTCGCTAGTCCCTAAGGGATAAGCGCACGTACGGAGGCGAGAGCGATGGCCGTGACCCTGGCTGTACCGGCGAAAGCACTGGGTGGGCGACACAGCTTTGGTGACGATCAACTCGATGCCGATCGTGAGGCGCCAGATCGGGGGCCCGCCCAGCACGTCATCGCGGAGATGGCCGCGCTGCTGCGCGACACGCGGGGCAGCATGCTCCTGGGCGGAAGCGTTCTGGGCGCGCTCACGATTGGCATCGCGCTGGAGGCCGCGCTCTCGCCCTCCGTACTGCGCCTGGGACCGGACCCGGTAACCGGCCTGGCGTGCCTGAGCCTGCTCGGCTGCGTGATCCTTTGCTGGCTCAGGACCGCCGCGCTGCTGCTGCTGGCCAGCCGGCCGGTGCTCGACCAGCTCAACGAGCAACGCTGGCGGACGGGAGCTCCGCTCGATCTGCGTGTGCCCTGGCTGAGCCTGCCGTCCGGCGAGGACAGCGAGGCGGCCTGGACCTGGGCCCAGGTGAACCTGATGGTCGGCGCGGCCCGCATCCGCCGGGAGCGGCTGCACCTGGCCGACACCTGGATGTTCATCACCGTCGCCTGCTTCCTGGCCTGGACCGTGACGGTCCTTCTCGGGGCGTGAGGCCCCGCCTCCCGCCCCCGCCTCCCCGGCTCTTCCCGGCCCGCCGAGCATCGTTCCCCCTGGCTTAGCGGGCCGGGAAGACGCGCCTTACCTCGGAGTTTGTCAACCGCCTCCGGATGGCTCATCGTAGAACCAGTGTCGGCTCCAAACCGCTGGCCGACATCTGAGCTCTCCTACGGTGATATGAACCTGCACGGGACCGGACCTGCCCAGGGTTTCTGGGCGCTGCTCACCGACGACGAGCGGGAGGTCCTGTCCGATCTCGGCCGGGTCACCGTCTTCCCGCCAGGCACGTTGATGTGCGTCGAGGGCGAACCGGTCACCCACGTGTTCGTCCTGGTATACGGCTGGGTCAAGATCCTGGGCATAACCAGCGACGGCCGTGAGCACGTGCTCGCGCTGCGCGGCCAGGGTGATGTGGTCGGGGAACTCGCGGGTGAGACCACCGGGTACCGGACGGCCAGCGTGCAGGCCATCGGCACGGTGCGCGCGCTCATCGTGGGGTTCGAGAAGTTCAGCTCCTTTCTCGACTCCCATCTGGGGGCCGACCACGCCTACCGGCGCATGTTCGCGCAGCGCTGGAACGACACGGTATCGCTGCTGCGCAGCCGTTCGGTGACCAACGGGGCCCAGCGGCTGGCCGGGCTCCTGCTCGACCTGGCGGCCCGGCACGGCACCCAGACCGACCGTGCGGTCCACGTCGCGATGCCGCTGACACAGGTGGAACTGGCCAGCATGGCCGGCACGTCGCGCGCTACGGTCACGCGCGCCCTCAGCAACTGGCGGCAGCGCGGCATCATCCGCACCGGCCAGCGCGACCTCACCATTACCGACCTAGGGGCCCTGCGGAAGATCGCCGGACAGCAGGCGTAGCGGGCCGGAGGCTCTCGGCTCAGCGCCCTCGAACGGGGCGGCGGTGCGGGCGACCGTGCGCAGCGCCCGGCCGGTGGGCCGGTTGGTCAGCCCAGTTGGTCAGCCCAGTTGGTCAGCCCAGCCGGGACGCGGTGGCCTTGGCCCACTGCGTGGTGCAGACCAGGCCGAGCAAGAGCACGATGTAGCCGCAGCCGGCGAGGATCCACCAGCCCGCGCGGGCGGCGTGGACGAAGCCCGCCTGCATCGACCCGCGCATGCTGGCCGCCAGGACCGAACCGACGATGGCCACGCCCAGTGACTGGCCGAGCTGGCGGCTGGAGGAGTTCATGCCGGAGGCCATGCCCGCCTGGGTCTTCGGCACCCCGGACATGACCCCGTTGGTGATCGGCGAGCTCACCATGCCGGCCCCGATCCCGAACATGGCGTACGTGACGATCAGGTACATGTGCTCGGTCGTGCCGGTGAGCCGCGACAGCGCGGCGCTGCTGATGGTCAGCGCGGCGCCCGCGATGACCAGGGGGATCCGCGGACCTCCTTTGGCGACCATCCGGCCGGCCAGCGGCGCGCACAGCGCCATCACCACCGGCATCGGCAAGATCGTCAGGCCGGCCTGCAGCGCGGACAGGCCCCGCACGTCCTGCAGGTACAAGGTGGACAGGAACAGGAATCCGGCCATCGCGGCGATCGCGCACACCGCGCTGAGGTTGGCCCCCGCGAACGGCACGCTGCGGAAGAACCGCAAGTCGACCATGGGCTCCGCGCGCCGGGGCTCGTAGGCGAGCAGGATCGCCAGCGCGGCCACGCTCGCGGCGAAGAACCCGAAGATCTCCGGTGAGTACCAGCCGTGGGCCGGCCCCTCGATGATCGCGTAGGCGAGCGAGCCGAGCATGACGATGATGAGGAACTGGCCTACCGGGTCGGCGCGGCGAGACCGCGGGGCCTTGGAGTCCGGAACGAACAGCGCGGTGAGCGAGATGGCGGCCAGGCCCACCGGGATGTTCACCCAGAAGATGCCGCGCCAGCCCACCGTCCCCACCAGCACGCCGCCGAGCACCGGGCCGAGCGCCATCGACAGGCCGAACACGCCATCCCACACGCCGATGGCGCGGGCGCGCTCAGCCCGGCCGGTGAACGTGTTCGTGATGATGCCGAGCGCTGCGGGGTTGAGCATCGAGCCGCCGATGCCCTGCAGGATCCGGAAGGCGATCAGCCAGCCCAGGCCGGGCGCCAGGCTGCACATCCACGAGCCGAGGGTGAACAACGAGAGGCCAACCTGGAAAATGGTCCGGCGCCCGATCCGGTCGGCCAGCGCGCCGGCGAACATCAGCAGCGCGGCCAGCACGATCGTGTAGGCGGCGACCGTCCACTGCAGGCCAGAGACGCCGGCGTGCAGGTCCCGGCCGATGGCAGGTAGCCCGACGTTCACGATCGTGTTGTCCAGGCCCACCATGAACAGGCTCATGCAGCAGACGGCGAGCATGAGGGCGCGGCGCCCGCGGGTGGCGGCAGCGTGGCCGGCGCCCGTGTCGGCACCAGCTTGGGGCCCCGGGCCGGCGGGCGGACGGGGGCGTGGGTCGGCGACCGGACCCGGGTAGGTGCCCGGAGCTGGGTAAGTGCCTGGAGCTGGGTAAGTGCCCGGACGGGGTGCATAGGCACCGGTGCGCGGATCGGTGCCTGGAGGGGTCCGTGTGGCAAGCTCAAGCCCCAGAACGGGCACGGGCACCCGTCCTGGTAGCCGATCAGGCACGTTAAGTGACCTCCGATGGGTGGCTTTCGCTGGTGCCTGCATCGTGCGAACCCCTCGGTCCGTACTCGCCGCAGACGAGTACTGGCTACTTACGACACGTCCGGCGCGAGGCCATGGTTCGGGTTCATCATGGATGAACCCGACCAGATGATCGGGGTCTCGGCGAGCTGCTGGTGGTAGCGATCCGCCGAGAAGTCCGGCGCCGTGTAGTCGAACGCCGGCAGGTCTAGTTCGGACACGAGGTTCATAACAGATATGACGCTACACTGCTGCAGCATGTAGTCAAGTGGTCACGTTTAGCATTTCCGCGCCGTTTCGCCCCGCATGATGTACGTCTGCGGTCTAGATTTGCTAGGGAAGCGGGATGTTGTCCAAGGTAGCAACGTGCCGAGGGGGGGAACCATGAGCCGCAGACTCCTACAGCTGGTCATACCGGTCACTCCGGAACGGAGGATGTTCCGGATCCACGACCCGTCTGTCGACCCGGACGCACCGGGTGGTCCGCTGCCCCCGGTAGGTGCTTTGATCAGCACCAACCGTGAGCAACTCTGGGTTGGCAGCCTGCAGGAGGACATCGATGTCCGGCTTGTCCTTGAGGAGTGGGATGAGGCCCCGCCGCCGTGCGGCGATGCCTGGGACGAAGAGGCCAAGAGCGCCATTTACCTGCGCGGGCAGCTGAGCATCAGCATGGGCCTGGCCGGCACCGCGGTCCGCGGCCTCCGGCTCGCAGGCGGGGTTGGAGACTATTCGGTCCGCGTCTACGCCGGCAACCGCGACCAGGTGACCCGCCGCTACGCCCAGCTCTTCGACCGCCACCGCAATCCGCTCAGCGACGAGTTCCAGCAGGAGAAGAAGACCCTCGAGGGCCTGGAACGCTACCTCGTGCAGCTGTGGCGGGAATCCTTAGCCGCGACCGATTCTTCTTACCGGCCGGACAGCGCTAAGGGTGCGGTGGGGCTGGCGGCCCGCGATAAGGGTTGGCCCGCCGCCTGACTGGTGGCTTGATTTGGCGGGGCGTTCTTGTCCGCAGACGATCCTACGGACATATTCGGTGCAGTCGCGCTGCCTGACACGCTCGCGCTAGTCGTGGTCGCGGTGCTTGATGGGCCCGGCGAGCGCGCGACGTGCGTGCGGAACGGGATCATGGCGTACACCATCAGCGAGACCATGGCGACGAGCAGTACCGTGAACAGCGAGCCGATGATGCGCGCCCGGGGCGAGCGCAGGACGTTGGCCGGTCCGGGGCGCCGGAATGCCGTCAGGCAGGTGGCCAGCCCAGGATCGTCAGCCGCGAGCCGCCGCTCGATCTCGGCGAGCGCGCGCTGCTCGTCCATCGACAGCGCCATTCAGCTACCTCCGCGTGATGCGCCGGATGACTACCCTCTCACTATCTCTCAGGAGCCGGTCTTTATCCAATCGTTCTGACTTTGTACTTCGGCTGTTTTTCGTGATGGAGCGGTCTTCGCCCGCTCCATCACCTCACGCACCCGCTCAGTCGCAGGGTACGTCATCGGCCCGGCAGGCATCGCCGATACTGGTTGAATACTTACGACGAGCCAGGCCTTAAGATACTTGCTAGTATCGAACAATCGTTCTATGATGTTCGATATGCGCTGGGACAATCTGCGGCTCGATGAGCCGCTGGACACCGGAGACGGCGAGGACCTGTTCACCGTCCCCCGGGATCGGGCGCTCCCGCTCATCGAGCGCGGTGCGGTCGCCCGCACCTTCGACACGCCGGGCTTCCGCGGCATGACCTTCTTTGAGGTGCAGGCCAGGTCCGTGGTGAACCGGGTGCCCGAGGCGTCCCGGATGCCGTTCCGGTGGACCATCAATCCCTACCGCGGCTGCCAGCATGCGTGTGTCTACTGCGCTGAGGGCGATACGCCCATCCTGATGGCGAACGGCCGGACGAAACCGCTCGCCGAGGTACGCGCCGGAGACGAGATCTACGGCACCATCAGGCGTGGCTATTACCGCCGCTACGCAATCACCACCGTGCTGGCGCACTGGTCCACGGTCAAGCCCGCCTACCGGGTCATCCTGGAGGACAGAACCCAGCTCGTCTGCAGCGGCGATCATCGCTTCCTGACCGAGCGCGGCTGGAAGCACGTGACCGGGACCGAATGCGGTCCGCTGCAGCGGCCGCACCTGACCGTCAACAACAAGCTGATGGGGGTCGGCGGCTTCGCCGAACCGCCGAAGGAGAGCGCTGCCTACCGGCGCGGCTACCTATGCGGCATGATCCGCGGAGACGGGACCATCGGGCACTACGCGCACTCGTCGCGCTATCCGGGTGATTATTACGTGCACCAGTTCCGGCTTGCCCTGGCGGATATCGAAGGGCTCGTAAGAACCGCGAATTACCTTGCCCGCGTGGGCATCGGCTGCAAAGAGTTCACCTTCTCCGAGAAGACCGTCGCGCGCCGCCGCGTGATGGCGATCCGTGCGGGTGGTCGCGATCAGGTCCGGACGATCGAGTGGCTGATCGGCTGGCCGGATAACCCGTCCGCGGATTGGCGCAAGGGCTTCCTGGCCGGGATCTTCGACGCCGAGGGCAGCTACAGCCAGGGAATCCTCCGGATTGCTAACACCAACCCAGAGATCATCAGCTGGATGGTCTCCTCGCTAAGATCGATCGGCTTGGATTTCGCGCTGGAGCGCAGGGACCGGCCCAACGGACTCGTATACGTCCGGTTGCGGGGTGGGCTTCGGGAAGCGCTGCGGTTCTTCCACACGGTCGACCCCGCGATCACCAGGAAGCGCTCGATCGAAGACGTGGCGATCAAGAGCGACGCCGGGCTTCGCGTAGTAGCGGTCGAGCCGCTCGGGCTTGACGTGCCGATGTACGACATCACCACCGGGACCGGCGACTTCATCGCCAACGGCGTGGTGAGCCACAACTGCTTCGCCAGGAACTCGCACACCTACCTGGACCTCGACGCGGGCGCGGACTTCAATACCCGGGTAGTGGTCAAGGTCAACGCGCCCCAACTGGTGCGTAAGAAGATGACCTCGCCGAGCTGGGCGGGCGAGCATATCGCGATGGGCACCAACGTGGACTGCTACCAGCGGGCGGAGGGCCGCTACCAGCTGATGCCCGGCATCATCGGCGCGCTCAGGGACGCCGCGAACCCGTTCTCCATCCTGACCAAGGGCACGCTGATCCTCAGGGACATCGAGCTGCTGGCCGAGGCGGCCGAAGTCACCGAGGTCGGGCTGAACGTCTCCGCCGGCTTTGTCGACAAAGACCTTTGGCGATCCATCGAGCCGGGCACGCCCGCGCCGGGGCGGCGGCTCGAAGCCTGCGCGACGCTGAACGATCGCGGGCTGCGCTGCGGCGTGCTCATGGGCCCGGTGGTGCCATTCCTCTCCGACTCCCCCGCCCAGCTCGACGAGGCGGTCAGGCAGATCGCGGCGACTGGCGCCAGGCACGTCATGCCCATCGTGCTGCACCTGCGCCCGGGCACCCGGGAGTGGTTCTTCACGTGGCTGCGGGCCCAGCATCCCGGGCTGGTCGAGGCGTACCTGGATCTGTACGGCCGCGGCGCCTATGCCCCGAAGGCCTACCAGAACCGGATCGCCGGCCAGGTCCGCGAGCTCGCGGAGAAGTACGGCATGGGCCGCCCAAGCTCCGGCTCCGGGCGTGGCACCCTGCCCCCGCGATACGCCACCGCCCAGCGTCCCGCCCCGGCCGAGGACCCCGCGGCCATGCTCAGTTCCGGGGCGATGCTCAGCCCCCAGCTGAGCAGTGATTCAGAATCCCCGAAGTCCCCCCAGGTGACACCGCAGCGACGCTCGCCTGCACCACCCGAGCAGCTCACCTTGCTCTGAGCACGGCGGCTCAAGTCATGCCACCGGGCTGCGGAAAATTCGAGATATAACTTGACACGTCGCAGCAACAAGATACATCGTTTTCCCTAAGAACACTATCAGAGTCTTTCAAGGACGTGAGGAGGACGACGTGGCACGCGGGACCACGGGGGCGCCCCGTCATACGCCGGGTCAGGACACAGGGAACTCACGGGCTCCGGGGTTCGGGGACCCCGGAGCCGAACTGGATCAGGCCCGATCAGGCGGCCCAGGCCGCCTGATCGGGTTCGTGTGCGGCCGCCGGTCGAAGTACCTGGTGGTCGTGTTCTGGATCCTGGTGGTCGCGGCCCTGGGATCGCTGGCGGGCAAGCTCCAGGGAGCGGAGAAGAACGATGCGTCGGCGTACCTGCCGTCCTCGGCCGAGTCCACCCAGGAACTGAACGAGCAGAACCTGTTCCAGTCCAAGAACCTCAACCCCGCCCTGGTCGTGTACGTGCGCGACAGCGGGGTGACGGCGGCCGACCTGGCGAAGGCCAGGGCTGACGCGCGTTACTTCGCGTCGCTGCCCGTCGTGAACGGGCGGGTCGCCCCGCCGGTCGTGTCCAAGGACCGCAAGGCGATCGAGACCGTGATCGGCGCGGACCTCGGCTACAACAGTGACCTGAGCGGTTTCGTCTCCACCGTGAAGGACACCGCCAGCAAGGACAACGCCGGGCTGAGCGTCTACGTCGGCGGGCCAGCCGCCAGCGCGGCAGACGAGATCAAGATATTCAAGGGCATCGACACCACGCTGCTGTACGCCACCCTGGCCGTGGTCATCGGGATCTTGCTGCTGACCTACCGCAGCCCGGTGCTGTGGCTGCTTCCGATCCTGTCCGCGGGCGTGGCGCTGACCGTGGCCCAAGCCGTCATCTACCTGCTCACCCAGCACGCCAACCTGACCGTCAGCGGACAGAGCGAGGGCATCCTGGTCGTGCTGGTGATCGGCGCGAGCACCGACTACGCGCTGCTGCTCGTGGCCAGGTACCGGGAGGAACTGCGCAGGCACTCCGACCGGCACCAGGCCATGGCGGTGGCGCTGCGGCGGGCCGGGCCGGCCATCATCGCCAGCGGGCTGACCGTCGTGGCCGGCATGCTCTGCCTGCTCGCGGCCGAATCCAACGACATCTCCGGGCTCGGCCCGGTCGCCGCCATCGGGATCGCCGTGGGCCTGATCGCCATGATCACGCTGCTGCCCGCGCTACTCGTGGTCTTCGGCCGGTGGGTCTTCTGGCCCGCCAGGCCGGGTTACGGCACGCCCGAGCCGACCACTCGCGGGGTGTGGTCGCGAGTCGGGTACGCCATCAGCCGCCGTCCGCGCGCGGTGTGGCTGGTGACCGCGATCCTGCTCGGGGCCGGCGCGGCCGGCATGATCGGGTTCAGGTTCGGCACCCTGACCGTGGCCGAGTCGTTCCGTGGCACCCCGCCGTCGATCACCGCCCAGCAGGTGCTGGCCAGGCACTTCCCGGCCGGTTCCGGCGAGCCAGTGGACGTGATCGCCACCGCGTCCAGCGCGGGGCAGGTCAGGACCACGCTCGCCGCCACGCCCGGCATCGCCTCGGTCGCCCCGCCGGTGACCAAGGACGGCCTGTCTTTCCTGCAGGCCACGATGACCCCGCCGCCGGACAGCCCGGCCGCGTACACGCTGGTGGACAAGGTACGGACGACCCTGCACGCCATTCCGGGCGCCGAGGCCAAGGTGGGCGGCGGCACCGCCATCAACAAGGACGTGGAGAGCGCCGCGGCCCATGACCGGAACCTGCTCATCCCGCTGATCCTCGGCGTGGTGATGATCATCCTGGGCCTGCTGCTGCGGGCGATCGTGGCGCCGATCATGCTGATCGCCACCGTGGTGCTGTCCTTCGGCGCCGCCCTCGGCATTTCCTCGCTGTTCTTCAAGCACGTGTTCGGGTTCGCGGGCGCCGATACCTCGGTCCCGCTGTTCGTCTTCGTATTCCTGGTGGCCCTCGGCATCGACTACAACATCTTCCTGATGACCCGGGTACGCGAGGAGTCGATCCGGTCCGGAACCCGGCGCGGCGCGATTACCGGCCTGGCTGCTACGGGCGGCGTCATCACCTCGGCGGGCCTGGTGCTGGCGGGCACGTTCGCCATGCTCGGCACGCTGCCGCTGGTGGAGTTCACCGAGATCGGGTTCGCGGTCGCGCTGGGCGTGCTGCTCGACACGATCGTGGTCCGGCCGGTGCTCGTGACCGCGCTGACCTTGGATATCGGACGGCGCGTCTGGTGGCCGAGCGCACTGGCGAACCCGGAAGCGGGTGCAGCGACAGACGGCACCTAGAATGTGGGTTCGTGGCGGGTGACCAGGTGACACAGACGGCTCAGCGTACTCGGACGGCCCACTGTACCCCTACGGTAGCGTGCGGGTGCTGAGCCGCAGGGAGCGCAACGGCTCCGGGCGGCTGCTCGTCCGTACCGTCGCCGTCCCCGATCCCGGAGGTCTTCTCGAGCGTATCCCCCAGCCGGACGTGGTCGCCTGGGTGCATCACGGGGCCGGCCTGGCCGGCTGGGGCGAGGCTCTCCGGGTCACGCTGCCCGCCGGAGAGGACAGGTTCACCGCCGGGGAGAAGTGGCTTCGCTCGGTGTTCGACGCCGCCAACGTGGACGACCAGGTACGGGCGCGCGGCTCCGGGCTGGTCGCGTTCGGCACCTTCACCTTCGACGCGTCATCCGACGGATCCGTCCTGATCGTCCCCCGCATGGTGCTCGGCCGGGACGGCACCGGCCAGGCCTGGCTGACCACCGTGACAGAACCAGGCGAGGCGGCCAGCCAGGCCACCGGCTGGCCGCTGCCGGTGAATACCGGGCTGACCGAGCCGACCAGCCTGAGCTGGCAGGAGGGCAGCCTGCCCGGGCCGCGCTGGGAGCAGGCGGTGGCCGAGGCGGTCGCCGCGATCAAGGCGGGCGGCCTACGCAAGGTCGTGCTCGCCCGTGACGTGTTCGCCACCGCCGCCGAGCCCATCGACGCGCGGGTCCTGCTGAGCAGGCTGGCCGCGCGCTATCCGGACTGCTTCACGTTCGCCTGCGACGGCATGGTCGGCGCGACCCCCGAACTGCTCGTCAGCCGGGACGGCGACCAGGTCAGTGCGCTGGTGCTCGGCGGCACCCTGCCGCGCGGCGCGGACCAGGCTGAAGACGAGGCGCTGGGTGCCGAGCTGCTGGCCTCGGCCAAGAACAACGAGGAACACGCCTACGCGGTCGTGTCGATACGTGAGGCGCTCGAGCCGCTATGCGAGACGCTCGAGGTCGAGGCGCGTCCGGCGTTGCTGAAGTTCCCGAACCTGCAGCATCTCGGCACCCGGGTCCGCGGCACGCTGGCCGACGGCGGGACGCCGAAATCGGCCCTGGCCCTGGCGGCGGCCGTGCACCCGCCGGCCGCCGTCTGCGGGACCCCGACCGGCACCGCGCTTGAGCTCATCCGCGAACTCGAGCACATGGACCGGGAGCGCTACGCCGGCCCCGTGGGCTGGATGGACGCCGAAGGCAACGGCGAGTGGGGCATCGCGATCCGCTGTGCCCAGCTCTCCGGGCGCACCGCCCGGCTGTTCGCCGGGTGCGGCATCGTCGCAGGTTCGCAGCCACCCGCCGAACTCGCGGAGACCCTGGTCAAGCTCCAGCCCATGCGCGGCGCGCTGGAAGGCCGGGGCTGACACCGGGCTCGTTCGGATCAAAAGAGCTTTTTATCCCGAACGGACCGGGTGCGTGCCGCCTGGATAAGAGAACTCTTAATCTGCGGTCGCCTGGTCAGCGACCAGCGCCTACAGTCAGAAAGACGAGCGTCCGTCCGGGAGGGGCAGCAGATGAGCGGCAACACCGAAGAAGTCCTCGAGGTGCTCCGCGAGGTATGGGGCGCTCAGGGGCAGACGGCCGAGGACGTCGAGGAAGCCTGCGGCACAGCGCACACCACCGGCAAGTCCTGCCAGCGGATGAGCGACGTGGGCTTCGACGGCCTGGCCGAGGAGACCGACGGCGACCTGCGCGTCGCCTGGCGGACCCAGCTGGCGCGCGAGGGCAAGCTCAACCCGGCGGCGAGCAGCGTGCGGGACCTGGTCCTGCCGTCCGAGTCCTAACGGATGAAGAGCGCGGGCACCGTCGGCGAGCTGACCGAGACCCTGCGGCAGGGCGGCTACCTGGCTGACCGCGGGCTGGCCACGGCGCTGTTCGTCGCGCTGTCGCTGAACCGGCCGATCCTGCTCGAGGGCGAGGTGGGGGTCGGCAAGACCGAGGTGGCCAAGGTCATCGCCTCGGTGTACGGCCGCAAGCTGATCCGGCTGCAGTGCTACGAGGGCATCGACACCAACCAGGCGCTGTACGAGTGGGATTACGCCCGGCAGATGCTGCACATCCGGGCCCTGTCCGAGCACCAGGTAGCCGGCTCCGACGCGGTGGACAAGCTATTCGGCCCGAAGTTCCTGCTGGAACGGCCGCTGCTCGAGGCGGTCCGGGCCGGCGATCGGGCCATACTGCTGATCGACGAGATCGACCGGGCCGACGACGAGTTCGAGGCCTTCCTGCTCGAGGTGCTGTCGGACTTCCAGATCAGCATCCCCGAGATCGGCACGGTCAAGGCGGAGAGCCCGCCGCTCGTGGTGCTCACCTCCAACCGGACCCGGGAGCTGCACGACGCGCTGAAGCGACGCTGCCTCTACCACTGGATCGGCTACCCGGCCGCCGAACGCGAGGTCGAGATCGTCCTGATCAGGGAGCCTGGCATCCCTGCGGCGATGGCCCGCAAGGTTGTCGCCGCCGTCCACCGGCTCCGCGAGCTCGACCTGGCCAAGCCACCGGGGGTGGCGGAAACCATCGACTGGGCCCGGACCCTCGACTTCCTCGGCGAGACGGACCTGCGCCCTGGCAACGCCCAGGACACGCTCGGTGCCGTGGTCAAGGACCGGGACGACCTCGAGGTGGTCCGCGACAACCTGGAGGAGATCACCTCCGGTGCCTGAAGACCGGTTCACCGGCCTGCTCGTCCGCTTCGCCGGCGAACTGCGCGCGGCCGGGCTCGCGGTGGGCTCGGGGGACGTCCTGGTGTACTGTTCGGCGCTGAGCATGCTGGATCCGGCTGACCTGGTGGACCTGTATTGGGCCGGACGGACCACGCTGGTGAGCCGGCACGACGACATCGCCCGGTACGACGAGGTGTTCCGCCGGTTCTTCCTCGGCGTGGAGGATCCGGATTCGGAATTGATGCTCGTGCTGCGCGCGTCGGCGCAGGCGCAGGGGGCGCTGGCGCTTCCTTCGACCGAGCCCGGTGAGGAGGCGCAAGAGGAGGATGCCGTGCTGGGCTGGATGGCCTCCGACGTCGACGCGCTCAAGCACAAGTCGTTCGCGGCCTGCACGCCGACCGAGCTCGCGGCGCTGCGCCGGATCATGGCGAGGATCCGGCTGACTCCGCCGCGCCGCCGCACCCGGCGTACCGCCGCCGCCAGGTCCGGAACCCGTCCCGACCCCCGCCGGACCGTCCGGGAATCCATGCGCATGCACGGCGAGCCCGCGCAGCTGTACTGGCGGCGGCGGAAGGTCCGGCTGCGGCCGCTGATCCTGATCCTCGACATCTCCGGCTCCATGGCCGACTACTCACGCAGCCTGCTGCAGTTCGCGCACTCGGCGAAGCGGTCGGCCGGGCGAGTCGAGGTCTTCTGCTTCGGTACCCGGCTGACCCGGGTGACCGGGGCGATGGAGTGCCGGCATCCGGATGAGGCGCTGGAACGGGCGGCGCGGGCGGCCTTCGACTGGGACGGCGGGACCAGGATCGGCGACAGCCTGGACGCTTTCGTCCGCGGCTGGGCGCGCCGCGGTCTTGGCCGGGGCGGCATCGTGGTGATCTGCTCCGACGGCCTGGACCGCGGGGATCCCGCCGTGCTAGCCGCGGCGATGGACCGGCTGTCCCGGCTGAGCCACCGGCTGATCTGGCTGAACCCGCACAAGGGCGACGACCCGGCCTTCCGTCCGAGCACGCTGGGCATGATGGTCGCCGCCCCGCACATCGACCTGCTGCTGTCCGGCCACGATCTGGCTAGCCTGGAGAAACTCGCTACTGTGCTGCCAGGACTGAACTAGCTGCTGATATTCGGCGAAGCGGTGATGCGCCACACCGGCATGCCATTCGGCCGCGGCCAGCCGGACACCGATCAGCGTGAATGAGGCCAGCGACCGCCGCGATATCCAGTTCGCGCTCGGCCTCGTGCCGTTCTGCGGGATCTTCTAGCCGGATAGTGGCGATCGTCGGCTACGCCGCGGCGCTGCTGCTGCTTTTTGCGAGCACCTCGATTCCCTGGCTCCAGCTGGTCTTCCCGGTCTGGGTGCTCTTGGTGAGCATCGACATCGTCGTCCTGTCGTTCCGCAATGCCGGGTTAACCGGCGAGCCCGGCGCGGTTCGGGGAAGGGAATCCGTAGTGATCGCGCCGCTATGGGGTGACGACCGCAAAATCGGGGTTGGGGTCGTCGATGAGCGACATCAGCCGCCCGATGACGGCTGGGTCGCCGGACATGTCGATGCCGTCGGCCTTGGCGCTGGCCAGGAACTGCAGCAGCTGGGACTTGGTCAGGGTCACGGTCAGGTCCGCCGCCCGGCTGTCGGTGGTGGGGTAGTGGATGAGGGCGCCGTTGCTGAGTTCCATCCGGTAGTTCTCATGGGTGTCGGTGAAGTGCCAGGCGATCGACAGCCGCTCGCCCCAGGCCTTGGGGCCGTCGACCCGGATGGCGGCCGAGTCGAACAGCTGGGTGATGGTCAGCGCCGGGGCCAGCCCCGCGCTGCTGACCTCGGTGTGCTCGATCTTGCCGGTCCGTAGTTCCTGTGCGCCGGTGAGGTAGCAGTTGCGCCAGGTCGCGCACTCCGACCCGTAGGCCAGGTGTTCTAGGACGGTGGCGAGCAGGTCCCGGGCGGCGTCGTTATCCGGGTCGGCGAATACGGCGTGGCTGGCTAGCTCGGCGGCGAACCGCAGGTCACCCTGATCGAAGAACTCCCACGCCCGGGCGACTGTTGCGTCGACGCCGCCGATGACCTGCACGTAGCGCGCGGCCGCGGCCTCCGGCGGGTGCTGCCACAAGTGGGCCGGGTTCCCGTCGTACCAGCCGAGATACCGCTGGTAGATCGCCTTGAGGTTGTGACTGACCGACCCGTAGTAGCCGTGGGTGTGCCAGGCCCGGTCCAGGTCGGGCGGCATTTCGATCATCTCGGCGATCTCGTTTCCGGTGTAGCCCTGGTTGATCAGCCGCAGGCTCTGGTCGTGCAGGTAGGCGTACAAGTCGCGCTGCTGGGTCAGATAGGTGATGATCTCGTCGGTGCCCCAGGTGGGCCAGTGGTGCGAGGCGAACGAAACGTCCGACTGGCGGGCGAACAGCTCGATCGCCTCGGCCAGGTACCTTGACCAGATCCGCGGGTCCCGGACCTGCGCGCCGCGCAAGGTCAGCAGGTTGTGCAGGTTGTGGGTGGCGTTTTCGGCCAGGCACAGGGCCCGCTTGTCGGGGAAGTAGAAGTTCATCTCGGCGGGTGCCTCGGTGCCCGGGGTGAGCTGGAAGACGATGCGGACCCCGTCGAGGACTTCTTCCTGCCTGGTGTGAGTGATGTCGAGGGTCGGCGCGATCAGGCCCACACTGCCGGTGGACGCGCCCGGACCGAGCCCCATGCTGATCAGGCCGGTCGCGCTCTTGGGCGCGCTAACCGCGCCGTAGTAGTAACCGCGACGGAGCATCGCCGTTCCGGCGTAGACGTTCTCCGACACCGCGTGCTCCAGGAAATGCTCGGGCGCGATGATCGGGACGTTGGTACCGGCGTCGACCACGCCCAGCACCCCCGCGAAGTGGTCTAGGTGTGAGTGGGTGTAGATGACGGCCGTAACGGCGCGGTCGCCGCGGTGCCGCCGGTACAGGCCGATCGCCGCGGCCGCGGTCTCCTGCGAAATCAGCGGATCGATGACGATGACGCCGTGGTCGCTTTCGACCAGCGTCATGTTGGAAAGGTCGAAGCCGCGGACCTGGTAGATGCCGTCGGTCACCTCATACAGGCCGTGCTTGGCCGTCAGCTGGGCCTGCCGCCACAGGCTCGGGTTAGCGGTATCCGGACAGGTGCCATCGAGGAAACCCCACGAATCCATGTCCCAGACCACCCGGCCATCCGCAGCCTTGATGACCATGGGCTCCAGCGTGCTGATGAAGCCCCGATCGGAATTAGCGAAGTCCGCGCGGTCGCTGAAATCAGCGACAGTAGATTGAGACATCTGGTTCCTCCCTGATCAGCCTTTCGTAGGGCGGGCCACGAGGTGCTAAGTGACTGAGCTACTCGGACCGGTTCTCGCCCCTCTGGCGTGTTCGCCGCCAACGGCGCTTCACGCTAGCCCCGGACGCACAACGTCACGTCACCCTCCAAGGATGACCGGGCCAACCTGGACTCCGGAGGGCTTGAAGCGCCAACCCTCTGACCCGTGGTCAGATGCCACTAGTTAACTTGGGAACGTGCTGGGGGAGGAGTGCGCCAGTGAAGGCGATCAGCGAGGACGAGGACGCGGCGGGATGATCCGGCTCGGATCGCTGGCCGGATACCCGTTCGAGGGGCCCCGGCTGCTGGCCGGCTGGACGGCGCCGGCCAGGGCGGCTGTCTACGCGATCGCCTACAAGCCAGAACCTGACACCAAGCCGGACCGGTACGCGATCGTCTACGTCGGCCACTCCGATGACCTGTCCGCGGAGCGGTTCCCGTTCCAGCATCCGCGCGCGCATTGCTGGATCAAGCGCGCCGGGTCCAAGTGGACGGTCTACATCTGCACCTACGAGGTGCCGGGCGGCGGTCGGCCGCACCGGGAGCAGATCGCTCGGGAGCTGACTGCGATATACCAGCCGCGGTGCAACGACCAGCAGTACGACCAGGCGTGGAGGGACGAGTGGATCGGCGGGACCACCTCGTCCTCCCCCAGCCTGGCCAAGGACCCGGCGCGTCCCCCGAGGACCGACCCTGGCTAGTCCACGGCTAGTCCGCCGCGCAGCCCGCCCTGGCGCAGCTGTTCGCGACCATCGCGGCTTCCGACGCCACGCACGTGACGGCGCTGGGCGGATGACGCGGGTCGCGAACGGGCCGGTGCCGGCCGCGGCGGCGTTGCAGGCGGCGCTCGCGGCCGAGAACGCCGCCATCTTCGTCTACGGGGTAGCCGGTGCATACCTGTCCGGGAGCAGTAAGTCGGCCGCCGAGCAGGACTGGACCGGGCACAAGGAGGCCCGGGACACCCTGACCGCGATGATCTCGGCGCTCGGCGCGGCGCCGGTGGCCGCGCAGGCCCTCTACCAGCTGCCGTTCGCGGTGCACGACGCGAGCACCGCGATGGCGCTCGCGGCTTACCTGGAATGGGGTAACCAAGGCGTACCTCGGCCTTGTGGCGGTCAGCAACCAGAAGCTACGCACGTTCGGCGCGGTGGCCATGCAGGCCGCAGCGCAGCGCGCCGCCTTCTGGCGCGGCACCACCGAAGCCTTCCCCGGCCTGGACCCAAACTAGTACGGCGGCCGCTATCAGAGCGGCGACCTGGGCAGGACGTCCCATGGCGGGCGAGCACACCGGCGACCCGGGTACCTTACGGGCTTGACGGTGGTGAGTATCGACATGTTGGGTTTGAGTAGGCATGCATTGAGTGTGGTACTTCAACCCTGCACACGGCCAAGGAGGGCGGATGTACGAGACCGCATCGCTGCATTTTGATCTCAGCCACCTCTCGCCAGACCAGCCGTTCACGCTGCACGTGGGATCCCGCCGCTACGACCTGACCCCGCACGACCGGCGCAGCCTGGCGCAGGCACGGCGGAGTAACGCCGCGCTCGAGCGGGTGGCGGATCACCGGATCACGCATTTCGCCGGGCCGGTACGGCTGCCGGGGGATGCCGTCATCCTGCTCCGGGTCACCGCGCCGAAGCTCCGCCCGGACGACCTGCTCGACCGGCTCGTGCTGACCTCGCTGCGCCTGCCGCGCAGGCACCGCATCGCCGCGCTGGCGCAGCGCCCGCCGCAGGCCCAGCGGCGGCCGGGGTCCCAGGGCCGCCTGCCGGTGCACGCCAAGCTCGCGGCGTACGGCCTGACCGGCGACGGCACCGGGCTGCCGCCGGACGACAAGGTCGTGATCGACGTCGCCGACTTCAACACGGCCACGGACGCCGCGGCCTCGCTGATCTTCCACCACACCGAGCTGATGACCCTGCAGCCGAAGTACGTCGGGCACATCGTCAACGACGTGATCCTCTGGGCCGACGGACTCAACGCACTAGCGAATTCGATCCTCAGCGAGGCACAGGCACATGAGGCAGATCCGACCAAGCCGAACTGGGTAAACTCCCTGCCCGGCACCAACTGGAAGACCGGAGACCCCGATCCCGCCCATCCGGTTTACAAGTGGTCGGAAAACACGCTGGCCAACCTCAAACTGCCGCTGGGCGACGCGCTGCAGCAGACCAAGGCTGACCCCACTCTGGAGGGCCAGTGCTGGACCGTGCAGACGGGAGTCACCCAGGTTCAGATCAAGGCCGCGCCCCTGGAGGCCGCGCTCGGCGCCGCCTCGGTGCCGACCTACGCTGTCAAGGAGCTCACACCGCAAAGCGGTGTCGAGCATAGCCTCGACTACGACGCGAGCACCGGGACCGCGACCGTCAACCTCAAGAACTACTACCTGCGCTGGCTGCAGATCGCCGTGGACCAGTATGGGCTAGGCGGGGAGACGGTCGGCACGAGGAAGGACCTCGGGTTGCTCTCGCCAGTGGACACGATCATGGCCGTGCCGCTGCCGCCCGACGACACCCCCTTCTCCTTTACCTTCGACGAACAGGCGCACAGGGCCACGGTCAGCTTCGGCGGGCTGGGACAGGCCCCGTTCAGCTGGTCGTACGACGGGACGGGCATCGTGCTCACCGCCCTGTTCAACTGCGCCGTACCGACAATGTTCATCGCCCTGGGCGTCGGCGTCGACCAGGCCGGCGAGGCCTGGAGCGAGCTTACCAAGCAGGTGGCGCCCGTCGCCGTGGCCGTCGCCGAGGCCGCTTACGAGGGACCCCTGGCCACTACGGTATCGGGTCCCGTGGACCTTCCCAGTGTCCTGATGGCGCTCGCTAATCTCGACGGCGCGCTGCTGACCAGCGTCATCGCCGGCAGCGACGCGCTCAAGGCGTACATCTCCGCGGCGCTCGGCGAGTCCGCCGCCGAATCCGCGGAGCCGTTCCTCGGCTGGGCGGCACTGGCCATCGGCGCGGCCGCGGACACCGCCAGCATGGTCGAGACCTCCGTGGAGGTGGCGCGCAGCCCCGCGACGATGTCCATCGACATCGAGCGGATCATGAACATTCAGGTCCAGGTCAGTCCAGATCCCCGCCACGGGGAAGGGAAGATCTGGCCGCAGACCGCGACGCGCTACACGATCTCGATCACGTACGACGACGGCCCGGTTTACGCCTTCGATGGGTCGATGAGCCCGACCACCGAGCCGGTGCCCATCGACCATACGTTCGCGGGACTGCCGGCCGGCGGGAACCTCACCGTCATGGCCTCGTTCTACTCCGACACCGGCTGGCTGGCCGGGCAGGGCGTGACGAAGCCGATACCGGCCCAGCCGGGCGGGGACGGCACGCTGACGGTGGCCTTCGCGATCAAGGAGTTGCTGGTCCCGCTGTCCGCCGCCACCACCTACACGCTGAAAGAAAAGCTCGTCTACGCTTCCGGCGGCCTGGCCTGGGCTGCGCCGCCGGCGATCGCCGCGCCCACGGCCACGGAAACCGACCTGGACGGGAATCCCAGTGGCCATAATCTCTCCAAGCTCGGCCAGCTGACCGTCGACCGGGACTCACAGCTCGGGTACCTGTGGCAGGCCTCGGGCCAGAACGTCCCGCGGGTCGGCTACAACGAAACCACGTTCACCGGGCAGGAGTACACCTTCCAGGCGCTGACCGACTACTCGGCGCCGCAGGCCGGGCTGAAGTTTTCCGGTGTGGGCTACGTCTCGATGCCCTGCCTGGCTCTGCCGCCGCCCACCATGACCACGTCGCTGGCGGACGGCTTCCTGCTGGAACCCGATGACGCTCACAAGGTGATGCAGCTGCGAAAGATATCGCTGACACCGGGCCAGCCCATGATCGCCGCCCCAGGCCAGTCCTTCGGCCGGTTCACGTACGCGCTGGATGACCTGGCCATCCATCCGGCCGGCTACGCCGTGGCGCTGGACAAGACGAACTGCAAGCTGGAGGTGGTGCGGCTGCAGGAACAAGTGCCAGACGCGAGCGCCCCGGCCGCCCTGATCCTGTCCGGCAAGGGCACGCGCACCGGCCTGCTCGAGTTGCCGGTCGCGTTGGCCTGCTCACTGGACAAGATCATGGTGCTGCAGAGCAGCGCGGACCACCCGCAGGGGAGCGTGCGCGCGTTCGACGTGAAGGGCAACCCGGCCCAGTGGTTCCCCGGGGGACCCTCGGAGATGCCCCTGCGCCCGGAGGGCGGCGCCAACGTCGAGCTGCTGGACCTCAGCCTCGAGGCCACGGGTTACATGTACGTGCTGAAGTGCCTGAAGCCGATGGCCGGCCCGGTCCTGCCCAGCGACTACCGGCTCGACATCTACAGTCCCAAGGGCGCATTCGTGACCCAGGTGGTGGGCCTGGCCGCCGCGCGGCTCCAGGTCGACCTGTGGCGCAACGTGTTCACCCTCAACTACCAGATCCTGCAAGGCTCCGGCCGGACCGAGCCTTCGGTTTCCGAGTGGATCCCTTCCACGCCCGGCACCAATGCGGCGACCCAGGGAGCTGGCTGACACCATGACTGACATCAACCGCTGGCAGCTTGTCTGCCAGAACCGAGTCTCGGACATCTGGTACAGCCAGGACTACACGGTGTACGGCCTCAATCCCGCGCCCGGCGGTCAGGGGGCGGGCGACAACAACATCGTCTACGTGCAAGAACTGGGGGGCAATAACATCGCGCTCCGGTGCCACGCCAACGTCAACTACACCCAGATCAATGCCTACGCGTCGATGCGTGACGACTATGGCTACCAGGTGCAATTCCAGGCTCCCTGGTCCGGGGACTGGATCAAGCAGGTTAACCTCAACGAGACCTTCCAGGCGATCCCTACCGGGGACGGTTTTTTCGCGCTGTACTCGCCGCACTTCGGCAAGTACGTGCAGATCAGCGGCGGTCCCAACGGGAAGGCAGGCAATTGCAACGCGCTGGTGGGGGGAGACGGCGATATCGACCATGCCGCGCGGTTCACCGCGAACGGCCTGGATCATCCCAGTGTCTTCGACTTCATCCAGCTCGGCAAGAACGCCTCCGGCATGAGCTTCAGAACGGTCAGCCTGGCCGGCCGTGACCTGAGCGGGGGAATCAACCTGTCCCGGTGCGACTTCCGCGGAGCCACCTCCTTCACTGGCTGCAACCTGGCCGGGGCCAACCTGCGCCAGGCCCGGTTCGGCGGGCTGCATCTAGCCGGCCTGCAGATATCGGGGGCCGACTGCACGGGTGCAGACTTCTTCCGCAGCGACTTCACCTCGTACGCGCCGGGTACGAACCCGCCGGTGCTGGCCCAGGCCAACCTGACCGGCGCCGTGGTCCCAGGGTCACTGGCCGGCGTCAACCTGGCGGGCGCAGTGCTGGCGGAGGCCAACCTGACCGGGGCGGACCTGTCCGGCACGGCCACCGACCTGGCCGGCGCCAATTTCACCGGCCAAGGAGCCAGCTACTTCGACGCGGCGAATTCCCTGGGCAGCGGTATCGACGGTTTCAACTTGAGCAATGCCGCGGACCAGATCATCGCCTTCGACTATGAGAGCGAGGGCAAGCTGGACTACCTGGTCTGCTACCGGCCAGGAACCGGCCTGGTCCGGATCGTCCAGAAGAAGGCCGACGGAACGTTCGCCCAGGTCTACGGCCAGCAAGGCATCGGCGGCTATGACCTGGCCAATGCCGCCGACCGGATCATCGCCTACGACTACGCCGGCACCGGCCACCTCGACCACCTGGTCTGCTACCGGCCCGGCACCGGAACCGTCTATATCCTGCAGAAGGTCAGCGACGCCGATGACCCGGCAGCGTTCAAGGCTGTCTACACCCAGAGCGGCATTGGCGGCTTCAGCGCGACCGACGCCGCCGACCGGATCATCGCCTACGACTATGTCGGCACCGGGCGGCTGGACCACCTGGTCTGCTACCGGCCCGGCCACGGAACCGTCTGCATCGTCCGGAAAGTCGGCGACAAGAACACCCCGGACGATTTCAGGGCCGCCTACAGCCAGCAAGGCATCGGCGGCTACGACCTGGGCAGCGCCGCCGACCGGATCATCGCCTACGACTATGCCGGCACCGGCCACCTCGACCACCTGGTCTGCTACCGGCCCGGCACCGGAGCCATCTTCATCGTGGAGAAGGTCAGCGGCGACAACAGCCCGAGCGCGTTCAAGTACGTCCATCACCAGGGCGATCCCGGCAACGGGATCGGCGGTTATTTCCTAGCCGATCCGGCCGACCGGATCATCGCCTACGACTACGGCGGCACCGGGCGGCTCGACCATCTGGTCTGCTACCGGCCCGGGACCGTCACCGGCATCGTCTGGATCCTGGGGAAAGTCAGCAACCTGGACCGCACGGACGCGTTCGCGCCCGTCTACCAGGGCGGCGGGATCGGCGGCTATGACCTGGCCGTCCCCATCGACCAGATCATGGCCTACGATCTCGAGGGCACCGGCAAACTCGACGGCCTGATCTGCTACCGGCCCGGCTGGGGCACGATCTGGTTCATACGCCACAAGGCGGCCGGTCCCGCCACGCTCACGCGGTGCAAGATGGGCCAGGCCAACCTGTCCGGTGTCAACCTGGCCGGCCTCGATCTGACCACGGTGACGCTGGCGGGCGCGAATCTGTCCGGAAGCGTACTGTCAGGCGCGAAGATCGCCGGGATAGACCTGACCGGCGCCGACCTGGCCGGCACCGACTTCACCGGGCTGGACCTGACCACCGTACGCTTCTCGGTCCCGCTGAAGCGCTCCACCGACCGTATCAAGCCGACCATCTTCGCCGAATGCACGCTCCCGTACACGGTGATCGGCCTGGACTGGTCCTGCCTCGACCTGACCAAGACCACCATCAGTGGGCTGCCGGGCAACGACCTGACCGGGCTGAACGCCACTGGCCTGCTGCGACCCAACGCGGACTTCAACAACTACATACTCGACGGGGCGAACTTTAGTTACGCCACCATCGACGGAGCCCAATTCACCGGCGCCAAACTGCGCGTGAAGGCCAGCGCGACCAGCTTCGCCGGGGCCAGCCTGATGCGAGCGGTCTTCACCGGTGCCGACCTGAACCAGGTCAGTTTCACCGGCGCCACGCTGGGCGGCGGGCAGCACAATCAGGCCGCGAACTTCTCCTCCGCGTACCTCAGCAACTGCGACTTCACCCAGGCCAGCATGTTCGGGGCGATATTCGCCGGAGCCACGCTAGTAGGCGCGAACAAGCTGACCAGCGCCACCAATATGCAGGAGACCGACTTCTCAGGCGCCTATCTGGCCAACGCCAATTTCGCCGGCGCCCACCTGGAGGGCGCCAAGTTCGACGATGCCTTCATGGTCGAATGTGTGCTGAACGGGGCCTTCCTGACGCCCGCCGAGGAAGGTGCGGTCGCCGCTTCCCTGGAAGGGGCCTGCCTCCAGGCGGCCGCCTTCCAGGACACCCATCTGGACGGCGCCAACCTCGCTCAGGCGATCATCACCAACACCAGGGGGATCATCCAGGTGCGCTATTACGACGAGACCGGCAAGCTGACCGACTGGGAGCCGATGCGCTACCAGGCCGGCAGTTTCCCCGCCGCCACGTCGTTCAGCAACGACACCGTCTGCCCGAACCTCAGCACCTACGGCACCAACGTGGCACGGCGGCTCACTATGGCGGTGATGATGACCCCGCCGCACTCCCCGCCCTCGCATTGGTCGCCGAAGGACACGATGCCGGGGACGTACCGCAGCACCTGACAGCGCATGATCCGCCGCCCCCGGACGGCGGTGGCCATCGGCGTTCGGGATTTACCGCCTACGGGATGTCTCAGCCGCGGAACCAGTTCCGGCTGATGTGGAAACCGTGCAGCTGGTCCTGCGCATCCTGGCGTTGCTGCGGGCCGGGTATCGCGCGGTCATCTTCGCCGACGACGCTGCGGTACAGGGCCTTGACGGCCTGCAGGACGCTGCTGTCATCGGTGCCCAGCCGGTCCAGGGCATGGGCGAACGTGGCGCCCTCGGCCACCGCGTGCAGCGCATACACCGTGCCGACGGCCTCACCCGGCGCGGGGACCTCGGGTGAGAGCACGGTGGTGGCCAGCAGCTCGGGCTGGATGTTCCCCGCATCCTCCATAATGGCCTTCTGCAGACCGGTGATGGCGGTCATGTACTGCCCATAGGAGTCGACCCCGAACGACTGCCAGGCCGGCAGCAGCCCCCCCAGGGTACTGCCCTTGTACCCGCGCACCAGCAACTGCGCCGAGGCCCGCGCGCCTTCCAGCTCGACCTTGGCGGCTACCACCGGCAGGGTGAGGGCGCCGCTGCCCTTGATGTCGGACACCACCACGATCGCCCGCAACGCCACCCCGAACCGGTAGGTATGGTCGCCGCTGACCACGTCCTTCCAGCGGGATGAACCGAACATGAGCGCGTCGCGCTGAAACGTGGCCGAGATGTTCCCGACCGGGAATCCCAGGTCGGCGGCGGCGTTCACGCTCAGGCTGTATGCCTCCTGGGCCCAGTTATCCAGCTCATCGCCGCTGGGCACGGCCGGCTCCTCGGCCTCGGCGCCCAGCCCGGCGGCGGCACGCACGTCCGCGACGGACATGTTGACCGGAGTCATCTTCGGCATTGGCCACCGCCCCAGGCGTCGCGCAGTTCACCACCGCCAGTCCCGGACGGGCTCGCGGCCCCTTCTCACCGGATCAATGAGATCACACGAGAGAGGAAGCGCAAAGGCGCCGCAACGCAGACGCAGAGTGCCCGGCTGGCGCGCCTGCGACGAAAGCTGGGCACGCCGTCACGCCGCCGGCCCGCCCGGCCAGGTCCGGAGCGTCGTTGGCGTGCGGTGTGAGTCCGCTGACGCTGGGCGGGCCGGGTAACGCGGCACGCACTCCCGCGGCCGCCCAGCCAGGCAGGGACATGACGGCGGCCGCGATCTCCAGCAGGCGGCGGTCGCCGCCGTAGTGACCGACCAGCTGGAGGCCGACCGGCAGGCCGGCCGCGTCGGGGTCAAGCCGCGGCGCCGCCGGGTCGTGCGGGGTCAGCCCGGCCGGGACGGAGACGGCCGGGTGGGCCGTGACCGTGATCCGGGAGCAGGACCGGAGCCAGTCGATGTAGGTGGCCATCGGTTCGGTGTTGATCTGGCGCACCCATTCGGTCTGCACGTCGAACGGGAGTACCTGCATGGTGGGCAGCGCGAGGACCTCGTAGCGCCCGTCGCGCAGGGACGAGGCGAACCGCTGGAAGATCGCGGCCTGGGTGAGGCGCGCGGCGGCGATCTGCTCGCCGGACAGCGCGATGCCCTTGGTGATATTCCAGGCCACGCTCTGCTTGATCTGGTGGCGGTGGGCGCGCAGCAACGGCGCCATCCCGGCCATCCGCGCCGCCCTCAGCACGCCGAAGACCTCGTCGGCGTCGGACAGGTCGGGGGCCGCGTCGTGCACTGAACACCCGGCAGCCTCCAGCCGCGCCCGCGCCGCGCCGAGCACCGCCCGTACCTCGGCCTGCACCGGCAGGTCACCCAGGTCGAACGTCCAGGCGATCCGCAGCCCGCGCAAGCTGGCAGGACGCAGGACGAGGAAGTCGCCGGGCCGGTCCGGGCGGGCCAGCGGCCGCGCGGGATCGCGCCCGCACATCCCGGCCAGCAGCAAGGCGGCGTCTTCGGCGGTGCGCGCGATCGGGCCGATGACCTGCAACGGATCGAAGGCGGCCGCGGGGACTAGTCCGCCGGGTAGTCCGCCGAGCGGAACCCGACCGCGTCGAGCAGGCGCGAGCGGCGTGTCCCCGAGGCCGGCCGCGCCGGTTCGGGCACCGCCGGCGCCTCGGGCCTGGGGGTGACGCCGGTCACGATGCCCTCGGCCATCCCGTACAGCAGCGGCAGCGCGCCGGCGACCACGCCGCCGGTCTCGTTGATGTGCTCCACTCCCGGGCCGATGAGCTTCGCGTGGACCACGATGGTGCGGACGATCTCGGCGCACTCCTCTAGGTTCCCGGCGATGCGGGTGAGCAGGGTGCCCACCCAGAACAGGTAGAACGCCAGCCCTGCGATGAGCAGGACGACGTCTATAACGGTGAAAACGACCAGCCCGGTCATCAGGATCGCACCTTCCCGAGCACGCGGCCGAGGAACAGATGATGCTGCAGGCCCTCGGCGAGGACGGCCTCGACGCCGTTGGCCACCTGCGGGATCAGCAAAGTGTCCGCGGTGTTCGCCGCGGCCGCCTTGAGCGTGTCCCGGACGGCGACGACCCGGCGGTCGATGATCTTCACGTAGTAGATGAGCAGGCTCAGCAGGGCGGCGACCGCGACCACCACGACGATGCCGAGAATGTTCGCGATCGTCCACAGGTTGTGCTCGGTCGAGGACATGGCCAGCGTGTGCATCGCTATCCTCCCAGCCTGGCGCGGCCGCGCTGCAGGCCGCCGATGATGATCGTGGCGTGCTCGATCGTGGTGCGCAGCGCGCCGAGCGGCGCGGTGTTATGCACCGCCTCGGTCAGCGCGTCGTTGATCTTGGGCGCCTCGTTGCCGATCGACCGGGCCAGTATCAAGATCGGCACCACGAGCGCCACCACTACCAGCACGATGATGATGCCGATGGTGTAGCCGACCACCCAGCCGGTGGTGCTGGTCCCCGCGGTCCCCGCGGCCAGGACATGGACATGCGGTTGCATAACGGCTCCTTTGCCGGCTCAGACCGTTTCGCAGAAGTCGCGGACGGGTTTCAGGTTCGCGTTGACCGAGGTCAGCCGCGCGGGCACCGTGCTCGTCAGGCTCGCGACGGCCTGGACTCCCCCGGTGGTCGCGACCAGCGTCTTCCGGATCGCCCTGAGGTGGAAGATGACCCGGAGCAGGCCGACCGCGGTGATCGCGATGATCAGCGCGGCGATGATCAGCGTCGCCCAGGCGGCTGCTGGCATGACCGTTCTCCTTATATCTATTTAGCCGAGGAGCTTGGCGACGGAACCGGCGTACCGGACCGCTCCGACCGAGACTTCCTTGATGGTGGTGTCGGTGACGGCTAGCGCCTCCGGCATGCCGTTGAGTTCGCCGACGAGGGCCACCCCGCCGGACAAGATGTCGTCGGTGGCGCCCCGGATCCGCTCCAGCGCCGCCAGGACGCGATTGAGCAGGTAGATGACCACCGGTAGCACCACGAGCAGCAGAATCGCGTTGCCTATCCACCACAGGACCATGACTGCTCTCCTCTCCTACTGATTAGCCGCGGGCTGGTACGGCATGAAAAACCTGCGAAAGACCCGGTTCAGGGCCATCAGCGCGGCCCGCAGGCCCAGGGTGAAGCCCTTGGCCGGGGTCGCGTTGGCCGCCGCGATCTGCTCGGCTGACTCGCCTCGCTCGATCCGTTCGATCCGGTCCTGCATATTCGCCGAGAAATCGCGCATCAGCACGGCGGTGACATCGCTGATCATGCCCCGGCCGTACTGCCTCGTCGCGTTCGGTGATGTCAGCGGTCCCGGCGAACTGCAGGCGGACCGGACCCATCCGCACGGCGACCTTGCCCTTGTACGTGTCGTCGCCGAGGTCCTCGGTGAGTTCGGCGCCCGGCAGGCAGGCGGCCACCTGGGGGATGTTGTCGAAGAACTGCCACACCTTCTCGACCGGCTCAGCGACCTCGAACTCGTTCTTGATCAGCATCGGGTCTCTCTTTTCACGTAAGCACCAGGATCTTTCTCGAACACCTGGCGGCAGCCGACGCAGCAGAAGTAGTAGTCGGTGTCCCCATACCGCACCGGGCGGCCGTCCGCGGACACCGTCATCCCGCAGACCGGGTCCTGGTCGGGCCGAGCGGCGGGCCGGGTCCGGGCCTCCCGCGCGGATCCCGTTGCGGCCGTGCCGCCCCTCGACCCCGCCAGCGCGCCGGAGGCCCGCAGCTGGACCAGTTCGGCCAGGATGGCGACCGCGATCTCCTGATGCGTCGTCGGGCCCAGGTCCAGTCCAGCCGGCACCCGCACCCGGTCGAGCTGGTCCTTCGGCGCGCCCCGGTCGGCCAGGTAGCCGAGTACGGTGGCCCCGCGTCGGCGCGACCCGACCAGGCCCAGGTAGGCGGGCCTGATCGCGACCGCGCGCTCAAGCACGTCCTCGTCATCGTGGCCCTGGGTGGCCACGACGATCATGGAGCGCTCGTCCGCGCTTTCTGCCGTGAACTCCGGGCCGCGGATGAGGTCAGCCCGCCAGCCGAGCGCGCCGGCCAGGCTGGCCAGTGTGCGGGCCATCGGGGAGTCGCCGATGATCGCCAGGTGCGGCGCCGGCAGCACCGGCTCGACGTAGACCTCTAGTGCCCCCTCGCTCTGGCAGGAGATCGGGATCACTGTCATGCCGTCCGGCACCGCCGCGCCGAACTGCTCCGGGGTCCCGAGCAGCAGCAGCCGGGCCGCGCCCTCCGCCATGACCTGCTGTGCCGCGCGGATCACGACCGGCTCGGCGCAGGCGCCGCCGATCCAGCCGTGCAGTTCGCCCTCGGCCGTGATGATCGCGCGCGAGCCCGGCTGGCTGGACGACGGGCTCTGCCGCCAGACCACGGTAGCGAGCGCGAACGCCTCGCCGCGGCGGGTCAGCTCGCCCATCTCCTCCAGGACGTCCAAGCCTTCCATCAGCAGCTCCGTGTCAGTCGTCCGAACGAACCGGCGGTGCGCCGGATACGTCGCGGCGATAGGTGATCGCCTCCCACACCCGGTCGGGAAGCAGCGGCATGTCGATGTTGCGGACGCCCATGCCGGATAGGGCGTCCATGACCGCGTTCACGAAGGCCGCTGGGCCGCCCACCGCGGCGCACTCGCCGATGCCCTTGGCGCCGATCGGGTGGTGCGGGCACGGGGTGACGACCTCGCTGTGCAACTCGAAGCCCGGGGTCTCCCAGGCGGTGGGCAGCAGGTAGTCCATGTAGTTCGAGCCGACGCAGTTGCCGTCGGCGTCGAACGTGATGAACTGCATGTTGGCCATCGCGTAGGCCTCGGTCAGGCCGCCCATGATCTGGCCTTCGACGATCATCGGATTGATCCGCACGCCGCAGTCGTCGACCGCCACCATCTTCAGCACGTCCCAGACGCCGGTTTCCGGGTCGACCTCGACGGTGACGATGTAGACGGCGAACGGCCAGGTGAGGTTGGGCGGATCGTAGTAGGCGGTGTTCTCCAGGCCGGGTTCCATGCCGTCCGGCATGTTGCTGTAGGCGGCCATCGCGCACTCCTGGATGGTCACCCCGCGGTCGGGAGCACTGCGGATGTAGAAGCGGCCGAGTTCCCACTCGATGTCCTCTTCGGATACCTCTAGCAGGTGCGCGGCGAGCTTGCGGGCCTTGGCGCGGATCTTGCGGGACACTATCGCGACCGCGGCCCCCGCCACCGGCGTGCTACGGGAGGCGTAGGTGCCCATACCGAATGGCGCGGTGTCGGTGTCGCCTTCCTCGACGACGATGTCCTCGGCCGGGATGCCGAGCTCGTGGGCCACGATCTGGGCCCAGGTCGTCTCGTGCCCCTGCCCCTGGCCGCGCGCGCCGGTCCGGACGATGGCCTTGCCGGTCATATGCACCTTGAGCTCGGCGGAGTCGAACATCTTGATGCCGAGGATGTCGTACTCGCGGCTATTGCCCGCGCCGAGCGGCTCGGTCATCGTGGAGATTCCCAGGCCGAGTAGCCTGCCCGCTTCCTAGCTTCTTCCTGCTGCCGCCGGAAGTCCTCGTAGCCGACGGCCTTCAGCCCGACGTCGAGGCACTTGCCGTACTGCCCGGAGTCGGTCAGGAAGCCGAACGGGGTGCGGTGCGCACCGTCCCGGGCCACCCGCGAGTCAATGAATGTGGCACTCTACCCATTAGAGCCAGTAGAGTGCCACATTCATTGGTTTTTTCGACCCTAACGGATGACCTCGGTACGGGGCGGTTATCCAGGCGGTGGGGACCGGCGGGCGGCCCGTCCCCGGCCGGACGGTGTGCGTCAGGTGGTGCCGGATCAGGTCGGATCCGCGTCAATCAGCTCGAACATGATCTGGCACTTTCCCCGCCGCGTTAAGGATCGCGGCCACCGTCTGCGCGGCTGGCTGGATCGAGGTGTCGATGACCAGGTGGTCGCGATCCCATGGTTGGTATTTACGGTCCAGGATCTGCTGCCAGCTCGGCAGCGCAAGGCCCTGGATATCCACCTCGCGGGTCCGCACCCGCTCGCGGTGCACGGCCTGGTCCGTGCAGATGAGCTCGACTTCGAGCAGCCGGGCACCATGGTCGCCGGCCACGGCGCGCCATGTGTCCCGGGTGACAGCCAGCGGGTTCACGCACTCAGCGACCACACGATCAGGATCGGTGTGCCCGCCACCGGCCCATACTGTCATGCCGACTGGAGGCTATGTCCTGCGGATGGCCTCGGCGGCGACGGAGCGGAGCCTGGCCCGCAGTTCGGCGCCTGCCGCCCGCTCGGTCTGGGCCTCGACGATCCGCAGGCCGGTGCCCTGTAGCGCCTTGGTCAGGTCGCCGGGCTGCTCGAGGCGCTGGTAGGGCAGCCCGAACGCGGCGGCCAGGTGGTGCAGTTCCGTGCCGTGCGGGGTGCCGAAGAGCCGCTCGAACGAGCCGGGGAAGGCGGCCTGTTCCAGGGTGGAGAAGATGCCGCCGCCGTCGTTGTTGACCACGACCAGGCATAGGTCCGGGCGCGGCTCGTCCGGGCCGAGGGCCAGGCCCGCCGCGTCGTGCAGGAACGCCAGATCCCCGATCAGCGCGAACGCCGGACCGCCGTGGGCGAGCGCGGCGCCGATCGCCGATGAGGTGGTGCCGTCGATCCCGCTGGTGCCGCGGCTGGCCAGCACGCGCAGGCCGGACCGGGGGATGAGGCCAAGATCTATATCCCGAACGGGCTGGCTTGATCCGGTCCAGAGCAGGGCTCCGTCCGGCAGCGCGTTCGCCAGATCCCGGGCCAGCCTCGGCTCGGACAGGTTCTCGTCGTCGTCGAGCACGGCGTCCAGCGCGCGGCGCGCCGCGTCATCCGCCCGCCGCCAGGCATCCAGCCAGGCGTCGTTCCGTGAACCCTGGGCCGTGCCCGTGAGCCGGAGGGCCGAGGCCAGGTCCGTAGCAGTTCGCTGCGGGTCGGCCCAGCGGCCAGGTCCCTGCGCGACAACCACGTGCCGGCGCGCCGATCCGGCACCGAGGAAGGCGCTTTGCGCTCGGGAGAGCCCGGGCCGGCCCGCCGAGACGATCAGGTCGGGCGGGTGAGCCCGGACGAACTCCGGCGTCGCGAGCAGGTACTGGTAGGCGGACAGTGCGTTCGGACCGCGGCGGGCGCCCGAGGAGGGCTCGGCGAGCACCGGCCAGCCCGCCTGTTCGGCCAGCTCTACCAGAGGCAGCGCCTCGTAGTCGCCGTCGCCGCAGACCAGCACGCCACGTTCGGTCCACGGCAGCGCGAGTTCCTCCCCCGGCACGTTCCGGGTTCCCCAACGCGTCCACGGCTGCCCGCCGGGGCGCCCGTCCAGCGGCTCCGGCCACTCCTCGCCGCCGGCGGGCACCAGCGGTTCGCGGAAGGGTAGGTTGAGGTGGACCGGGCCGGCCAGGCCACCCGCGCGGCCCGCCGCGTGTGCCCAGGCCTGGCAGCCCAGCGACCGCCAGTAGCCGACCATCCCCGGCCGGGCCTCGGGCAGGCCGACCTCGCAGAACCAGCGCACCGCGCCGCCGTACAGCTTGATCTGGTCGATCGCCTGGTTAGCGCCGATCCCCCGCAGCTCAGGGGGCCGGTCGGCGGTGAGCACGAGCAACGGGACGCCGGATTCGTCGGCCTCGATCACCGCCGGGTGGAAGTTGGCCGCCGCCGTGCCCGAGGTGCACAGCACCGCGACCGGACGGCGGCTGGCCTTGGCCAGCCCGAGCGCGGTGAACGCGGCCGAACGCTCGTCGATCCGGACGTGCAGCCGCAGCCGCTGCTGCTGTCCGGCCTCGAAGAACGCCATCGCCAGGGGCGTACTGCGCGACCCGGGGGCCAGTACCACCTCGCGCAGCCCACACCGGATCAGCTCGTCGGTGAACGTTACCCCGAAGGCCGTGGCGGGATTCACCGGCGTCACGATTGGCCCGCCGCATCGGGCAGGAAGCGCGCGGCGGCCGTGGCCCGCTTCCGCCAGGGGCCTGGGTCGGTCTCCCAGCGGGCAAGCTGGCCGAGGTCGACGGCCGGGCGGCGGACCGGCAGCGCCCCGGCCTCGGGCAGCAGCGGGTCGGCCGTGACGTCCCCCGCCAGCAGGGACATCGTGCCCAGGCCACAAGCATAACGAAGTTCCGGGAGTGCGGCGGCCAGCGCGACCCCGGCGGCGAGCCCCACCGAGGTGTCGACGGCGCTGGATACCACGACGGGAAGACCGCAGGCCTCCGCCACCTCGAGCGCGGCGCGGACTCCGCCGAGCGGCTGGACCTTCAGCATCACGATGTCGGCCGCGCCCGCGGCCCGCACCCGCACCGGGTCCTCGGCCCGGCGGATCGACTCGTCGGCGGCGACCGGGATATCGATATGTCGACGCAGTTCGGCCAGCTCGTCCAGGGTGGCGCAGGGCTGCTCCGCGTACTCGAGTCCGAACCGCGCCAGCCGCCGCAGCATCCGCGCCGCCTGGCCGGGCTCCCAGCCGCCGTTGGCGTCCACCCGGATCTTGCCGCCCGGACCGAGCGCTTCGCGGACCGCCTCGACCCGCTCGATGTCCTCCCCCTCGGCCTGCCCGCGCTCGGCCACCTTGACCTTCGCCGTGCGGCAGCCCGACCCGGCCACGATCTTGGCCGCCTGCTCGGGCCCGACCGCGGGCACGGTCACGTTCACCGGGATCCGGTCCCTGACCGGCGCCGGCCACTCCCGCGTGGCGGACTCGATGGCACTGGCCAGCCAGCGGGCGCTCTCCTTCGGCCCGTACTCCGCGAACGGCGAGAACTCCCCCCAGCCGGCCGGTCCCTCGATCAGCGCGCCCTCCCGCACCGTGATCCCCCGGAACTTGACCGGCATCGGAATCGCGAACGCCCGCAACCCGCCCACCATCCCGGCCAGATGCCCCGTCACCGGGGCCCGCTCAATCATCGTGGGCCCGCGCTGCCCCCACAGAGGCAGTAACCACCCACAAGGAACGAAGGCCGCGAGCGCCGCGGGTAACCAGAGACGGGTGGGACTCCAGTGGAGGGTGAAGCGGGCCGATCAGACGAGACGGACGCGTCATGGGCGGCGGGGACCCCGGGCCGTGACAATGATCACAGGGGTGTTGCGGGGGTTGGGAAGTTCGAAGGGGGTCGCTGGCCGGGACGCGTCTCGTACTTCGGGACGGTTTAGGGCCATCTGCGAGGGCGTGGAGAGGATGCCGGGACCGTCTTTTCCCGGTTCCGGGCCAGATGGCCGCCATTCGGTCACGTGTAACCTCCCAGAGTCAGGGTTCTAACCTTAACGATCGTGGCAATGCGTCCCTTGCGCGCGGTCCTGGTCAAGCGCGCGACCCCGCGGCTGGTCGAGTTGCTGGCGGCGGCGCTCGACGGCACCGGGCCCGCGATCCTGCCGCTCGACGCCGGGCTGTCGCCTGGGCGGCTCGCCGAGCAGATGGCCGCCCTCGGCCCGGGCTCGATCGAGGACGCCGAGGGTGTCACCATGGTTCGTTCGGCCCGAACCGAGGGAGTCGCCGAAGGTACGGCGGTCGTCGTTCGCACCTCCGGGTCCACCGGCGCATCCAAGGGGGTGGAGCTGAGCGCGGCCGCGCTGCTCCACTCGGCGCGTGCCTCCCTGGACCGGTTGGACGCCAGGCCCGGCGAGCGCTGGTTGTGCTGCCTGCCCGCCACCCACGTGGCTGGCCTCCAAGTGCTGGTGCGATCCCTAGTCAGCGGCACCGAGCCGGTACTGGCCGAGCGTGCCGACGCCGAGACGGTGGCCGGTTCCGGCTGCGCGCACGTCTCGCTGGTCCCGACCCAGCTCCATAGGCTGCTCCTGGAGGCCGACCCGCCGCTGGCCGGGTTCTCCTCGGTGCTGCTGGGCGGGGCCCCGGCGCCTGCCAGCCTGCTAGACGCGGCACGGGCCGCGGGCGTGCCGGTGGTGACGACCTACGGCATGACCGAGACCTGCGGCGGCTGCGTGTACGACGGGGTTCCGCTGGACGGCACGCGGGTCGCGATCCGCGGCGACGATGACGACAGTCCCGCTGAGGCAGGCCGGATCTGGATCAGCGGGCTGGTGCTGTTCTCCGGGTACCGGGGGCGGCCGGACGGGCTGGCGGCGCTGCGCGACGGGTGGTTCCGCACCGGAGACCTGGGCCGCCTGGACTCCTCGGGACGGCTGGTAGTGCGGGGCCGGGCCGATGACGTCATCAACACCGGTGGGCACAAGGTGGTCCCCGGCGAGGTGGCGGCGGTGCTGCAGACCTGCCCGGGCGTCAGGGACGTGGCGGTGGTGGGGCAACCTGACCCCGAATGGGGCGAACGGGTCATCGCGGTGGTGGTGCCGGCCGATCCGGGAGACCCGCCGGCGCTGGAATTGCTCCGTCTGCATGTACGGGCGCGGCTGCCGCGTTACGCTGCTCCCAGCAGGGTGGTAATGGTCGATGCCGTTCCCATGCTCCTGAGCGGGAAGCACGACATCGTACGGCTCAGGCAAGAGCTGCTACGGCGGGAACAAACTGAGGCGGAGAACGTTACTTAATAGTGCCCGGACAATGTCTCCTGCTGAGGACTACGCGGGGCGGCGAGGGGTACTTGGTGGAAGCCTAATTGAACGACGTAAGTAGTGCGTGCGTTGTTACGAGGAGGAGGGAGGTGTCTCATGCCGCGGATCGCTATGGCGTCGTCAGCTGTCGAGCGCATCGCCGACTCGGATGACGAGGCGAACACGACCCGAGTGGATGACCTCATCCAGCGCGGGCGAAGCCAGGGTCACCTGTCTCTTGCAGAGCTGAGGACCGCCTTTGACCAGGCCGGCCTCACGCCGGCCGAGGGACGGTCCATTCTGCGCGAGCTGAGCGAGGCTGGAGTGCGGCTGGCTAACGAGCTGGCGGAGAACCAGGGGGCTCCCAAGAGCCGCCCGGCACGCTCCGCGCCTGCCACGGCGCGGGCCGCCAAGGAGGCGGACGTGGTGGACCCCGGGTCCGACGACGCCGACGTTGAACTGGCGGATGTCGATGTGGCGAGCCTCGAGGCGGAGGCCGCGGCGCTCGACACCGACCGGCTCGCCGAGGTTGACCTGGACGACCAGACGCCCGCCATGGGCGACTCGGTCCACACCTACCTCAAGTCCATCGGGCGCACCAGCCTGCTGACCGCCGAGCAGGAGGTGGACCTCGCCAAGCGGATCGAGGCCGGCCTGTTTGCCGAGCACAAGCTGGAGATCCTGGGTCTAGACGGCGGAGTCGGGCTTGACGAGAACTTCCGGCGTGATCTTGAGATGGTCGCCGAGGACGGGCGGCGCGCCAAGGCGCACATGCTCGAGGCGAACCTGCGCCTGGTCGTGTCGGTGGCCAAGAAGTACAGCGACCGGGGCCTGTCCCTGCTCGACGTGGTGCAAGAAGGAAACCTGGGCCTGATCCGGGCGGTCGAGAAGTTCGACTACACCAAGGGCTACAAGTTCTCCACCTACGCCATGTGGTGGATCAGGCAGGCCATCCAGCGCGGTTTCGCGGACTCGGCCCGGACCATCCGGCTGCCGGTGCACGTGCTCGAGATGCTCAGCAAGCTGAGCCGGGTTGAGCGTGACATGCACCAGCGCCTGGGCCGCGAGCCCACGCCCGAGGAGTTGGCGGTCGAGCTTGACCGGACTCCGGACCAGATCGAGGAGCTGCTGCGCACCAGCCGCCAGCCGATCAGCCTGGACTCCACCATCGGCGAAGACGGCGAGACCAGCATCGGCGACCTGATCGAGGACGTCGACGCGCCCGAGGCCTCCGAGCTCGTTGACCGCCAGCTGATGGCGGAGCAGTTGCGCTCGGCACTCGACGCGCTGACGCCTCGCGAGGCGACGATCATGGCGATGCGGTTCGGTCTGTACGACGGCAACCCGCACACGCTCGACGAGATCGGCCGGGCGCTCGGCCTGACCCGCGAGCGGATCAGGCAGCTTGAGAAGCAGTCGCTGTCCAAGCTGCGTCACCCGAGCCGCGCGCAGCCGCTGCTCGACTTCGCCAGCTGATCACTGCCTTAGCATCGGCTCCCGATCATGATGCCGGGCCCGACCTCCCGCCGGGCCCGGCATCTGGCTGTCCGGGTACCTTCGGTCCATGAGCGGTAACACGGCGCGGCGGCGAGTTCTGCGGGTGACGGTGTCCGGGGCCGCTGAGCACCGCGCCGACCTGCTCGCGGCCGAGGAACCCCTGGAGATCCGGGTAGACGACGCGCCGCTCGACGTGGCTGCCGATCCGGTCCGGGTCTCCCCGGCCGTGCTGGCCGGCTTGCCGGATCGGCTCAGGGACGCGCAGCGGGTGTTCAGCCGCACCGGCGGCCTGCACGCGGCCGGCCTGTTCAGCCCGGACGGCACGCTGCTCGTGCTGCGCGAGGACGTGGGCAGGCACAACGCGGTGGACAAGGTGGCCGGCTGGGCGCTGCGCGGCGGCCGGCTGCCGCTGGCCGGGCACGTCCTGCTGGTCAGCGGGCGGGCCTCGTTCGAGCTCGCGCAGAAGGCGGTCATGATCGGTGTGCCGGTGCTCGCGGCCGTGTCCGCGCCTTCCTCGCCGGCGGCTTCCCTGGCCGAGGAGACCGGCCTGACGCTGGTCGGCTTCCTGCGCGGCGCCTCCATGAACGTCTACGCCGGCGTCCAGCGGGTGACCGCGGGCGCCTCGGCCCCGGCGGCGGCCTCAGGCTAACGACGAGGCTTACCTCACGAGCGGGGCCGCCTGGTAGACGTCGGCGCCGTCGGCGGAGACCCCACGGGTCACCTGGCCCCGGATGGCGAGCACCTCCAGGTGCGCGGCCGTCTCGTTGATGGACATGACCTGGCTGAACAGGTCCAGGTCGCCGAACAGGCGCTGCCGCCTGGTCCACTTGATCGCTTTCGCCACCTCATACGGGGTGGCGTGTCCGGCCAGCACCGCCTGATGGATCTCCGCGAGGCGCAGGTCGTGGTGGGCCAGCAGTTCGTTGACCCGGTCATGGGTGCTGCCGGTGACCGGGCCGTGGGCCGGGAGCAGCCGCGCGTCGGGCAGGCCCAGCGTCCGGGCCAGCGAGCTCAGGTAGTCGCGCAGCGCCATCCGGTTCCCGGCGGGCTCGAACCCGATCGAGGGGGTGATGTGCGGGAGCACGTGATCACCGGCGAAAATGATCTGGGCCGCGGCGTCGTGGAAGATGAGATGGCCGCGCGTGTGACCGGGGGTGTGAACCGCGCGGAGCGTCCGCGTCCGCAGGTCAAGATCGGTCCCGTCGGCCACCCAGCGGTCCGGGTCGTCCCAGTCGACGAACGCCGGGCCGTGCCTGTCCAGCTCGGCCAGTTTGTCAGCCAGCTGCGACGCGCCCAGCCTGCGCAGGCTCTCACTGCCGAAGATCTTGTGACCGGAGTGGTTGCCCTTAATCAGTTCCTTGGTCGCGATCAGGTTCGCGCGCTCTTCCTCGCCCAGCGAGACCAGGCTGTGGAAGGCTTTCCGCAGCTCGACGGCGAGCGAGTAGTGGTCGATGTGGATGTGGGTCACGAAGAAGTTGCGGATGTCGCCGAGCTCATAGCCGATCTGCCGCAGCCCCGCGGTCAGCCGCTCTCTGGCCGGGACCATCGCTATCCCGGCGTCGATCAGGTCGACTCCGCCGGGGTCTGTAATCGCGTAGACGTTGACTGCCCTCAGCCCGTCCAGCGGCAACGGCAGCGGGATCCGGTAGACGCCCCCGCCGAGGTCCTCGACCTCAGGCTCGGCCCAGGCGTACCTGTCCGCGGCAACATGGCTCATCGTGTCGCTGACCCTTCCTTCGGACCCAAGACCCGGCGAGCCCTGAGCTACTCCTAAGTAACGATACCGGAGGGTGCCGCCGCTTCCGCCTCCCGCTTGTCCCCTGCCCGCCAGATGGTAGGTCCTGCCGGGAAGGGTTCCGCTGCCTGGGTAAGCATCAGCAGCACGCGTTCTATGCCTAGTTCGAAGACGACTTCGGAGTCGAAGCCGGGCCACACGTTGCCGTCACGTTCGGTCAGGACCCCGGGCGCGCACCACATGCTCGACCGCCGATTACCGGGGGGCCTCTTCCGGGGGCAGCTCAGCGGGGCGGGGCAGCCAGGGCAAGCGGTCGGTGGCGGCCACGGCGATGACCAGGGCGGCGGCGCAGGCGGCCAGGGCCAGGGCCGGGATCGCGCCGGCGGGCAGCGCCAGCAGCGCCAGCACGGCGATCCCGGCTAGCCGGGGCCAGGAGACGACGCGCCACACGACCAGCTTGAACGCGGCGTGCCCGGCCAGGAACAGCGCCGGGCCGCCCAGGATCATCCACGCGGCCGCCGTGCTCGCTGGTCGGCCCGGATCGGACAGGACCTCCTGGTCGGCGGCCGCGGAGACGATGATGCCCGCCACCATAACCGGGTGGAGGAAGTGGTACGCGGAGCGGCCCAGCCGACCCGGGTCGTCCGAGCGGGCGATCTTCTCGGCCGCGGCCTCCGCGCTCTGGTCGAAGTACAGCCACCACAGCGCCACCGAGCCGACGAAGGCGACGATGAAGGCGGTCACGCTGGACGCGGTGACCGACTTGTCGGTCAGGGTCGCGCCGATGATGACGATCGACTCACCCAGCGCGATCAAGATGAACCCCTGGCAGCGCTCGGCGAAGTGGCCGCCCTCGATGGTCCAGTCTGAGGTGCGCGACCGGCCGAGCCCCGGCGTCGCGAAACCGACCACGCCACCGGCCAGGTCCACCCCCACGGCGAGCAGCCACAGCAGGTACCGGGCGGAACCGTGGGCGAACCCGCCGCTCACGGCGAGCGCGCCGCTGACCACGCACCAGGCCAGGATGCGCTCGAAGTTGGCCTGCAGCGGGTGGCCGCGCAGCGCGATCACCATGAAGACGCTCCGGCCGATCTGCTGGAGCGCGTAGCCGCCGCCGATCCACAGCCCCAAGTCTTCGAAGGCCCGGGGCAGCGACGCCGACATCGCGAGGCTGATCAGCATGAGCACCAGGAGCAGCAGCCGGACGGCCATCTGATCCGGGTCCAGCCAGTTGGTCACCCAGGTCGTGTAAACCCAGACCTGCCAGATCATCACCAGCAGCAGCCCGGCCTGCAGCGCGCCGGGAACGGTCGAATGGCCGAGCAGGTAGTGCGACAGCTGGGTGACCGCGAACGCGTACACCAGGTCGAAGAACAGCTCGACGTTCGTGACCCGGTGCGAGCCGGAACGGTCACGCAGCAGCCGGGGGGCAGCCGGTTCGGCGGCGGCCGAACCGGCTGGATCGGCTTCGGCCAGGTCGCTCACGGCGGAACTCTCACCAGGCGTAGTGCTCTGGTGCGGGCTGGTACCCGGGCGGGCTCTGCACCCCGCCGTAGCGGTTGGCGGTGTCGAAGAAGTTGATGCCGATATCGTGCGCGTGATCCATGATCGCTTCCGCCTCGGCGGGCGGGGTCAGCGGCCCGAAGTTCATGGTCCCGAGGCACAGGCGGCTCACGGAAAGGCCGGAACGGCCGAGGTGGGTGTATTCCATGCGCTTAACCCTTTCACGGCGCCGGGGTTTCACTCGTCCCCCGGCCTGGTGGCGCACGGCCGGCACCCGGGACCACGCCGCCGGGGAAGGCAGGCACCGGTCCGGCGGCACGCACCACGGTCGTTCGGGACAATGATCTTGACTTTTGCTAACGTAAAGGCATGCAGCGTCCGCAGTGGTGGCCGATCGCTTAGGGCGGTCGCATCCAGCGTGTCAACAGGGCCGTCCGGGATGGACGGCCTTTTTCGTGCCCTCGTCCGCCCGGGCCCAGGGAGGACGGAAACCATGACCACGACCATGGCCCACCAGCGTTCGGCCGAACTCGAGGCCCTGATCGACCAGGACGCGGCCGCCTTCCGCATCCTGACCGGCGACCGGCCGACCGGGCGGCTGCACCTGGGCCACTACTTCGGCACCCTGCGGAACCGGGTCAGGCTGCAGGACCTCGGCGCGGAGGTCTTCGTGCTGATCGCCGACTACCAGGTGCTAACCGACCGGGACACGGCCGATCACCTGGATGAGTACGTGACCGGGCTACTGCTCGACTACCTGGCCATCGGGCTGGACCCGGCGCAGACGGTGATCTTCGCGCACAGCGCGGTGCCCGCGCTCAACCAGCTGCTGCTGCCGTTCCTCAGCCTGGTCTCGGTGCCCGAGCTGAACCGCAACCCGACCGTCAAGGACGAGATCGCGCACTCCGGGCAGCCGGCCGTCAGCGGCCTGATGCTCACCTATCCGGTGCACCAGGCGGCGGACATCTTGTTCTGCAAGGCGAACCTGGTGCCGGTGGGACAGGACCAGCTGCCGCACCTGGAGCTCACCCGGGTGATCGCGCGCCGGTTCAACGACCGGTTCGGCCTGCCGGTGTTCGGTGTACCGGACGCGCTGCTGTCGGCCGCGCCGCTGCTGCTCGGTACCGACGGCACGAAGATGAGTAAGAGCCGCGGCAACACCGTCCCGCTGTCGGCCACCGCGGACGAGACCGCCCGGCTCATCCGCGGCGCGCAGACCGACTCCGAGCGGCACATCAGCTACGACCCGGTGAGCACCACGCCCTTTATTCAGTTGCGCAGGCACGACGGCCCGGTCAAGGCTGATGGGATGGGATTCTTTGACGAACTTCCGGCCCCGGAGCCGGAGCCTGTGCGCAGGCATCATCCGTGGGACCCGCCCGAGGCGGAATTTCCCGGCAACGTACCGATGGACAGCCTGGTGCTCGGGCGGACCGACGAGGTCGCCGTGGCGGTCACCGGGATATCCGCCTACTCCAATGGCATGGAGATCTTCGTGGCGGCGCGCATCCGGCCCGGCGGCCGCCCCGAAGACCACGCGCCCGGCGGACAGCGTGACCTGGCTGCGTCCCGGCGATCGTTCCGCTTCGGCCTGCAGCTCGCCGACGGCAGCAAGGTCGTCGGGCGCCCCGGCCGCTGGCCAGAACACGATTCCGAACCCGCGGGCCCGGTGCTGTTCCCGTTCGCGGGGGGCGGCGGGCTGCACTCATTCGTCTCCCGGTGGTGGGCCTGGCCGCTGCCGCCCAAGGGTCCGCTGGAGTTCGTCTGCGAGTGGCCCAAGTTCGGCATCGCCGAATCCCGGGCCGACCTCGACGCGCAGCTCATCCTCGACGCGGCGGACCGCAGTATCCGGCTGTGGCCGGAGGAAGAGGGCTAGTCGTCGCTGATCATGACCGGGGTGTCGAGGACCCGGTCGGCGTCGGCCACCCGCACCGGCTAAGGTCGGCCCGGTTTTTAAGGGCATTTTTGGGCCGAACGGGCCGTCGTGCGTGCCTCAGGCCATCTGGGCGCGGTCGGCGGGATGGCGGGCTGACCTGTGGCAGGGTGTGTTCTGTGACGAACCCGAACGCGGATCTAGCCGCTCAGCTACGCCGCGCAGGCGTGAGCCGCGGCGACCTCGTCGGACTAGTCATCTCCCCCGCCGCGGCCCTGGGTGTGGCCACGGCGGCCATCGCCTGGCCTGTCCGGTCCGGCCCCGAGGCCATCGCCGCGGTGGAGCGGGCGGATGAAGAGCTCAGGCCGCGGTGGGTGGTGTGGTCGGGGCAGACGGCGGCGCGGCTGGCGGCCGAGGGTGTCCGGCTGGCCACGTGCTGGGATATCACCGCGGCGCACCGGCTGCTGTTCGGGGGCTGGCGGGCCGATCCCGGCCTGGCCTGGGCGCGGCTGCACGGGCTGGCCGCGGATACGATGTCGGCCGATGGGCCGCTTGACCTGTTCGGCATGGACGACGGCGACGGCAGCGATCCGGTGGCGCCGGACGGGCACCTGCGCTCGGAGTGGGTCAGCGGAGGCTGGTCCGACGGCCCGGCCCGGCTCGCGCGGTGGGCGGCGCTGGCGCGTACGGTCGCCGGACTCCAGCAAGCGGCACTGGCCGCGCTGGCGGACCGGCCGATGGCGCTCGCGACGGCCCGCTGCGAGTCCACAGCCGAACTATTGTGCGCCGAGCTTTCGGTCGACGGGCTGCCGATGGACCGGTCGGTCGCGGAGGAGGTGCTGGCCGGGTTCGTCGGGCCCAGGCCGCGCAGCGAGGCCGAGGCGCTGGTCTCCCGGGCCGCACGGGACGCGGAGGTGCTGCGGCACGCGCCGCCGGGCGTGACGGCCGACCTGCGCAGCCCCGCCCAGGTGCGGTCGCTGCTCGGCCGGATCGGCGTGGAGGTACCCGATACCCGCGCCTGGCGGCTGCGGGAGCTCAGGGACGCGCACCCACTGGTCGGCGCGCTGCTGCAGTGGCGGAAGGCGGAGCGGATCGCGACCACGTACGGCTACTCCTGGCTGGACCAATCCCTGGGCGCCGACGGTCGGCTGCGCGGCGCGTGGACCGGCTCGGATGGCGCGGCGGGCCGTATGACCGCGTCCGCGGGACTGCATAACATGCCGGCCGCATTGCGCCGGGCGGTGGTGGCCGCCGACGGGCACCTTTTCGTCCGGGCTGACCTGGGCCAGATCGAGCCGCGGGTGCTGGCCGCGGTGTCCGGCGACCAGGCGCTGTCGGCGGCAGCGCGGGCCAACGACATGTACGCGCCGATGGCGGCGCAGCTCGGGGTGGACCGGCCCACGGCCAAGGTGGCGGTGCTCGGCGCGATGTACGGGCAGACCACCGGCCACGGCGCCCAGGCGCTGCGCCGTCTCAACGCGGCCTACCCGGTGGCCATGGCCTACCTGGACGCCGCCGACCGCGCCGGGCGGGTCGGCCGCGACCTGCGCACCTACGGCGGCCGCCTGATCTTGCTGGCTCCCGCCGACGCGGGCGGCGAATCTTCGGGTCCCCGGAGCACCAGCCGGGCCGCGGCCTACGGGCGTTACGCGCGCAACGCGATGGTCCAGGGCGCCGCCGCAGAGCTGTTCAAAATGTGGGCGGTGACCGTCCGGGCCCGGTGCGCTCCGCTCGGCGCGCGGATCGTGCTGTGCCTGCATGATGAGCTGCTGGTCCACTCACCGGGCGAGCACGCAGAATCGGTGTCCCGGATCGTTGACGAGTGCCTGCGCGAAGCCGCACAGCGCTGGGCGCCCGGCTGCGGGGTTCGCTTCATCTCCGATACGACCATCGTCCGGAGCTGGTCGGACGCCAAGGCCGACCCCGCTGCGCCGGCGGACCAGGAGGTACATGTGCCGCTGGACGCGGTACCCCCGCTCTAGCCCGGTCGACGCTGGTCCGTGGTTCAGCGGGCGCGCTCACCCCGGTGCAGGGATTCGACGGTCTTGGCCAGGCGCGTCGCGCGGGTCTCTGGCTTCTTGGCCTCTTCCACCCAGCGGACCCACTCCTTGCGGTGGGTGAAGGAAAGCCCGTCGAAGGTGGCCCTGGCCGCGTCGTCTTTCGAGAGTGCGTCCGCGAGGTCAGCGGGCACCTCAACCTCTCGAGGCGCCGTGTCGGCTTCGATGTCGACGTCCACCTGGTCACCAGCGGCGACGCTGGCCGCGATCCGGTTCTCCGCGCTCAGCGGGACGAGGAACCGCCCGTCCATCCGCGCGACCGTCGTCCGGTAGGTGTGACCGCCGATGGTCACCGTGACCGGCGGGCGGTTGCCCGAGCCCAGCGCCGCGACCACCTCCTCCGGGACCTCGATCCCGGTCGCGGTCTTGCCGCCCAGCTCTATGGTCGCGCGGAATTTCATGCCGTTGAGTATGCCCCAGTCCTAGGTCTGGACCGCGGCGAGGATCGTCGCGGCGAACGCGCCCGGCGCCTCGAGCGGCGAGAAGTGACCGGCACCGTCAAGCCAGGCTAGTTCGGCGGTGGCGAAGAACTCGCCGATCCGGTCGGACCATGCGCGGGGGAACAGCGGATCGTGTTCGGGCCACAGGACCGTGGTGGGGACCGCGATCCGGTCGGCCGGATCGGGCGCCTGCTCCGCCAGGGTGGCGGCGACCGACCCTGCGCCCGCCCGGTACCAGGCGATCGAGGCAGCGAACGCACCCGGCGGGCCGTAGACCGACACCAGGTGATCGAGGTGGTCGGGAGCCGGCGTAGCCGGGCCCGGACCAATGCGACCAGAAAGGCCCTCCACTCGGGTAGCCGTCACCAGCCGCAAAGTAGCTCTGTGTAGTCACCATAGGGTGTCCTAGAGCGCCGGTCAAGTAGCGGGGTCGGGTTTCGTCGCGGTGCTGGCTGGCGGTCATCGCGTGTGCTATTTCCCTGCGTGGCGGGTAGTGAAGCATTGGCTACGAGTAGGGAGGAAGTGCG
>Ga0074046_10000149_pt1 | contig 59114 bp, 50 predicted proteins | sample BogForMeECP23OM3_FD_94441 | JGI IMG/M metagenome (GOLD analysis project Ga0074046, IMG submission 94441) | Bog forest soil microbial communities from Calvert Island, British Columbia, Canada - Bog Forest MetaG ECP23OM3 | ecosystem: Environmental > Terrestrial > Soil > Wetlands ... | reverse complement strand
GGGCGGACCCGGCACAGGCGCAGCAGCGCGCGGATCAGGCGGCCCGTGCGATTGCAGGGGCCAGTACGCCGCGAGTCGCCTTCGCCGAAGGCAACCAAGAGAGCGCTTGCGCCGCCCCGGCGAGCCTCGACGTGACACCGCTCTTCGACGAATCCACCTACGGCAAGCATGTGATCCATGTGAAGGAGCACATCGCAGCAGGCGACGTCTATCAGGTTTGCCTCACCCATAGGCTCGAGGTCCCTTTTGCGGGTGATCCCTTCGAAGTCTACACGCAGCTACGTCGTTCGAACCCTTCTCCCTTCGCCGCGTACCTCGAACTCCCAGAGGTGACGATCGTGGGAAGTTCGCCGGAGCGCTTTCTGCGTTTGACCATCGACCGCCATGTCGAGAGCCGACCGATCAAGGGTACGCGGCGACGTGGAGCGAGAGCTTTGCAGGATGCTGGGCTGCGTGCAGAACTTCTCGGCTCCGAGAAAGACCGCGCCGAGAACGTGATGATCGTGGACCTGGTGCGCAACGATCTCGGGCGTGTCTGTGAGACGGGGAGTGTGGCCGTCAGCGAGCTTTGCGTGGTGGAGGACCACGCCTCGGTTTTCCAGATGGTGTCGACGGTGACCGGTCGCCTTCGGGAGGACTTGGACCTCGTCGACCTCTTGCGCTCGAGCTTTCCGCCCGGCTCGATGACAGGAGCTCCGAAACTCGCCGCGCTCAGGATCCTGGACCAGCTCGAGCCCGTGCGCCGCGGACCCTACGGGGGTGCTCTCGGCTATCTCGATCTCCGGGGCGGCGCAGATCTTTGTGTGGTGATCCGCACGCTCCTCGTGCAGGGCGGGCGCGCGTTCCTCCACACGGGTGGTGGGATTGTCGCCGACTCCGATCCTGCGGCGGAATGGCAGGAAGCGCAGGACAAGGTGCGCGCTCTTCTCGCAGCGCTTGCTCGGGCGTCCTTGGGGGGGACCGAGCCGGGCTAGGGTTTCAGCTCTCCCGCAGGCGGATCCGGGGACTCTTCCGGCGCCGCGGGCTCTCCCCCAGGCGAGACCCTGGAGGGTGCGGCCGCCGGTGGATTCGGCAGGTATGCGCTCGCCGCACCGTGTTTGTACACCAGCTCGCCCCCGCTCTTTCCGGTCCGAACCACAGCGCCCAGAACCGCGAGCGAGGCGACGACCGTCGCGACGCGCGCGAGGCGACCCAGGCGACCACCGAGCAGCCCGCCCAGTGCGAGGACCGCTGTCCCCACCGCAAGGTCGACGAAAAGCTCCGCGCGCTCCGCATGCGCTTCGACCAGATCCTTGGCGACGACTTTTTCGACGCGCTTCATCTGGTCTTCCCCCGTCTCTTCCGCCATCCATCCCGCACCCGCGACCAGGGCGGCGGCGAGAACCACCCCGGCCCACGCGTGCCGAGGAAGCCAACCGCGCGCCGTGGCAAGCGGGACGCCGAGCGCAATCCAGGGCAGCAATGCCGCGAAGACAATGGGGAAGTGAACGACGACGGGATGCAGGGGGTCGGGCAGGGGCGGCATGGATCCTCCAAGGTGGGGTCTGCGAGCGCTGCGTGGGAGCGGGCAAAGGGATAAGGTAAGACGCGAATGCGATTCATGGCACCTTCACCCGTTTTCGGGACCTTGCGGGCATGAAGATTCTGTACGTCGAGGATGACCCGGTTGCGCGCGAATACATTCACAAAGGTTTGCGAGAGCACGGCTTTGTCGTCGACGTCGCCTCGGATGGCAAGACGGGTTTTGAGCGAGCGGTAGGCGGGGCCTACGACCTTCTGCTGCTCGACGTGATGCTGCCGGAGCGGGACGGATTCGATCTGCTCCGTGAGTTGCGCAACGCCGGGATCGAGACACCCGCGCTCTTTCTTTCGGCGCGGGGTGAGGTGACGGACCGAGTGAAGGGGCTGAACCTCGGGGCGGACGATTACCTGCCAAAGCCGTTCGCGTTCGCCGAGCTCTTGGCTCGCATTCGGGCGATCGCACGGCGCCGCCTGAACGAGCCCGGGAGCGGTCGACTGACCCTCGCCGACCTCGAGCTCGACGTGCAGCGCCACACCGTGCACCGAGCTAGCAAAGCCATCGAACTCACTCCCAAGGAGTTCACGCTGCTCGAGTACCTGCTTCGTAATGCGGGCCATGTCGTTTCACGGACGATGATCACGGAGAAGGTCTGGGGTTACGGTTTTGAGACCTACTCGAATCTGATAGACGTGCACATGAACCATCTCCGTCGGAAGATCGACCGTGACTTTGAGCCCAAGCTGCTGCATACCGTGAAGGGTGTGGGTTACGTGCTGGATCAGCGCAATGCACCGCGCGAAGAGCGCGAAGGGATCGGGAGATCAGCCTAGGTGGCGCTTGCGCGACCGCCTCTTTCGATCCAGACGAAATGGGCGGTCCGCTACACCGCGGCGCTCCTCGTCAGCATCTCCATCTTCGCTGTCTACGTGTATGCCCGCATCGACCAGAACCTCGAGCAAGACGCCCGGCTCGTCCTGAAGCTCCAGGCGCAGGAGCTTGTTCAAGAGCTCGCCGACAGCACGGGTTCGAGCGAGGGCCTCGCGGAATATGTGGAGCGCCACATCGCCTCCGCCGAACCCGGCGTGATGCTGGGCATCGCGGTCTACGACCTTTCGGGGAACCCTCTCATTGCGCGCGGTTCGCTCCAGGAACACGCGCTCGACGTTCCCCGCGAGATCCTCCAAGGCAGCCGGACGACGCCCCTCGTCTACCGGGCAGATCTCGGGGACCGCTTGCCCTATCTCGTGCTCGCGACCCGCGCACCGAACGGCATCGTCCAGGTCGCGGTTTCGCAGCATCGCTTTGAAGCGCGTGCCCGACACTTGGCCAAGGTGATGGGGGTTGCGCTGCCCCTGCTCCTCCTCCTGACGCTTGGCACGGGCTGGCTTCTCGCCCGGGGCAGCCTGCGGCCGATTGCGCAAATCACGACGACGGCGCGGCGCATCACGGGCGCGAACCTCGACGAGCGGATTCCTACCACGGGCTCTGGGGATGAGCTCGATCAACTGGCCGCGACACTGAACGACATGATTGCCCGGCTGCGCGAGAGCATGGAGCGGATGCGACAGTTTTCCGCCGATGCGGCACATGAGCTGCGCACACCGCTCGCGGCGCTGCGCAGTCAGATCGAGGTCACGCTCGAAAAGGAGCGCACCCCGTCCGAGTACCGGGCTGTCCTCGCTGGGCTCTTGGAAGAGGTGGAGACGCTCGGCGACGCGGTGCACGCGATGCTGCGGCTCGCGAGTTCGGAGGCGGGAATCGACCCGACGCGACGCGCCTCGGTCGCGCTGGTCCCGCTGCTAGATGAGGTGATGGACTTCTTTGAACCCGTGGCCGACGAGCACGAGGTTGAGCTTCGCCGTACCGGCTGTCCCGAGGTCTCAATCTCCGGTGACCCGACGTGGCTACACCAGCTGTTCGCGAACCTCTTGCACAACGCGATCAAGTACACGCCTGCCGGCGGCCGGGTCACGATTGAGGCTTCGCTGCACGCCGGACGCATCGCGGTGCGGGTGCGCGATACCGGTGTCGGCATCCCGAAGAGCGAGCAGGAGCGGGTGTTCGCGCGCTTCCACCGCACGGGCGCGCGGCAAGAAGTACCGGGCTCAGGCTTGGGTCTCCCTATCGCCCGCGAGATTGCACGCGCGCACGGTGGCTCGATTGAGCTCGAGAGTACGCCCGGCACGGGATCGACCTTCACCGTCTGGCTTCCCCTGGGCGATAGCGGCTCCCCAGCGACGTGACACTTCTCTCGATCGCGTGTCCGGACGGAACGCGGGACCGCTAGAGTGCCGCAGATGCGCCGTCCGACCTTGTTCTTCGACGCACGCCGGTTCCTGATCTCTGGGGTCCTCGCTGCGGCGGTGCTCGCGTGCCATCGTGGTGAGGGCCCGCCGCCGCCCCTTCCCGGAGATGCGCGGTTTTCGTTCCTCGCCGTGGGGGACACGGGGGCCCCGCCCCAGTTCGGTTCCCGTCTCCTCTCGACGCAGATCGCTGTCGCTCGAGGAATGGAAGCGGAGGACCGGCGGGCTCCCGTGAACGCGTTCGTCCTGCTGGGAGACAATTTCTACTACAAGGGACTCGAAGAATCCGAACTGCTGCTGCGGGTCCGGGAAAACGTGGTGCGCCCCTACTGTCGCTTCCTCCTCCTCACGGCCCCGCGCTCGAACGAGGTCGCGGACGCCTGCGGAACACCTCCCCAGGAGCGCCATCCCGTGCCCTTCCACGCGGTCCTCGGGAATCACGACTACGAGTACCCCGAGAGTCCGACTCTTCAGGCGGAAGCCGTGCCTCGCTTCGTCGCCAACTGGAGGCTCGCGGTGCGACCCGTGGAGGTGATTGAAGTGGCCCCCGGCGTCGACCTCGTGCTGTTCGACTCCGAGTCCTTAGTCGAAGGAGCGGATCCTCTGCCGCTGCAAACCGCACTGGCTGCGACGCGGGGACCCTGGCGCATTCTCGCCGCCCATCACCCCATCGCCCGCGGTGACGGGGATGAGGAGGCGCCCTTGAGCCAGGAGAAGCGGTACCGGGACGAGATCGGGAAGCTTGTGGCGGATACTCAAGTCCCCGTGCAGCTCTTCCTCTCCGGCCACGTGCACAATCTCCAAGTGCTGGAAGAAGCGCCGCCGGCTCCCGCGCTGAACGTGATTGCAGGCGCGGGCAGTCGGCCGCGCCCCGTTCGGGGTGAGTCGCCGCACCGGCGCTTCGCCCTGGCTGCGCCCGGATTCTCTCGGATCGACCTCGTGACGGTCGGGGGTGAAGAGCGTCTCGTGGCGTCGCTTTACGTCACGCAATCCCTCCCGCTGCTCGCCTGGCGAGCGCCCACCCTCGTTGCCCGCTTCTCCGTCGACCTCGCCGGTCACGTCCGGGACGAGCTCCCGGCGCGATGACCTCGTCAGCCGGGGCGGCCCCCACCATCGGGCGTGGCGGCGGGAAACCCGCCGAGGCTCTGCGCATCCTCGCCGTCCTCCTGCTTTCCTCCTGGCCGGCGGTCGTCGGGATGGTGAGCCCCCATGACCTTGAAGCGAACGATCAAGGCCGGGCGGCGATGTACGTGCTGGCTGCGTTGAACGGCGATTGGCTCGTGCCCAACGACCGCGGCGAAGCGCCGTCCAAGCCGCCGCTTCAGACCTGGCTGGCAGCGCTCAGCGCAAAGAGGTTGGGCCTTGACGAATACACGGTGAGGCTTCCCTCGCTTTTCGCGACTGTCCTGCTCGGACTCGTCACCTACGCGATCGGGCGTCGGCTGCTCAACCCACAAGCCGCGCTCATCGGCGTCGCGCTCTTCGCCACGCTCTGGCCAACGGCAAAGCTCAGCTTCTTCGTACGTTTCGACATGCTGGTCGCCCTCTGGATCGCCCTCGCGCTCTACGCGTATACGCTCGGTCGCCCGCTCGCATTCTGGATCTGCGTGGGTCTCGGGACGCTCACCAAGGGACCCGCCGGGCTCGCGCCCCCGATTGCGGCGGTGGCGGTGGATCTCGCTGTACGCCGCGATCTCGCAGGCCTGCGCGCGCTGCGGCCGCTCCTCGGAATGGGGATCGTTACCGGTTTGGTGGCGTTCTGGATGTTGCCTGCCTATGTCTTCCACGCCGAGCAAGTCACCGAGATGGTGCAGTTCCACCTCGTCGACCAGCTTACGAACTCGGGCACACATGCGACGGCTGGCTATCGGCCGTTCTGGTACCTCGTCGCCTTCTATTTTTTGAAGCTCTTGCCCTGGTCACTCGTTCTGCCAGAAGCGTTCCGGCGAAACGGGCGGCCCTCCGACCCTGCGTTTCTATTGGTGGCATGGATCGCGGGAGGGCTCTTCGTCTACCTCTTCCCCCCGAGCAAACGGCCTGACCACGTCTTCGCGATGTACGCCCCGGGGGCCCTGCTCGCAGGCTCAGTGTTTGCGGCCTGGCTCACAGGAACTGTGCGACCGATCCTGGCGCGGTTCCTCGACGGCGGCGCTCGCCTGTGGGCGCTTGGCGCGAGCGCAGCCGCACTTCTCGCGCTGCCGCTCGCATGGATGCAGATCCTCCCGCTGCCGCTCTCATGGGTGGAGGTCTTAAAGGCCTTCGGCTTGCAGACCTTTAGCCGCCCCCCCATCTGGGCGTTCGCCGTGCTTCTCCTCGCCGCAGCCCCGCTCTGGCATTCATTCCGGCGCAACGCTGCTCCCCGCGCGCGCCTTGTCGCCGCCCTGGGCGCCCAGGCTCTCGCTTGTTTCGCATACGCTCAGGTTCTCGCGCCGCCAGCGGTGGCGGCACGCGGCCCGGCGGCGCGCCGATTCGCCGCGGAGGCGGCCGACCGCGCCGGTGGCCCGGAGCGCGTCGTGTTGTGTGAGGTGCGCAGCTGGGAGGTGCCTTTCCTTCTGCAGCGCAACGACCGGTGGGTCGACGTCGACGAGCTTGAGCGCCGAGCGACGGCCCCAACACCCAGCTGGGTCGTTTTGCCGCACGGGCTTTACGCCCGGCTTGCCGCACAGCCGGGCGCATTCGCCGGGCGAGGTGCTCCGCCGGTGGTCGCCCAGAGCGTCGACTTTCGACCGCTCGAAGACGGTGATCTCGTCCTCGTGGAGGTCGGCGGGCCGGCCGCGGGGTCAGGAGCTCCGCCCGCAAAGGAGGGCGCTGGCGGAGGGGAAAGCACGCCTGCGCCTGAACCGGCTCCGCCCACTAAGCCGCCGACGGGAGGCCCGTCCCCCCCTGAGCCCAGCGCCGACCCGAACGGCATGTCGGTGTGAGGGCCCGCGTCAGCGCTGCGCACGGCCGGAATGGCCTGGTTCGCGCGATCCTCGCTTCGCCCGTGAACGGCTAGAGACTGAAGCGCTTTCGCTTGCGCCAGAGCGTCGAGTCGTCGATGCCAAGGATGCGCGCGGCCTCCTCGAGCGTCACGGCGCGCGCGAGCACGCGGCGGATGTGCTCCCGCTCGATCTCCTCGAGGGAACTCTCGCCGCCCAGGCTCGGCCCTCGCGCAGCCACGGTTTCTGACAGCGCGGGGAGTGCTTCGGGCTCGATCACGTCGGCTGGCCAAAGAATGCTGCAGCGCTCCATCGCATTTCGCAGCTCCCGCACATTTCCCGGCCAGTGGTAGGCCACCAGTGCTCGCTCGGAGGCCGCGGAGAGCACTTGCTCACGCCTGCGTGCCGCACGGCAGAAGAAGGACACAAAACCTCGCGCCAGGTGAAGAATGTCCTCGGGGCGCTCGCGCAGGGGAGGCACGCGCACCTCGACCACCGCCAAGCGATAGAAGAGATCCTCGCGGAAACGGCCCGCGGCGACCTCCGTCCCGAGATCGCGGTTCGTGGCCGCGACAATGCGCACATCGGCTCGGCGGGTCCGGCTTTCGCCGACGCGTTCGAACTCCTTTTCCTGGATGAACCGGAGAAGCTGCGCCTGAACCTGCGGCGGGATCTCCGCGATCTCGTCGAGAAACAACGTTCCCCCCTCGGCCACCTCGACCCGCCCCGCCCGATCGCGTACCGCGCCGGTGAAGGCACCCCGGGCGTGGCCGAAGAGCTCGCTCGCGAGGAGCTCGGCGCTCAGCGTCGGACAGCTCACCACCACGAAGGGACTGCTGCGCCGCGGGCTCTGCGCGTGGAGCACACGCGCCAGGACACCCTTGCCGGTTCCGCTCTCGCCGCGCAGCAAGACGGGGGCGTCCGAGGGCGCAGCCCGGGCGATCGTCTCGAGAATGCTGCGCAGCGCGGGGGACCCGGTGTCGACGTCGATTTCCGGGACGCTCTCTCGCAGCTCTTGCTCGAGCTCGATCAGGCGCCGCCGCGTGCCGCGCAGCGTGGCGACTTTCTCGACCACGTGGCGGATCTGCTCCGGGGTGAAGGGCTTGGGGAGATAGTCGGCGGCGCCACGCTTCACCGCTTGGACGGCGTTGTCGACGGTGGCGTACGCCGTGACAACCACAATCATGAGCCCCGGGCTCTCGGCCAGAAGCGGCGGCAGGAGATCAAGTCCGTTCGCCGAGCCAAGCCGCAGGTCGAGGAAGGCCAGATCGAAAGGTGTTTCCGCAAGAGCGGTGAGCGCCGCCTCCGCATTGGATACGCTCCGCACCTCGCAGCCCATCCCCTCCAGGCACACGCCTAGCGTCACGCGAATGTTCTTGTCGTCATCGATCACGAGCACGCGCAAGGCGGGGAATGCGCGTGCCTTTCCGCTGGGCTCGGGCTGCACGTCGGGAGAGCCTACCGAAGACCTGCAAGGGCCGGAAGAGAACCGAGCAAGATCGAAGGGTTAGGAGTCGTCTTCGGACCCTTGCACGAAACGCGCACGGCTTCGCTTGAACGAGAGCGCCGGCCCAACCCGGTCGCACGCCTGGTACCACCCGTCGGCAAGAGAAGCGTGGCCACACGCAGGAGGGAGTGACGCTAGAAATACCGATTCAGGTCGTCCACCAGTCCGTTGTGGAGGGCGTTAAGCGGGACTGCACTCGGGGGCAGCTGGCCACGACCGTTGCAAGGGCGCGCCGCGTGCGATGTTGGAGCAGAAGTAAAGAGTCTTGCCACGACGCGGTGTAGCGGAGCGCCCGTCGGCGGGCTTAGCTCGCTAACGCTGGTGCGCCTTGCGGGACATTAAGTCGGCCCGGGGACGAAGCGCCGCTTTAGGTTTTTGCGCTCCCACTTCCGCGGGCGTCGCGCGCAAGATGCACCCACATGAGCAGGCGTTTGAGAATCGCCGTCGCAGTCATCGCTCTGGTGGCGTCTTGGCGGAGCGATTGGTCGGGGTACGCGTCGACGAGGTCGCGCTTTACGAACCGCGCACGAGGCCAAGACAGGCAAGCAAAGCGAGGTGAAGCGCCGGGTGAGGTGCGTTGCACAGCACGCCGAAGACCTGCTTGGTAAGCTTCGCGCAGGAGGAGGTGACAGGCGTGCAAGGAGAAATTCACGGGCGCTTCGATCGTCTGCGCGATCTGCTGGAGCAGCAGCTTGCGGAGGGCCGTCACCTTGGCGTCGCTGTCTGCATCTACCAGGACGGGGAGCCCGTGGTGGATGCGTGGGGCGGCGAGGCCGAACCGGGCCGGGCTTGGGAGCGCGATACCCGCGCCACGGTGTTCTCGACCACCAAGGGGGTCACCGCCACCTGTCTGCACCTGCTGGCCGAGCGGGGCAAGATTGCGCTCGACGACCCGGTCGTTCGCCATTGGCCGAGCTTCGCGCCCAAGGGCCTTGGGACGTCCAAGGAGCGCGTGACGGTGCGACACGTCCTGTCGCACCAAGGCGGCATCCCCGTGTGTCCCGAGGGCGTCACGCGCTTCGAGCAGACCCTGGACTGGGATTTCATGGTACGCGAGATGGAGGGCTTGCTACCGGAATGGGAGCCCGGCACCGCGAACGGCTACCACGCCATCAACTACGGCTGGCTTGTGGGCGAACTGATCCGGCGGGTTTCTGGCCAGCGGGTGGGGGCGTTCCTGAGGGACGAGGTTGCCGAACCGCTTGCGCTGGAGGGCGTCGACATCGGCCTTCCCGCGGCTCTTCACACCAAGGTCGCGCCCCTCGAGCCACCGCCGCCCGAGCATCTCCCGACGCAGGGCCCGAACGAGGATCTGCGTGATCCTACAAGCATCGCCGCCCGAACGATCCTGCGCCCGGACGGGGACCTCGTCGGCTTCATGAACACACCCGCCGCCCGTTCGGCGGAGTACCCGGCGTCTGGGGGCATTGCGACCGCTCGGGGGCTCGCACGCTTGTATGCGTGCCTGGCTCAAGGGGGAACGCTCGACGGTGTACGCTTGCTCTCTCCTTCCACGCTTGCCCGGGCAACCGCCCTGCAGGTCCCCGAAGGTCGCAGGGACCTCGTACTGGGTGTGCCCCTGCGCTGGGCGCTCGGCTTTCACAAAGGTGGCGAGTTCTCCGCCACAGGTCCAAATCCGAACTCCTTTGGCCACGCGGGCTATGGTGGATCGCTGGCCTTCGCGGACCCGGACGCGAATCTCAGCTTCGCGATCGTGCTGAACCGAATGCAGAACGAACTCCAGGGCGGGTTCCGGGTCCTGTTGGCCGTGAAGGCGGTCTACGACTCGTTGGCTGAAGCGACCCCGTGAGAGGACAGCGTCGTGGACCGCCCCTTGAGGCGAGCTCGCCGCGCCTACGTGGTGCCGTCGCGGGGCAGGTTTACGAGCTGGCGCGCCATCACGATGCGCTGGATCTGACCGGTCCCTTCGACGATGTCCATCGCCTTCACGTCGCGGAAGAGTTTCTCGACGAGGTGATCGCCGCGACCACCCACCTCCCCCAAGAGGTCCATCCCGAAGAGCGCGGCTTCGAGCGCCACCGCGGGTGCCACGGCCTTCGCCATCGATGCCTCGAGCATGTTCGGCCGCCCAAGGTCGGCGAGCCACGCCGCACGCCAACACAGGAGGCGAGCGGCGCGGAGTCGTCGACGGATGCGCTCCAGGCGGTCGCGTGCGCGCGACTCGCGGAGCAGGCCATGCTCGCGCGCAAAGCCCAGAGTCCCGTCGAGCGCCGCGCGACCCATTCCCACGGCCATGGCTGCAATCGTGGGCCGCGTGGCATTGAAGCTCTGCATCGCACCCTTGAACCCCGCTCGGCGCGCATAGTGCTCCTCGCCACCGAGCAGGTTGGCCACGGGAACGCGGCAGTTCTTCAGGGTGAAGGAGGTCGACTCGTAGGCCTTGAGGCCCATTTTGTGCTCGATCTGAAAGTCGCCGAGGCCGGGCGTGCCCCGCTCGACCACGAAGGCGCGATGTCCCTCTCGGCCGAGGCTTGGATCGACCGTCGCGAACACCACGATCCAGTCCGCGCGGCTTGCGTTCGCGGCGAAGGACTTCGCCCCGTTCAGGACGTAGAAATCGCCCTCGCGGCGAGCGCTGGTCCGAATGCCAGCGACGTCGGAACCGGCACCGGGCTCGGTCATCGCGAAAGCCGCCCAGCGCGGCCGATCTGGCGTGCGAAAAGGCTCGAGGAAGCGTTGCTGCTGCTCCGGCGTGCCCATGCTGAGGACCGGCGGCTCCCCGAGTCCGGGTCCAGGGAACGAGACAGCAACTCCACGGTCCCAGTACGACATCTCCTCGGCCAGGACGACCACGGACCTCGCCCCGCCTCCGCCGGGCGCGCGGGTCGAAACCGGCTCGGCCCCTCGCCCCGCGGACCAACGCGTGCGTCCCAGCCCAAGCTGCACCAGAAGCTTGAAGAACGGGTCGTCGGCGGGCGTCGGGCGGCCAAGGCGGTCCGCCTCGAGGCCGAGGGGCCGCATGTACGTCCTTCCGAGCTCGCCCATCTGACGCAGGCGCTCGCGCGTCGAGTCATCCAGGGCGAACTCCATCAATCGGCTCCCGTCACCGTGCCGCGCGAGAGGGGGTCGAGTGCAAGGGGTGCCGTATCGCCCAGGAGCGCACGCCCCGCGTCTTCGCGAGCCGCATCCATCCCACCCAAGAGGAGCGAGAGCGCCCGAGCCTCGCGCATCCACTTCTCGACGGGATAGTCCTGCATAAAGCCATGTCCGCCCAGGATTTGGACACCGTTAGGCGTCACGAAGAGAGCAGCCTCGGCGGCTTCGAGAAACGCCGTGGCGCAGGCTTCGGCCTCGTCGTCGATGTCCGGCTCGGCGGTCAAATCCCCAGCCTGGTCGAGACGCCAGGCCGCCTCTTGCACGAGCAGGCGCGCGCCGTCCACGGCGCTCGCCATGTCGGAGATCAGGAAGGCAAGAGCTTGGTGGTGTGCGATCGGGCGACCGAACGCGACTCGCTCGATGGCATAGGCGCGCGAGAACTCGGCAGCGGCTCGCATCACTCCGACGAGGAGGGAAGCCACGTAGAGTCGTGCGTGGGCGAGCGCCCAGCGTGCGCGCGGTGTGCTCACCCAGTCCGCGGGTCGGGCGGCGCCGTCGACGCGCAGCTCCGCGGCACCCGCGGCGCGCAGGGCAGCACCGCGAAGCTGCGTCACGTGCAGACCGTCGTTTACGACGTACGCGCGCTCGCGTTCGAGCACCACGAGCAGATCCACGCGGTCCGCCGGCACCCAGGGGAGGATTCCTCGCGCGCGGCCGCCGAGCGTCTGGAGGCGAGGCAGCAGGTCGAGGGCGAGGACGGCGCGGGCACCCGCGCGCTCGAGCAGAGGGAGCGCGTGGGCGCGCAGAGCCTCATGGCCGCCGAAGGCGATCAGTGGATAGAGCGACGGACCGAGAGGGTCGAGGGCCAAGGCGGCCCCGGCATCGGCGGCCGCAAGCTCCTCATTCACGAGGGTACGGCCGAACGCGCCGAGCTCTGCACCGCCGAGCGCTTCGGGCAGCTCGAGACCGGCGAGCCCTAGTTCGCGGTACAGATGGTGGACGTGCGAGGCGACCCCGCGGGCGCTCTCGAACTCGCGGTCGCGCGGGCGCAGGTGATCGCGCGCGAAAGCCCGCGCGGTTTCCTGAACCAAGGCGAGCTCGTGCGGGAGCTCGAAGTCGATGGCTCTCCCCCGGTGCGGAGCGATTCGATGGAACCCGCCTCGAGGGTATCAGGCCCAGACGGCCGTGCCCGCTCGCTGCGCCTCCTAGGGACCGGAGCCGTCGGCTCCGACGATCCGGTAGACCACGGTCCCCCGCGCGACGAGCCGCCGCTCGGGAACGCTCCCGACCTCCACGTCGCACAAGAATAGCTCCCGGTCGCGATGCACGACGTTGCCATAGGCCACGAGATCTGCGCGGGGGGGTGGCAAGAGAATCTGAGCCTGCATGGAGGGGGTGGAGGCCTTGAACTGGCCCGGTCCCGTGAGTGCCCACGCAGCCATTGCGCCCGTCGTATCGAGCAGCGCGAGCACGGCGCCTTCATGCACACCGCGACCTTCGTCTGTGTTGTGTTCGGCGAGGGGCAGCAGGATGCGCGACTGCGCGTTGCGCATATGCTCGACATGGATGCCGAGTCGGCCCATGAAGGGCGTGCGCGCGATATGGAGTCCCATGGGACCCGGATCGCCAGGGGCGTCTTCTCCGATCACGGGCGGAAGGTTTGGCTCGGGCGCCCCGAAGCGACCACGTACCGTGGCGGTGCCGTGAGCGATCTGTTTTCTATCCGGCGTTTCCAGCTCCACTTCGACGAAGCAGAGCTCCTTGCCTTTGCGCAGCAACGTCGCTCGTGCGGCCACCGGCTCCCCGATTGCCGCGGCGAGGTAGGACACCTGCAGAGCGCAGGTGTGCCAGGGCCCCGACTCCTCGCCCAGTGCCGCGCGCGCCAAACCCTGCGCTCCGAAGGCCACGAGAGAGGCTGCCACCCCGCCATGCAGCGCGCGGCCGGGATTCGTGTTGTCGTCTCGGTAGGGCAAGAAAAGCCGCGCTGCGGAAGCGCTGAGCTCCTCCACCTGCACTCCGAGGGTTTGAGCATAGGGTGACTTCTCGATCCAGCGCGCTGCGTCCATGCCGAGGAGCCTCCATTGGTCCGCCATGCCATTGTAGGACGGACCCGCCAGGAGAATGCATGGGGGGAAGACCCGCGGCCGGATTGGGATCGCGACAGACGCCGGTTTCGTCCGCGGCGAGCCACACGGACTCGAGGGCTCACCCAGTGGCGGCGAGGCAAGCGGCGGTTCTGCGGAGCCGTGCCCCCCTGACCGCTGGCCTGGTGGGGACCCTTCGCCGAACCCTGCTAGACGCCGAGCCCGTAGGCCTCGCGGGCGTTCCCTCCCAGCAGCCGCTCACGCGCAGGCTCCGTGAGTCGCGCCGCAAGCGCTTCCAGCGTCTTCAGGTAGTCGCCCGTGTGGTCGGGGTGCGGGTAGTCCGACGCCCAGACGAATCGGTCGGCCCCCACGAGATCCATGAGTGCGGGAATGGTGCGTTCGTCCGGGTCGCAGGAGATCCAGCACTGGCGCTGGAAGTAGAAGCTCGGCTTCTCCCGCAGGGGGACCCGACCTCCGATGAAGGTGGCTTCATACACTGCGTCGAGACGGTCGAGCCAGTAGCCGATCCATCCGGCGCCAGATTCGAGGACTGCGATCTTGAGCCGGGGGAATCGGTCGAACACTCCGTGATCGAAAAGCGTGGTGAACGCGTGTCTCACGCCATCGCTGGCGATCACGCTGTTCAAGAGTCTGAGCTTTCGCGTCTCGACAAAGCGCCGCGATACGATCGCGAGGGGCTCAAAGCTCGGGTGGATGGCGAGCGGCACGCCAAGATCCTGCGCCGCAGCGAAGACCGCGTCGTGGTCGGGGTGTCCATGCGCCTTGCGTGCGATTGTGAAGGGGACCACGAAACCGCCGCGGCAGCCATTGTCCACCGCGCGTTCGAGCTCCCGAGCCGCAGCGGCGGGGTCGCCCAACGACAAATGAGCGATCGGCACGAGACGGCCGCCCGAGTCGCTACAGAAATCGGCGATCCAGCGGTTGTAGGCACGGCAATAGGCCTGCGAGAGCTCGACGTCTTCGAGCTCGGCCTCCCAGAGAATGCCGAGGGTGGGATAGAGGATCGCGGCCTCGAGATGCTCGGAGTCGAGCAGCCGCAGCCGCTCGCGAGCGTCCATCGATCCGAAAGGCGCGCCTGAGAGGTAGGTGCGCTCCGGGGTCGGACGCAGCTCCTCGACTCGAGTCTCGCCCATCCTGCCGAGGGTTCCCGGGAAGCCTCGGTTCGAGAGGCGCGAAGCCTTGCCGCCGATCTCCAGGTACTCGAGCCCATCGTCGTCGACCCGGATGCGGAGCGCGCGATCACGCCAGCGCGGCTCGAGATAGCGCTCCCACAGATCGGGCGGCTCGAGGATGTGGCCGTCGGCATCGACGGCATGATCGAAGGTGAGGCGATGGGGGGGATTCACGATGCCGCTCCTTTCAGGGGATGTGCTTCAGGATACTCTCCCGCTCTCGTGAAGCTCGGCTTTGAGAAGAGTATCTGGATCTGTGCACCGCCGGCAGCGGTATTCGCGCACCTTTCGGAGCCGCGCAACTTTGTCGGGCTCCAGCCCCTGCTCGTTGATCTCCGCGAGACCCGGCGGGGCAGTGATCCTGAGGGTCGTCCGACGCGGCGCTTTGAAACCGTGGAACAGCTTCGGCTCGCGGGTTTCATTCCCTTTCGGAATCGAATTGAAGGGCTCCTCACGCTCGTGGACGACGGTCAAGCCATCGAGGTCGAGGTGTGGAGTCGGCCTCGTATCGTCCTGCGCTCCCACTACCAGCTCCGTCCTGAAGCGGCGGGCACGCGTGTGGTCGAGGCCGTCGCCATCGACTGCCCGAGCCTCCTTGCACACCCTGTGCTCCGTCAGGCGGAACGTGCGCACGATCGCTTGCTCGCCGCCTTGAAACAGCGCCTTGAGCGGAGCACCGGATAGGATGCTCTTGAGGAGCGCCGCTTGCTCTTCGATGCCCGCACGCCGATGCGCGCTCCGCCTCGCGGCTGCGGCGGGTCGATGCAGTGGTGCGCGACTGGCCACCTAGAGCTCGATGCAGGTCTGGGCGGGATGCAGCCCGCCCTCGCGCAAGCCAGCAGCTGCGGGCCGGACCGTGCCGCGGCGCGCGGAGTAGCGCACATCGCGCGAACAATCGCCGCGGAGCCGGCCCCGCGAGCCCCCATCTTCTCAGGAGCGACCGCACGATCGGCGCGCGGGCGATCCGCTCGTGCCTTGTGCGAGGCAGGGATAAAGTGCGCGTGAAGATTTGCCTGACGCGCGGCGTCCTACGACAGAGCGCATTTTGAGACCCGGCCATCGCTTTCGCTGGAACCGGCGCCCCTGCGCCCGGCGGCGTAAACTTTGGAGGCTCTGACTGCGTGCGCGGCGAGTCCAGTGCCCAGGAGAAGAAAGCCTTGGACAGAACCCGACGCGAGGAGATGCATCACTCATCGGAGGTCCACCGCATGGTTCGACTCCAGAAGTCCCTGCTTGCGCTGCTGCGCATCGTACTCGTGCTGTTCGCTGCGACCCTCGCGCGGACGGTGTCTGCGGAGACCGACGACGTCAAGCCGGCTGCCGGATCGCCCGGCACGAGCGTCGCCGCGGCGGACACCACGCAAGGGTCGTCATCGTCCGATGGGAAGGACGACAGCAGCGACGACGACGATGACGACGATGACGGAGAGGAACAGCAGTAGGTCCTCTTCTGCACGCGGTTCGGCTCCGGCACCGTCATCTCCCACCACAACAGCAGGGTGTGTTGAGCCGCTAGCTTACGATCTGATTCAGCGCCACGCGAACACGGGCTGTTCGAAATGCGCGACCCGGGTGTCCCGCCCCCGGAAAGCCACCTCAACGAGCTGATACAGGAGCGCCGCGGTGGGCGCGTGGATCTGCGTGCCAAGCAGTGGGATCGAAATCACGGGCCGGTCGCTCTCGGGAATCGACCGGAACCGCGGGACATCTGCACCGGCGAGCTCGGCGACGGGGATGCGGTGCACCGAAGCGACCTCCCGGGGATTGGGGCTCGGCTCGCCGGCGCGTTCGCCCCAGATGACCACCGGCGTAATCACGAAGCCGGAGCGGGTCGGGTAGTCGTCGAGAAGGCCGAGCACGCTGGCTGGTTCGAGGGCAAGCCCCAGCTCTTCTCGCAGCTCGCGTAGGGCTGCGGCTTCTTGGCTCTCCCCTTGGTCGAGACGCCCACCGGGGAGCGCCCACTGTCCGCCGTGGGAGCGCAAGCGCGGTGCGCGACGCGTGAGGAGGAAGGCCGCGCGACCCGCCTCGTCCGGCACGAGCACGATCGCCACAGCGGCCGCGTGCAGGCCCTCCGCCACTGCGGCGTGGCGGTCAAACGCTGCGAGGTTCGAGCGAAGTCGCGCGCGCAGTGCATCATCGAGCAACGAAAAAGCAAGGTTTCCAGGCATCGCGGACTCACACGCCACAGCGGCTTCGATCTCTCCTTTGGGCGGACGAGCGCCGGAGAACCGCAAACGTAGCGATTCCAGCCGCAGGCCGGGCAGGGTTTGCTCGTCCCGCGCACGCCCGGGCGGCTCGGGACAGCGTCCCTCGTACCCTCTGCGCGGACTGCGCGAGGAGCGGGAAAGCGGCTAGCGCTTCAGCGCCGGACGTGCTTGCTTCCCGCCGCCGCAGGCTCGCTTCGGAGTCCTCACCATCCCATGAGCTTTCCCGCCACCCGCAGCACAGACCTCCTCTCCGGCGTCAGTCGCAGGCGGCTCCAGGTGGGGCCGGGAATTGAGATCGCCATCCTCGATTGGGGTGGGTCTTTGCCTCTCGCGCTGCTCCACCACGCCAATGGCTTTTGCGGCGCGGTTTGGGGGGGCGTTGCGCAGGCGCTTCGTCCCTTCTACCGCGTGGTGGCCTTGGACGCCCGCGGTCACGGGGATTCCTCAAAGCCGCAGGAACGGGAGGCTTATCGCTGGGAGTGTTTCGCCGACGACCTCGTTCGGGTGGCCGAACTCCTTGCCGGGGAGCAGGTCGACGGGCGAGTAGCCCTTGGGATGGGTCACTCGTTCGGAGGAACAGCGACGCTCACTGCGGCCGCACGGCGACCCGGGCTCTTCGAGCGCATCGCGCTCGTGGACCCTGTGCTGGTGCCGCGCAGGCTCGCGGATCTCTACCCGGAGCCCTCAGAGCACCGCGACCGTCTCGCGGGCGCGGCGCGTGATCGCCAGCGGGTACGAGCTTCGCGGGAGGAAGCGCGGCGCATTTGGGCGGGGCGCAAGTTCTTTGCGAACTGGGATCCGCGCGTGCTGGACCTCTACGTCGCCGAAGGGCTCCGCGACCGGCCGGACGGCCAAGTCGAACTCAAGTGCCCCGGAGAGGTCGAGGCCGCGATCTTTGAGCAAGGCAGCGCGACCCTCGACTCTTTGGAGGCGGCCCGCAACCTGACGGCGCCGGCCCTTCTGCTCTGGGCGCGCGACGGAAACTTCCCACGCAGCTTCTATGAGTCGGTCGCGGAAGCGATGCGAGAGGGGCGTGTCGAAGACTTGGCAGCCGGGCACCTCGCCGTGATGGAGCGTCCAGATCTTGTCGCCGCGGCCACGCTGCGATTCGCGCGTGAGCCCGCAAAACCGCAAGCCGAAGAAGCCTGAGCCCAGAGGTCGCCCGCTTTTTTTCGAGGCGACGCCTTGGCGGGTCCGAAGGCCATAAGCGAAAGGCCGCACCGGGCGCCTCTCTCCGACACCCGCACTCAGGTCTCGACCGGGTAGCCCCGGCCAGACCAACCCGCCCACCCCTCGGTCAGGGAGACCACCCGTTGGAACCCCATCTGCTGCAGCGTCTCGGCCGCGAGCGCGCTGCGGTGGCCGCCCCCGCAGTAGACAACGAGGGGCCGGGTGCGGTCTTTCAGCCACTCATCCCGCTTGGGGTGGGTGAGGTCGGCTCGGACTTCGAGGAAGCCCCTCGGGTAGAGACGGGCTCCCGGAATGCGGCCCGCCGCGAACTCGTCCGGTTCGCGCACGTCCACGAAATGCCAACCCCCTTGCCCGGGCGCGTCGAGAATCGCCCGCGCCTCTTCGGCAGTGATCTCGCGAATCTTCGAACGCGCTTCGCTCACGAAATCGGCGAGCGTCTTGGCCATTGGCCTACCATGCCTCCGTGTTTGCGCGACGAGCTTCGTGGGATCTCTCTCAGAACGATTTTTCGCGCAGGCTCGACGCGCGGCGTGCAGCCGGCCTGCCGATTCTCGACCTCACCGAGTCCAATCCCACCCGCTGCAACTTCTCCGCACCCGGGCGCTTGCTTCGAGGGGCCCTTGAACGGCTCGCGAGCGACCCGCGTGCAGAGCACTACGCACCTGACGCCAAGGGCGACCCCTCGGCGCGTCAAGCGATTTCAGACTACCACGCGGCTCGGGGAGCAGCACCCGCGCGCGAGCACGTGCTCCTGACCGCAGGGACCAGCGAAGCCTACGCACATCTATTTCGGTTGGTGGGAGACCCGGGCGACCGGGTGCTCGTCCCAGCGCCGAGCTACCCGCTCTTCGGCTTCTTGGCGGAGCTCGAGGGCCTCGAGGCCGCGCAGTACGGGCTGCGCTTTCGAGCAGACACCCAAGAGTGGCGGATCGACATGGAGACCCTCGAGGCGGCGTGCGATGCGCGCACCCGGGCAGTCGTGGTCGTGCATCCCAACAATCCGACAGGGGGGTTCGTGCGTGAGGCCGACCTGTCCGCTCTCCGGAGCCTTTGTGCGCGCCGCAAGCTCGCACTGGTTTCGGACGAGGTGTTCGCCGACTATGCGCTGGCTGAGCCGGACGGACGATGGCCGCCAAGTCTGTTGACCGGCGCCGACGCCCCAGGGGCGCCGCTCACCTTCGTGCTCTCCGGAGTGTCGAAGAGCCTGGCGCTACCCCAGCTCAAGCTCGCGTGGATCGTGAGCGCGGGCCCCGCGATCTTGCGGGACGAGGCGCTCGCCCGACTCGAGGTCATCGCCGATACCTACCTTACGGTGAACGGTCCTGGCCAGCTCCTCCTGCCGGACTTGCTGGCGGGGCGCGCCCCCGTGCAGGCGGAGATCCTGGAACGCGTGCGCTCGAACCGGACGATCCTGGACCGCGCCTTCTCCACACACCCCGGGGCGACCCTTCTACCGGCCGACGCCGGTTGGTGTGCGATCGTTCGTCTGAGGGGTACGCCGTCTGGACCTCCGCCGGACGAAGACGCGCTCGTCGCGGAGCTCATCGACGGGCCGGGGGTGCTCGTACATCCCGGCTGGTTCTTCGATCTTGATCCGGATGCCGATGAGAGGGCGGCACACTTGGTCGTGAGCTTGCTTCCCGCACCGAAGGAGTTCGTCGCGGGCGCGGAGGCGCTGGCCCGGATGTGCCCCCTTGTCACGCGGGGCCGCTGATCTGGCGCGCGTCCTTTTTCTTGAAATGTCGCGCACCGTCTCGTTTCGTCCAGGACCCATACGCTTGTCGAACGCACGCGAGGGACCTCGTCAAATCTGCTCTGTCATCTCGCGGTGTAGATTCCGACGGATCGTGGAGGCTGACGAAATTCGCAGAGGATCGCACTCCCCGCCGTTTTGCGTTCGTCGCACCCAAAGGAAAGGACACACGATTCCGCCGCCTCTCTGCTTTGCGCCCGGTGGTCGACGCGTTCTCGCACCTTGCTCCCGCCGGAGGCCTCTGGTACCTGGATTGCGAGGCGGAGTCGCATCGTGAAGCTCTCCATCGTAATCCCTGCGTACAACGAGGCGGACACGCTTCCCGTCGTGATCCAGAGGGTATGGGGAGTGCTCGCAGGATCGACGCTCGCGGCATTCGAGGTGGAAGCGGAACTCATCGTGGTGGATGACGGCTCGACGGACGGCACCCGGGAGTGGCTGCAGCAGTTGCGCGATCCGCTGGTGCACGCCGTCTTCCAACCCCACAACCGGGGCAAGGGTGCCGCGCTACGCGCCGGCTTCGCGCAAGCGACAGGCGACGTGGTGCTCGTCCAAGACGCCGATCTGGAATATGACCCGCGGGACTATGCGGTGCTCTTGGGCCCGATTCTCGATGGTGACGCCGATGTTGTCTTCGGCAGTCGCTTCCTCGGTGGGCCGCATCGTGTTTTGTACTACTGGCACTCCATCGCGAATTCAGTGCTTACGCACCTCTCGAATATGTTGACGAACCTGAACCTGACCGACATGGAGGTCGGGTACAAGGCCTTCACGCGTCAAGCGCTCTCCGGCATCGTGATCGAGTCGGACCGCTTCGGCTTCGAGCCCGAGATCACCGCCAAGGTGGCTGCGCGCGGGCTGCGCGTCTACGAGGTCCCCGTTCGCTATCGTGGTCGCACCTATGCCGAAGGCAAGAAGATCGGCTTCCGCGACGCTCTCGAAGCGGTTTGGGTAATTGCTCGATTTGGGCTCATTCAGCGCACTCGCTTGCGCCGCGAGCTGAGGCCTCCTTCCGCATAGGATGACGCGGCATATGTCCGCTCGCTTTGGGTTCACCCGCCTGGCGCGAGTCTGAGAGGTCCGCGAGCGCTGGCAAGCGGCCGCGTCGCCTCGACGAGGGAGCGATGCGCAAGCTTTGGAATCTTTGGATGTGGCAGCGGCGCCGAAAGCGGCTGCGGGCTCGGAAGCTGCGGAGCGTGCGCACCCTCACCGACGGCCGCCGAAGTGGCGGGGTGCACGCGAGACGGCGCTTGTTCCGACGCGGCTAGGTGCCCCCATTCATGTTCCCGCCCGCGCGGGCGCGAGCCACAAGGAAACGGCTAGGCTTCGACTAGGATGACTTCCTCTCGCTCCATTCCCTTTTCCGAGATCGACACCGTCTTCCTCGATGCCGGCAACACGATCCTCTGCTGGGACTATGCGTTCGCCTGTGGGCTCCTCGCCGACGAAGGCTTCCCGTGTGCTCCGGCAACCCTGGCGCGTGCGGAAGCCGCTGCCCGGGCGAGGCTTTCGCAGCTCATTTCGCGTGGGGAGTCGACCGAAGGTCCGCAGGCATTTCTGGTATACGTCCGCTCGATCCTCGATGCGCTGCCCGTCTTCAGCGAGTTGTCCGAGGCCGAGCGCGCAAGCGCGACGGCGCGGCTATTGCGGGCGATCCGCACGCCAGAAGTCCAGGATCGCCTTTGGTCCCACGTGCCCCCGGATCTCCCGCCGGCGCTCGCACAGCTGCGGGAACGCGGGTTACGGCTGGTCGTGGTCAGCAACTCCGACGGTACGGTCGAAGCCAAGCTCAGGGCCGCCGGCGTGAGGGATCTCCTGGACAGCATCGTGGACTCGCATGTCGTCGGCTCGGAAAAGCCCGACCGGGCGATCTTCGAGCACGCGCTACGGCTTGCGAAAAGCCGGCCCGAGCGCACAGTGCATGTCGGCGACCTCTATCATGCCGATGTGGTTGGCGCACGCGGGGCAGGCCTCCACGCCGTCTTGTTGGACCCCTACGGAGACTGGAACGATTTCGACTGCGAGCGCGCCCGAGACGTTGCCGAGCTCGCCCGACGGATCCTCGCGTCCAGCTCCTCCGACCGAGGAGGGTGACGGTGGCGGAAATGCCTTCTCATCCCAACGCCGTCACTCCCCATGCGTATGCGGTCTACGATGGGGCGAAGATGGGCAAGGCGACGCTTTTCGCGTCGTCGCGCATGCTGGTGGGTCTGAACTGCTTTTTGCCTGGGCAGGAGCACACACTCCATGCGCACGCGGGTCTCGACAAGCTCTACCTGGTTCTCGAAGGCAGTGGAGTCTTCTTGCTCGAAGGTCGCGAGCTCCCCATGCACGCGGGGGAGCTGCTTGTCGCGCCCGAGGGGATCCCGCACGGCATTCGCAACACGGGGCAGGGAAAGCTCCTTGTCCTTGCCGTGTTGGCGCCGGGTCCGTCCTGAGCGCCTCCCAAACCCCGACTGCGGTGGACATCGCCTCCGCTTTTCGGTTTCAGGCGCAAGGTTGCCGCGATACCGGGTCCGCGATGTATGCCCAGCTGCTGGATGCCGCTGCCCAAGATCTGGAGCGAGGCGGTGTGATCGCACGGCTCGTCGAAGGTTGGCGCGGCCATCCGGTCCTCGACGCCCTCGGCCTGCGCCTGCTTGGCGGGATCCACCGGATCGTGCTCGCGGGCTCAGCGCCCCGCCTCGCCCGCTACTACCCGTCGGCGGGTGGCGTGCCCGATAGCGCGGTCTGGCCGGAATTCGTTGCGCTCGTGGGCGAGCGCTTCGAGGAGGTGCGCGCTGCGCTCGGCGAACGAGTGCAGACGAACGAGGTTGCCCGCTCCGCCGCGCTTCTGCCGGGCTTCCTGCGGATTGCTGCGCGAACCGGGCTCCCGCTGCGTCTGCTTGAGCTCGGTTCGAGTGCGGGCCTGCTACAGCTCGCCGATCGCTACCGCTACGAGCTCGGTCCCCACCACTGGGGTTCCGAGGCGTCCGGCGTACGGATCCGCGCGGAGTGGAGTGGTCCGGCCCCCGACCTCGACGCGAAGCTCGATGTCGCCTCTCGGCTCGGCTGCGATCCGAACCCGTTGGATGTAAACGACCCCGCGGTGGCGCTGCGCCTTCAGTCGTTTGTCTGGCCTGAACAGACGGAGCGCATGGCGCTCCTGCGTGCCGCGATTGGCTACGGGCGCAGCGTCCACCCAAGCATCGAGCAGACAGGGGCCGCGAGATTCTTGGCCCGCGAGCTCGCACAACCCGCCCACGGCGTGACGACGCTGGTCTTTCAGTCGGTCGTCTGGTGGTACATTCCCGAGGCGGAGCGCGCGGAAATCGTGCGGCTGATGGACGAAGCAGGAACTCGGGCGGCATCCGACGCTCCCCTTGCCTGGCTGCGCCTGGAGGGCGCGACCACGCGGGAAGCGGAGATTCGTCTTTCACTCTGGCCCGGGGGCAGCGATGCGTTGCTCGGGACCGCGCACTACCACGGCCGCTGGGTGAAATGGACTGGCGCGAGTTCGTGATAGGCTTCCTCTTGAGCCGCGCGAGACCCGCGTAGAGGAGGTTCGCCATGCAGCGTCCGTTGGACGGGGTGCGGGTCGTCGAGGTCGCGAACTACGTCGCCGTCCCGGCGGCAGGAGCTTTGCTGGCCGACCTTGGCGCAGAGGTGGTGAAGGTCGAGGTGCCGCGAGGTGAGCTCTATCGCCGCACGCGGCCAAAGTACGCAGGCTACACCACCGACTTTTCGGAGAACCCTCCCTTCCACATGGACAACCGCGGCAAGCGTTCGCTCGCCGTGGATCTCACACGTCCGGAGGCGCGCGATGCAGTGGCGCGGCTCATCGCCCGGGCGGAGATCTTCATCACGAACCTCTTGCCGAGTCGTCGCCGGAAGTTTGGCCTCGACCATGAGACGCTCCTCGCGCGCCACCCGCGCCTTGTGATGGGCGCCGTGAACGGCTACGGCATCGCGGGAGAAGAGGCAGACCGGCCCGCATTCGACTATGCAGCGTATTGGGCGCGGACGGGGCTCATGGACATGATGCGCGACGAAGGACTTCCTCCGTCGCTGCAGCGCCCCGCCGTGGGCGATCACGCGGCCGCGGTGAATCTCGTGTGCGGGATCCTCGCGGCCCTGCGCTTGCGCGACGCGACGGGTAGCGGCCAGTACGTGGATGTGTCGCTTCTTCAGACCGGCTTGCACATCCTCGGCAGCGACATCGCCAACGCGTTGGTGACAAAAGAAGCTGCGCACCGTCACGACCGTCGAGCGCCGATGAACCCGCTGTGGAACAGCTACCCCGTCGCAGGAGAGCGCTGGCTCTTGCTCGTCATGATCGATCCAGAGCCCTATTGGCCGAAGGTTTGCGCCGCACTGGCACGGCCGGATCTCATGGCGGATCCGCGGTTCGCGGATGGCTGGAAGCGGGGGGCCAACGCGACGGCCTTGGCAGAGGAGCTCGAGCGCTCGTTCCTCACCAGGACCCTCGAAGAGTGGAGGCCCGTCCTAGACGCAGCGGGCCTGATTTGGGCGCCGGTTCTGCGCGTGGAAGAGGCCGTGCGAGACCCGCAGGCCCGGTCCATGGGATACTTCTACGAGATCGAACACCCGACCGCCGGACGCTTCGAGACCGTGGCGCCTCCGTTCCGGATTGAGGGTACGCCCCTTGGTGCGAGGACGGCGGCATCACCTCTGCACTCCGACGCCCAGGCGATCCTCAGGGAAGCGGGGCTGGGCGAGGGCGAGATCGAAAAACTGCTCTGAGCGCCCCTCCCTCCACGCGTGGACGGCGGCGACCTGTGACGAAGCGCACATCTGCGCTCCGCCCGTCATGCAGAGGCTACGGAGAAATTGTACCGGCGGTTCTGCGAGGCTGAGCGACGTCCGTCCCGACTGGGGGACCCCTTCCGGAGCGTGCTCCGGCGGGAAAGGGCCGGCTTCCCAGAGCTCGCAGCCCCCGGTTTCTCGCCGTCCGGCACGCTCGGGGCAATCCCTCCTTCCGCGTAAAGTGATGGCAGCCACGGCCGAAGAAGGAGAGCAGGGAGTCTCGGGTCACCGCTCGAATCGGTAGGCCCCCACCTGTTCAATGGAGGGATCGTCCTTGCGGAGCTTCGCTCTGCGCAAAGGTCGGGCGTGGGTCGCCGCAAGGCCCCTCTTCCTCGCGCTGGCTGCCGCAGTCGGCCTCTTGGCCGGATCGGCTGCGCAGGCACCCGCCGAGACCCCCGCCGGCTCCGAGCCCGAGGCTCGAGCTGTCGCCGTGTTGCCGCCGCGCATCCCGCCTCCCCTCGAGCCCCTGGCTGCCGGTGTGGCGGTGTGGCTGCGCGAGCGCCTTTCGGCCGCATCCGTGGAGGTGGTTCCGCGTGCCGCCATCTCCTCCGCGCTTGCAACGCAGGCCGGCCCTGGCCCTGCGGGTTGGGAGCTTCCGGCCATCGCCGGAGCGCTGCCCGGCGCACTCGCTCTCGACACGCAGATGCGTCTTTCCTCCGGAACGGTCGACTTGCGGCTTTCCCTCTACGACCCCCACGAGGCAAAGCTCGTCGGATCGATGAGGGCATCCGGTCCGCTTGCCGAGCTCGGATCTCTTCTCCAAGACGGAATCAGTGGACTGCTCGAGAGGCTCGGCGGCTCGACAGCGGCGGTGGATCAAACTCCGCCGCCGCGGCTCGTTGACCTCGCAGCCTACACCCGCGCGGTGGGAGTGCTCGAACATGGCGATTTTGCGCGAGCGTGGCGAAGCGTAGAAGGTCGCATGCTTCCCCCGGCCGTCGCCTTGCGCGAGGAGATCGACGCGGGATCGCGGCTCCAAAGCGCGCTGAAAGCGCAGCGGGCGCGGCTGCTCATCGCGCAGGGCCAGCTCGATGCGGGCTGGCTCCTGGTACGAGACGAGGCGGCGAGTGGTGACCCGGTGGTGGCACTCGCGGCGGGCGAGAACGCCGAGGCGCGCAGCAACCCGCGCCAAGCGGCAGAGCTTTATGAGCGCGCCGCGGCGCTCGCTCCGGAAAGCGCCACGGCGCAGCTCGGCCTCGGCAAGGCCCTCGCGGTGGCGAGGCAGACCGAGGCGGCGCACCGCGCTCTCGAGCGCGCTGCTGCGCTGGATCCAATGGACACGGCGGCGACTCTCGCGCTGGCGAGTCTCGATTCCAGCGACCCCACGAAGGAAGCGCTGCTCCACCTTGAGGCCGGCCGACGCGCGGCCGCGCAGTTCGACGCGGCCACAGCAGAACGCGAGCTCGAACGCGCCGCAGACCTTGATCACCATCTCCTGGGACGCGTACGCCATGAACAGGGTGCGCTCCACGAGGCGCTTGGTGAACCTGCCAAGGCCCTTCTCGCCTATGAGGGCGCGGTGGCGATCGATGGTCGCGATGGGGCGAGCTGGCTCGGTCTCGGAGCGGCTCGCCGCGCGGGTGGGGATCTCGCCGGAGCGGAGAAGGCTTACGAGAGCGCGCTGCAAGTGGCCGGAGAGAGCCCCGCGGCGCTCCGAGCCCTCGGCGAGATCTACACCGAAACTGGACGCGCGGCACTGGCTGTTCCCAAACTGGAGCGGGCGGTTGCGCTTTCGCCGGACGACGCGCTGGCACGTCGCTCGCTCGCGCGGGCGCTCGCGCAAGCCGGTGATCCCAAGAGGGCACTCTCCCTCCTCGCACCGCCTCAGGCACAGCCCCCCTCGTCCGATGACCTTCGGCTCACCGCCGAAATTGATCGGAGCCTGGGCGACACGCCGGCTGCGGAGGCTGCGCTGGCGGAGGCGGCACGCCTCGATCCCGACGCCCCCCACGTATCGCCGAAACCCGCCGAAGCACCGCGGGTGCGCAGCATTGCAGCACCGTCGGCTGCCCAGAAACCTGCGCCGATCGGCAGCGGCGACGGAATCTTCAAAGACCTGATCGCGGCTCTCCCCAAGCAAGACCCGATCCTGCATGGTCCGATCCGCCGCGTCGCAATCGTGAGTCTCTACGAACAGCGCGGATGGAGCGATCGCGTCCTCGCATGGGTGAACCCTCGAGAGTTCGATCTCGGACGCGTCGCCGCGGAGCTTGCCTATGCCGTCGGCGGTGGATACGAACTGATCCCCCTCCCCGATATCGCGACGAAGCTCAGCCGGGAGATCGCGCAGCTCGAGATGGAGTCGACCCAGCGGGAGGATGTCGCGCTGGTGAACGACCTCCTGGAGACGGACGCAATCATTCTGGCGCGAGTGAGACCGGCGCATTCACGCGATTCTGAGGCGGCGTTCGAGCTCGAGGTGAAGATGCTGATCGGTCGCTCTGCGCCGGTCGTTTCCGTTGTGTCGAAGTCGGCCGCTCTTCACACCGCCAGTTCCTTCACCGCCTGGAACCCGCGCCCGCTCGTGCCTTTCGCCGCGCTCTTGATTCTCCCGCTCCTGCTCTTGCGCCGCACGACGGGAAGCCTTGTGGTGGGCGTGGAGCACCCGTACGGCAAGGACGCCGTCTTCATTGTTCGCGTGTCGCCGGGGGCCAAGAACAAGGCCGCCGAACCAGGACGCTCCGCGGCGAAGCAGGAGCAGCCGGGCCAAACCCCGCGCGGACCGCGCCTCGAACAGCCGCTCCGGGGGCGCGAGGTGCAGTTTCGTGGGCTGCCGACCGGACCGATGACCGTCGCCGTGTCCGGCTCCGTTCCGCAAGCTGGCACCGGTAAGGGCGTCAGCGACTGTGGCGATGAGAAGACCGTGGAGATCACACGGGGCAAGACTGCACGCCTTGACTTCGACTTTCGACCCACGCAGAGCGTTCTCGAGGTGGCGGTGGTGCGGGGCGAGGCGCCGGTCGCGGAAGCGCGGGTGGCACTCTTCGGGCAGCCCCGCTCGGTCCGGTTCGCGAAAACTGGCATCACGCAACTAAATGTCGCTCCGGGGACCTACACGGTGGTGGCGGGCCACCAAGACAGGGTCGTTCAGCGCGAAGTCGTGGCCGAACCCCTCGGGAAGGCCGCGGTGACGATCGACCTGAATCAGAGCGACGGTCTCGTGTTCCGCGACTGCCCGGACGCGGTGGAACCCTATCTCGTGGCCAACTATCGCTTGGCATCGCAGGTACTCGACGCGGCGGGCCAGAAGCAGGCGGCTCATGCGGTGCGCGCTTCTCACCATGTGGCGCGTGGCGAGCACCAGCTCGCAGCAAGCCATTCTGAGAAAGCACGACAGCTCGCGGGTGCGACGGAGCTGCGCGAAGCGCCCTCATCGTCCTCGATTGAGCTCAAAACCTCCGCGCACATGTTTGAGACAGCGGGCGACAAAGACCAGGCCGCGGAGACTTATCGTGCAGCGGGCGACTTTCTCGCCGCCGCGCGAGCCTACGAGTCATCCTACGATTACACAAATGCGATTGAATGCTATCGGAGTGCCGGCGAAGACACGAAGCTCGCGGAGCTGCTCGAAAAGACCGGGGACCATCTCGAGGCTGCTCAAATCGCGCAAAAGCACGGGGACCTCGACCGCGCGGTCGCGAACCTGCAGCAGGTGGACCTCCGCCAGCCCGAGTACCCTGAGGCATGTCGCATGCTGGCCGAGATTTGTCATGAGCGCGGCGACCTCGAGATGGCGGTCCACAGGTACGAGGAGGCGATTACCGCATCCGGCGGCGACGACGCGGCGCTTGGTCTCCACGAAAGGTTGGCGCAGCTCCTCGAGAGTATGGGGCGATACGAGCAGGCCCTCTCGGCCTACGAACTGATCCAGCGACAAGCCCCCGGGCATCCGAACGTGGCGGCGCATATCGAGGTGCTGAAAAAGCGGTCGGAAGGCGCAGCCAGCGAAGACCCTCTGAGCCTCACTGCCGCCGGCGCGCAGCTCGTCCCTGAGAGCCTTGAGAGTCGCTTTGAACTCCTCGGGGAGCTTGGCCGGGGCCGCAGCGGCATGGTGACCAAGGCGCGCGACTTGCGCAGGGACCGGCTCGTGGCACTGAAGCGTCTACCGGTCGAGCTGCGCACCCACGCGACGGCCAGCCAACTTTTCTTGAGCGACACACAGGCAGCCGCAGCCCTCGAGCATCCCAACATCGTGAAGACCCTCGAGGCCGGGGAAGCGCTCGGAGTCTATTTTGTCGCGATGGAGCTCCTCGACGGATTCCCGCTCCACGCGGTCGTGCGCAAGCGCGGCCGACTCTCGGGCCGCGACGTGGCGCGCGTCGGCGTTCAGATCGCCGCTGGGCTCGAATGCGCGCACGGACAGGGCGTTCTCCATCGCGATCTTCGAAGCGCAAGCCTCTTCTTCACCCGCGACAAGGTCGTGAAGATCATGGGCTTCGGTCTCGGGAAGATGCGGGAGGAGCTCCGGCGTTCGGCGCCGTCGGTGCGGAGCACGTCTGTGGAGCTTGCCCCCGAGCTGGCGGGCGGTGGCGCGGCGGACGAGCGGGCGGATCTCTACGGGCTCGGGGTTGCGCTCTACGAACTCGCGACGGGCGCATTGCCTGTCGCGGGCGCCGCATTCCCGGTTCCCATCGAAGGGCTCTCCGGCGCCTTGCCCGAGCTGATTCAGCACCTCCTGGCGCACGACCCGAGCGACCGGCCCTCGTCGGCAGCTCAGGTCGGCGAGCGTCTGCGCGGCCTCGGCCAGGAGCGATAGACTCCCCGACGAAGGGAGTCTCCATGGTACGGCTCTATACGTGGACTACGCCCAACGGTCGGAAGGTCTCGATTGCGCTCGAGGAGCTAGGCGTCCGGTATGAGGTGTGCCCTGTAAACCTCGGCGCCAACGAACAGCTGAGGCCTGAGTTCCTGGCGCTGAATCCGAATCACAAGATCCCCGTGCTGACCGACGACGACTTGGTGATCTGGGAATCGGGCGCAATTCTGCTCTATCTGGCGGAAAAATACGGCAAGCTCTTGCCGGCGGATTCAAAGAGTCGCATCGAGGCCATTCAGTACGCTTTCTTCCAAGCCGGCGGCATCGGCCCGAATCTGGGTCGCCTCGGCGCGCAACTGCGCCGACCGGAAGGCGAGCGCAATCGGGAGATCGTTCAAATCTTCGGTGACGAAGCGAAACGGCTGATCGGTGTGCTGGATCGCATCCTCGCCGACGGACGGCCCTACCTCGCGGGCGAGTACTCGATTGGTGACATCATGCACTATCCGTGGTTGCAGCCGCTTCAGGGATTTCGCGCTCCGATGCTGATGGAGCAGCCGCGCGTCGTGGCGTGGCTCGAGAGGATTGGAGCGCGGCTCGCGGTTCAGCGCGGGATGAAGGTGCCCTCTTAGAAGCGGCCGTTTCGTCGCGAGCAGGATCGAAGAGGGTCTTTCGGCATACGGTTACCGCGGCGGCGTTCTCCCAAGCCTCGGTCGAGTGTCCGTGGAACACGCGGCGGAGGAACTTTAGATACGGCAAAAGGTGAGGCGCGGGTCTGCCGATTTCCTTATCCTTTCGGCAAGCCAACGAGATGCAGCCGTTCGGCACGGATGATGACGGGGAGGAGCCTCGCGAGATGGATCGCCAAAGGACGCAGCCAGGGGCGCCGGTCCCGGACCGCCGTCCCGCGGACGGGGGTTCCGAAGCAAGCTGGTTGGAGGACACCGAGCCGCTTTCGGAGGTGCTGAAGGGCTTCGGCGTGAATGCCGCCCTGGTCGAGGAGATCCGGCAGCGCTACGAGGTCGACCCGAGCTCCGTTCACCCAAGCTGGGGAAAGCTGTTCGAGCCCGCCGATCGGCCGGCAGAGCTCCCCTTCGAAACCGCCCAGCCGGCCGAGGCCCTGGTCGAAGCGGCGCCCCCGCGGGACGTGGCCCCGCTCAACAGAGAGGAGGCGGAGAAGCACGCTCGCGTTCTGCGCCTCATCCATGCCTACCGCGCCCGGGGCCACCGCGTCGCCGCGACCGATCCGTTGGGAGGGCAACCCTCCTATTTCCCCGAGCTCGATCCCGCGCACTATGGCTTCGGCCACGACGACCTCGAGCGCTCGTTCATCGCCGGCGATCTCCCCGGCGGCCCCGTACAGCCGCTGCGCCAGATCCTCGAGCGACTGCGCGCCACCTATTGCCGTTCGGTCGGAGTTGAGTTCACGCATATCCAGGACCCCGGGCGCAAGAGCTGGGTCCAGCTGCGGCTTGAGGAATCGTGCAACACCACGCCGCTCGACGCGTCCGAGCGGCTGCACATCCTCGAGAAGCTTTCGGCCGCCGAGCTCTTTGAACGCTTCCTTCACACCAAGTTCCTTGGGCAGAAGAGGTTTTCACTGGAAGGAGCGGAGTCCCTGATTCCCCTCCTCGATACGATCGTGGAGGACGCACCCGCGCACGGGATCGGGGAGCTCGTGATCGGCATGGCGCACCGCGGCCGCCTGAACGTCCTCTCCAATATCCTGGGGCGCTCGCTCGAGGCTCTGTTCTCCGAGTTCGAGGACAGTCCGCTCCTCGAGAGCCCGTTTGGCTCAGGCGACGTGAAGTATCACAAGGGCTTCTCCACCGATCGCACGACGCGGCGCGGTCCGAGCGTCCACCTTTCCCTTACCTCGAATCCCTCGCATCTCGAAGCCGTGAACCCGGTCGTCGAGGGTCGAACGCGCGCCAAGCAGATGCGTGCAGGCGACACACGCGGCCGCACCATCGCGCCAGTCCTGCTCCACGGCGACGCCGCCATGGCAGGTCAGGGCATCGTTGCCGAGACGCTCAATCTCTCAAATCTGGCGGGCTACTCGACGGGTGGCACAATCCACGTGGTTGTGAACAACCAGATCGGCTTCACCGCCACACCCGCCGAGACGCGGTCCACGCTCTACTGCACGGACATCGCGAAGATGCTTCAGGCCCCGATCTTTCACGTGAACGGCGACGATCCCGAGGCCGTGGTGCACTGCGTGAAGGAGGCCATGGCCTATCGGCAGCGTTTTCTGAGCGACGTGGTGATCGATATGGTTTGCTACCGCCGTCACGGGCACAACGAAGGCGACGAGCCGAGTTTCACGCAACCGCTGCTCTACGAAAAGATCCGTAGGCACCCAGGAGTACGGCGCCTCTACACCGACAAGCTGCTGCAGATGGGCCTCTTGCGAGAAGAGGACGTGAGCCGGATTGACGCGGATCTAAACGGTCAGCTTGCGCGGGCGCTTCAGGGGATCAAGACGAAGCCGCCCGCCGCCGCAGAGGCGTACGAGCCGCTCGGCCCGTGGACCGGCTTCTCGCGAACCTGTCCGCCCGAGGATCCGGGGACCGCCGTTCCGGTCGAGCGACTGGCGCAGATCGCAGAGGGCTTGGGGGCCGTGCCGGGCGGCTTCCACGTTCATCCAAAACTCGCATCGCTGCTCGAACGCAGACGCAAGGTGATCGCGGAGAACTCCCCCATCGACTGGGCGCTTGCGGAGGCCCTCGCGTTTGGATCGCTTGTCAGCGAAGGCACCCCCGTCCGCCTTTCCGGTCAGGACAGCGTGCGGGGAACCTTCAGCCAGAGGCACGCGGCGATCATCGACCAGATGACGGGCGAGGAGTATGTGCCGCTCGACCACCTCTCGACAACGCAGGCACGCTTCGAGGCCTACGACAGCCTGCTTTCCGAGGCGGCCGTGCTGGGCTTCGAGTACGGCTACAGCCTGGCCGACCCGCAGACCCTCACGGTTTGGGAAGCGCAATTCGGCGACTTCGTGAACGGCGCCCAGGTGATCATTGATCAATTCATTTCGAGCGCCCACGCCAAGTGGGGTCGCATCAGCGGCCTCGTCATGCTGCTGCCGCATGGCTATGAGGGGCAGGGGCCCGAGCACTCGAGCGCACGGGTGGAGCGGTTTTTGCAACTGTGCGCCGAAGACAATCTCCAGGTTGTGAACTGCACGACGCCCGCCCAGTACTTCCATGCGCTCCGGCGCCAGATGCGCAGAAACTTCCGCGCCCCCCTCATCCTCTTTACCCCGAAAAGCTTGCTACGCGCGCCACGCGCAGCCTCCCATTCCGAAGACCTGTCCTCGGGCGGCTTTCAGCGGGTCCTCGACGACGTCCGCGCTTCAGCGGCGCCCGAGCGCGTGCGCCGGGTCCTGCTCTGCTGCGGGAAGGTTTACTACGACCTGCTCGAGGCGAATGAGAAGCGCGAGGCCGCAGGGGCGAGCGCCGGCGAGGTTGCGCTGGTGCGGATCGAGCAGCTTTACCCATGGCCCGCCGCGCAGCTCAGTTCGTCTCTTCAGCGCTACGCCCGGGCCGATCGCGTGTTCTGGGTCCAGGAGGAACCGGCCAATATGGGCGGATGGACCTTCGTCCGCGAACGCATTCAGGACGCGCTCTTGCCAAGCCAGCAGCTCGCCTACGCCGGCCGGCCGGAGAGCGCCAGCACGGCCGTCGGCTCGCTGCGGCTTCACAAGGAGCAGCAGGCCGCACTCGTGGCCGCAGCGTTCGCAGGATTGAGCTAGTTCCACTCACGGGGCGGTCTCGGATACACTGGGGCCATGCCCACCCCCACCCATTTCGCAGCCTCTCCGGAGTCCATCGGCGTCGATTCCGCCAAGCTCGAGCGAGTCTTCGAACGTGCCGAACGCGAGGTGCGCGAGGGCCTGCTGCCGTCGTGCCAAGTGGCCGTCGCGCGTCACGGGAAACTTGCGGGCATGCGGACGTTTGGGAGCGTGACGCACGAAGGTCAGCCCGCGCCTGCGACGAACGAAACTCTCTACGTGGTGTTCTCGTGCACCAAGGCCATCACCTCCACGGCGGCCTGGCTCCTGCTGCAGGAGGGCAAGCTCGACCTGAAGGAGCGCGTCGCAGACATCATCCCCGAGTTCGCAACGAATGGGAAAGAGCGCGTCACAGTCGAACAGCTGTTCACCCACACCGCAGGCTTTCCATACGCGCCGTATCCCCCCTCCGAGTGGCTCGACCGGGACGCGCGCCTGGCGCGCTTCCAGCGCTGGCGCCTCACCTTCGAGCCCGGCTCGCGCATGGAGTACCACGCCACGTCCTCCATGTGGGTGATCGCGGCGGTCGTGGAGCGGCGCGCAGGACAGAGCTTCGGGGAGTTTGTTCGCCAGCGGATTGCCGCTCCCCTTGGGCTCGAAGATCTCTACGTGGGTCTTCCCCGCGAGCAGCACGGCCGGGTCGCGGATGTGGTTCATGTCGGTCCTGCGCTCTCGCCTGAGGAGCTCGCGAAGCTCGGCTTCCCGGTGAACCCCCAGAGCGAGGTCACGGAAGAGGCGATCGAGGCTTTCAATCGCCCCGAGACTCGCGCGGCGGGTGTACCCGGCGGGGGAGGAACAATGACCGCCGGGGATCTAGCGCTTTTCTATCAGGCGCTCCTGAGCGACGCCGAGCCCCACCCTGGCCCGCGCGTCTGGTCCCCCGAGACCGTGGCGCAAGGTCTCGAGATCCGTACCGGTGAGCTTCGGGATCCGATGATCCGTCGCCTGGCGAACCGCACTCTCGGCCTCGTGATCGCCGGCGAGACCGACCGGGTCTTCCGCGGCTTCGGCCACACGAACTCATCGCGTACCTTCGGCCACATGGGCGCGGGCGGTCAGGTCGCGTGGGCGGACCCGGAGACCGGGATCTCGTTCGGCTACTGCACCAACGGCTTTGACCGCAACCCGCTCCAGCAAGGTCGCCGCGGTGTCGGGCTCTCGAGCCGGACGGCCTCTTGCTTGCTCGACACATGAGCGCGGGAGAGCAAGCGCCGTCGGGCGACTCGTTCACGCACTGGCTGAACCCGTTCGACCCGGCTTTTCAAGACAATCCGTACCCCACCTACCATCGCCTGCGTGAGCGGGACCCGATTCACCTGCTGCCCGAGTTCAATCTCTGGTCTCTTACACGCTATGCGGACGTGCAGGCGGTGCTGCGCGATCCGCGGTTCTCCTCCGAACCCTTGTCCGACGACCCGAACCTGTTCCGAAATCTGCGCGAGTCGGGCGGTGAACTCGGGACACTCGCCCAGACCATGCTGCACTGGATGCCGCTCAAGGACGCGCCGCACCACACGCGGCTGCGCAACCTTGTAAACAAGGCGTTCACGCCACGGCACATCGAGGCCATGCGTCCGCGGATCAGTGCCATCGTGGAGCAGCTCCTGGAGCCTGTCTTGCAGGCCGGTCGCATGGACCTGGTGCGCGACCTCGCGCATCCGCTACCGGTGATCGTGATCGCGGAGATGCTCGGTGTCCCGGTTGCGGATCAAGGCGAGCTCAAGCAGTGGTCCGACGACATGGCCCTTGCGCTCGATCCGCTGCAAGTGGGGTCCCGTCGTGCGGAGGGAGATCGGGCGGCGCTCGCGATGACGAGGCTCTTCGAGCGAGTGGCCGAGGAGCGCCGGCGCGCACCGCGAGAGGATCTGCTCTCGGCGCTCTTGGCCGCGGAGGAGCTGGGCGATCGTCTATCGATGGACGAACTCCTGGCCACCTGCGTGCTTCTGCTCTTCGCGGGGAATGAGACCACGACGAACCTGCTGGGAAACGGGATCCTCGCGCTGCTGCGCAATCCCGACGAGCTGGCGCTGCTGCAGCGGGATCCATCCCTGGTACCTGCGGCGGTCGAAGAGCTGCTGCGTTACGACAGCCCGCTCCAGTTCGCGGCACGTGTCGCGAAGGAGAACGTCGAAATCGACGGACGCACCCTTCTGGCGGGCCAGCGCGCGATGCTGGTCCTCGGCTCCGCAAACCACGACCCCGCACAGTTCCCCGACCCCGACCGTCTCGACGTCCGACGGCCAGACCACCGTCATCTCGCTTTTGGCTTCGGCACGCACTTTTGCCTGGGCGCTGGCCTCGCGCGCGCGGAGGCGCAGATCGCCCTCGATACCCTCGTGCGGCGCTTGCCGGGATTACGCCTCGGCGCCGATCCTCCCGTGCGCAGGCCGAGCATTGCGTTGCGCGGACTCTCGAGCCTGCCTGTGGAGTTTGATTCCAAGCGTCCCTACTAGTCGAACCACAGGAGAGACGATGGACCTTCGCTACAGCAGGCAGTACGAAGACTATCGCCGCGAAGTGCGGGGATTCTTGAAGGCGCACTGGCCGCCGTCGGGGGACGCTGCGAGGGGCTCGCAAGCCGAGCAAGCCACACGCTTCCGCGCGCTCGCCATCTCGCATGGCTATGTCGCACGCTCGATCCCCGCGGCCTACGGGGGCTCCGAGCAGCCGCCGGACGTTCTGAAGGCCGTGATCATCGCCGAGGAGTTCGGGCGCGTTCACGCACCGGGAGACGTGCGCGGGATCGGTGCGTCGATGCTCGTGCCGACGCTTCTCGAGCACGGGCGCGAAAACCAGAAGCAACGCTTCATACCGCCGACGATCCGCGGCGAGATGCACTGGTGTCAGGGGTACAGCGAACCTGGCTCGGGCAGCGACCTGGCATCGCTCAAGACCCGTGCTGAGCTCATCAATGGCGAGTGGGTGGTGAACGGCCAGAAAATCTGGACAAGCGGTGCGCAAATCGCGCAGTACATGTTCTGTCTGTGTCGCACAGAACCCGACGCACCGAAGCATGCGGGTATCTCCTACCTGCTGATTGACATGACGTCACCCGGGATTGAGGTAAGACCGCTGCGACAGATGACAGGGACCGCCGATTTCAATGAGGTCTTTCTGACGAACGTACGAGTGCCGATGGACAGCATCGTCGGCAAGCGCGGTGAGGGTTGGACAGTCTCCCGTTCCACCCTGAAGCACGAACGCAACATGATTGGGGATGCCGCGGGCTCGCGTGCGCTGTTCGAGGGCCTACTGCGTCTTGCGCGGGAGACCAAGCGCAACGGAAAGCCGGCGATCGAGGATTCGGAGGTGCGGCAGCAGTTGGCCACGATCGAGGGGTACGTTCTTTCCCATCAGTACTCCGGCTATCGCCAGCTCACCCAGGCGGCGCGCGGCAAGGACGCGGGAATCGCCGGGATGATGAACAAACTGACGTCGACGAACATCGGCCACAGCGTCGCCAAGCTGGCCCTCGACTTGCTGGGTGACGAAGGGCTCGTCGCGCCGACCCACGAGGCGCGTGTGATGGGACAGCCGCCCCACGGCCACGCCGGCTGGATCACCCAGAATATGTGGTCCCTCGGAATCGCCATTGCCGGGGGCAGCGCCAACATTCAACGCAACGTGATCGCCGAGCGGGGCCTTGGTCTCCCGCGTGATTTCGCCGCCCAGCGCGAGGGCTCGCGGTGAACTTCGGGCTCTCCGACGAGCAGGAGTTGCTCCAGGATACGGTGCGCCGCTTCCTTGAGGAACGCTGGCCGGCACAGAAACTCCGAGCCTTGTTTGACGGTGCTTCTGGTCACGACGCGGACCTGTGGCATGGGATGGCGGAGCTCGGTCTCCTGGGCCTCATGGTGGAAGAGAAGGCGGGCGGCGCGGGCCTTGAGCTTCTCGATCTTGCGCTCGTGGCGGAGGTGCTCGGACGGTTTGCTGCCCCCGGACCTTTCCTTGGTCACACCCTCGCCTGCCTCGCGCTCTCGTTGGGCGGGAGTGAGGCGCAGAAGGAGCGCTGGCTTCCCCGTCTTGCATCGGGTGAGGCGGTGGCGACCCTCGCGCTGCTCGATTCGGGCGGAGGCTGGGATCCCGAGACATGGGGCACCCCGGTGGTCTCCGCGGGTGCGGGACTGCGGATTTCGGGTGAAAAGCTCCACGTGCCGGGAGCCGAGGTTGCCGACTTATTCGTCGTGGGCGTTGCTGGCGGTGGGCTTGCCCTGGTGGAGCGCGCGACCGAAGGCGTTTGCGTCGAAGCGATCGAAGGGGTCGATCGCACCCGAAGGGTCGGCCGTGTGGTGTTCGAGGGAGCGGTCGCAAACCTTTTGCCCGGTGGCAACGAAGCCGCGCCGCGCGTCCGCGATGCCGGCCTCATCCTCTTGGCCGCCGATGCCTTTGGCGGCGCTTCGCGCTGTGTCGAGCTCTCGGTCGAGTACGCGAAGACGCGCGTTCAGTTCGGAGTCACGATCGGCCATTTCCAGGCGGTGAAGCATCAGCTCGCAAACATGGCGGTGGAGATCGAGCCCGCACGGAGTCTCTACTGGTACGCGGCCCATGCCTTCGATCATCTTCCGGCCGAATCGCAGCACCACGCCGCGCTTGCCAAGGCACATCTCGCCGACCGCTTCATGCAAATCGCACGCGACACTGTCGAGATGCACGGAGGAATCGGCTTCACCTGGGAGTGCGACGTCCAAATCTGGTACAAGCGCGCGATGTTCGATCGCGCGTTTCTCGGCACACCCGCTCTGCACCGCGAGCGCGCGGCGCGGATCGCGAGATGGTGAGCGGTTGCGATGAGCAAGAACGCCCGGTGGTGCATCTGATCGACGGCCACGTGTACGTGTTTCGGGCCTTTTATGCGCTGCCCGACATGGCGGCCCCAGACGGGACTCCGACCGGCGCCACCTACGGCTTTGCAAGCACCCTCCTCAAATTCCTCGCCGATCGCGCAGTGACGCACGTGGCGTTGTGTTTCGACTGGGCCATGGAGAGTTTCCGAAACGAGATCTTTCCGCTCTACAAGGCCACACGCGGTGCTCCTCCCGAAGATCTTGTCCTGCAGTTTGGGTTGTGCGGAGAAGTGGCACGCGCGCTCGGACTGCCGGTATTCGAACAGGAGCGCTACGAAGCGGACGATCTGATCGCGACCCTCACCGCAAAACTTGTTTCCGGAGGAGCGAACGTCGTCGTCGTGACGAGTGACAAAGACCTGGCACAGCTCGTTCGAGAAGACGCCAGCGTCGTGCTTTACGACCTCGCTCGCGGCACGACGCTGGATGCGAGCGGCGTGCGAGCGAAGTTCGGAGTGGACCCTGAGCAGATCCCCGACTACCTCGGGTTGGTCGGCGACGCCGTCGACAACCTCCCCGGCGTGCCCGGAGTGGGCCCACGCAGTGCCTCCGCGGCGCTCCGCGCATTCGGCGCGATCGAGGGCATTCCCGCCGATCCTCGGGCTTGGGCGGGCGTTCCGGTGCGCGGCGCAGCGCGGCTTGCGCGGGCCATCGACGGTCACCGCGCCCAGGCGTTGCGCGTGCGCGAGCTCGCAACCGTCGAATGCGAAGTACCGGGAGTGCGCTGTGGGCTGGATGCCCTCGCCTATCGGGGTGCGTACCGAGACCGCGTTTCCCCGCTCTTCGAGCGTCTCGGCTGGAAGGGCATCGCGGCGCGGGTCTCTCGCTGGCGAGACTGATCGGCAGCGGGTCGCTTAACCGAACAGGTCGAGCTGCGCTCCGCCCGGCCTGCGAAAGGCACGCGTCGAGAGTTCCAACGATCGACGTTCGATCCCAGCGCGCCGAACGGCCAAGGCGAACATGCCGTCGATCTGCTGCGCGAACACGCCTTCGCCCGTCATGCGCGAGCCGAAGCGCGGGTCGTTGAGGCGCCCACCGCGAATCTCTTGGATGCGGTGAAGCACCTTGTCTTTTCGCTCCGGATAGTGGTCGGCGAGCCAGTCCGCGAACAGCTGCTTTAGGCTGTGCGGTAGGCGAAGCATCACGTATCCCGCGGAGCGCGCGCCGGCGCGTGCGGCGGCAGCGACGACCGCCGGGATTTCCGAATCGTTCAGGGCGGGAATCACCGGTGCCATCAAGACTCCAACCGGGACACCCGCCTCGGTGAGCGACTCGATCGCGTCGAGCCGGCGTTCGGGCCTGGAGGCGCGCGGCTCGAGCCGGCGCGCAAGCTCCCCGTCGAGGGTTGTTAGCGAAATCAAGACGAGTGCGGCGCCAACGTCGGCGAGCCTGCGCAGAAGGTCGGCGTCTCGCGTGACCAGATGGCTCTTGGTCACGACCACGACGGGATTTGAGAAGGTCGCCAGCACCTCGAGGCAGCGTCGCGTGAGACCCAATCGCCGCTCGGCGGGCTGGTAGGGATCCGTGACGCCGGAGAGCGCGATCACGCGAGGTCGCCAGCCCGGTCTCGAGAGCTCGCGCTCGAGCAGCTGCGGCGCGTCCTCCTTCACGAAGATCCGACTCTCGAAGTCAAGGCCGGCCGACAGGCCGAGATATTCATGGGTCGGACGGGCATAGCAATAGATGCAACCGTGTTCGCAGCCCCGGTAAGGATTCAGACTGGTATCGAAGCCCACGTCGGGACTTTCGTTGTGCACGAGAATCTCGCGCGTCGGATCGCGGTAGAGCTCGGTCTTGAGGGCACGGGGCGGATCGTCGTCGTCCACTGCCGCGCCGACGAAGTCGGTCTCCGGCTCGTAGGAGAGCCGCTCGAAGCGACCCGTGGGGTTTCCAGCGGCTCCGCGACCGCGCATGGGTCCGTGGGTCGGCATCCCCGAAAGTCTACCGAATGCATCGTCAGGACGGCGCGGCGTGGAACTGCACGCCAACGCGCAGCGACCGAGGTCCCTCGGACCGACGCCTATGCGCGCCGGGACTCGAGCCAGCGCCGCAGCCCCGGCGCCTCGCGCCGGCGAAGTTCGGCGTTGAGATCGAAGCGCTCGAGGGCCTGCTGAAGCGCTCGCTTCGCCGTGGGGATGGGGTGCGCGCGGAAGAAAGACGCTACGTCACGCCTCGACGTCGCCGTCTGAAGAGCGGGGGTTGCCTCCACGAGTCGCGTGACCAGCATCGGCGGCATCCGCTTGCGCAGCGCAGTCCACTTCTTCTTTACGAAGGCCCAGGCGCGCTCCCGTGCCACGCGGTTGGCCAGAAGCCGAGTCAGCACAAAGACCACATCTTGGGTCGGCACGGTTTCACTCAGTGCGAGCCCGAGCGTGCGCTCAATGAGCCGGAGATTCCGGAATTCACCCAGCGCAAAAAGGAACCGGCGGCGCTCCTGGGGCGTCCGCGCGCGCGCGACCGCCTCGAGGAACGATTCGTACAACGAAACCTCACCTGCGCGAGCGGCAAGCGCCACCACCGAGTCGGCGAGATTCGCATCCAGACTCGCTCGATCGCGGAGATACGCCGAGCAGCGCGATGCCGCCTCGGTGACGACGGGCTCCCACTCGGCGACGTCTCCGAGCAGTCCCACGAGTGCGGCTCGACGCATCCGCGTGTCATCATCCTCGCCCGCGGCAGGTTTCCATCCGAGTGCTGAAAACTGCGAGCGGAAGCACTCGACGAGCCATCCGCGGTAGCGCAGGGGAGCGTCACCCCCAGCGGCCGGTGCCAGGTGCTCGTCCACGAAGCCTAGGGGCCCACGCAGAGCCTGGAGCACGTCGGGGCTGGTCTCCGCTCCGAACGCCGCCGCGAGTCCGAGAAAGCTCTCGATCGAAGCGGAGCCGGCGCGCACGAACGCCCACTGGTCTCCGAGCAGCGCCATGCGCTCCACGGCAGCGAGCGATGCGAGCTCTGAGGCCAGCTGACGAAGTGCCTCGGCGTCGTGCAGGGTCCGAAAGAAGCCACCCCCATCGGCGTTGCCATAGACGAACCGGGGCGGGGTCGGACCGAGGGCCACCTTCTCCCGAGCTTTTGTGAAGACGCGCCGTTCAAGCCGAGTCTCGGCCCCGGTTCGCGGACCGACGCGCCCGACCCACGGGATGGGCCAGCGCGGCCGGGAGCTCCGACCGGGGTGCTGTTTGGCCCTGCGGCTCGCGAAAAACCGTTCCTGGCGCAGTTCCACAGTCCGGCCTTCCTCCCCCAGCCCGACCGCCACCACTGGGAAGCCCGGCTGTTCGATCCAGGCGCGCGCGACGGGTTCGACGGGGAATCCAGCGGCTTCGCCAAGCGCGTTCCACAGATCGGCGGCCACCGCGTTGCTCTCCCGATGGCGACGGATATAGGCGCGCACGCCGTCGCGAAAGGTCGCCGCTCCGAGGTAGCGCTCGATCATCCGGACCACGGCTGCGCCCTTTTCGTAGGTGATGAGGTCGAAGTTCTGGGTTGCGTCTGCGGGTGTCCTCACCTCGACGTAGATGGGATGGGTGCTGCCCAGCGCATCCAGCTGGAGCGCTGCGGAGCGGTGATGTTCGAAGTCGAGCCACATCTTCCACTCCGGCTTCCAGGCATCGACGATGGTGGTGGCCATCCAGGTCGCAAAGGCCTCGTTCAGCCACAGGTCGTTCCACCAGGCCATGGTGACCAGATCGCCATACCACATATGCGCAAGCTCATGGCAAATCACCTCTGCCGCGCGCTTGCGTTCGCTCAGCGTTACCGTTTCCGGGTCCACGAGCAGGAGCGTCTCCCTGAAGAAGACAGCGCCGGCGTTCTCCATCGCGCCCGCCTCAAAGTCCGGAACAGCGACGAGGTCAAGCTTCGCGTAGGGGTAGGGCAGATCGAAATATGCCTCGAGCCGCGCAAGGGTTTCTCGCGCGACCTCGAGCGCAAAAGCGGTGAGCTGACCTTTCCCCGGCACGTGCCAGACGCGGATCTCGGTCTGCCCGCAGCGTACCGGCTCCGACGACTCGAGCTCGCCCACCGCCAACGCGAACAAGTAAGTTGAGAGCGGAGGAGTCTGCGCGAAATGCACGGTCTTGCGCCCGACGGCGAGCTTCTCGGTCTTTTCGATCGGCGCATTGGAAACCGTCGCGTTGCGCTCCGGGGTGGTTACCGAGAGGCGGAAGCAGGCCTTCATCGCCGGCTCGTCAAAGCAAGGGAAGAAGCGCCGGGCGTCAGCGGCTTCGAGCTGCGTAAAGGCATAGCGGCGATCGCCAGAGCGTGCGGCGTAGAGGCCGCGCAGATCCCCACGCAGCTGGCCCTCAAAGCCCATCGAAAGATGTGCCGGCCCAGGATCGATGGTCCGCGCAAAGCGGACTTCTACCGTCTCGCGCTTGGTGTCGAGGGAAATCCTCCCGGCCTGTGCCCCGCCGGCGACCGCGATCCGTGCGTGCGCGAGTTTGAGATCCACGGCGTGGAGAACGATTTTGCGCGTCGGCCGCCCGAGCACGAGCTGGATCGCGACTTCCCCGTGAAATGTCGGGCCGCCCGCGGGATCGACTTCGAGCGCCACGTGGTAACTCGAAGGTCTCACGTCCGGCGAGAGCCTGACCGCTCCATCTCGAGCTGCCTTCGCTCCGGCTCGGCTCCGCGTACTCGCGCGCCGCGCGCTCTTGCGGCTGGACTTGCTGCGCTTCAGAGCCTTGCGAGGCTTCATCGCCACTCCCTCCGTGTGCGAGCCGGACTATACCCGCGAATGGCCGCTGAACCGCTGATCTGGACCTCGGGCGGAGCGCGCGCGAAAGCCTCCCTAGCGCGACCGAAGCGCCTCTTCTTGGCTCACCATTTCTCGGCGTAGGGCCTAAGATCCAGCTCGAAAGTCCATGCGGAGCGCTCTTGCGTTGCGACGTGGAAGACGCTTTCCGCGATGGAATCGGGCTTCAGGAAGAAGTCGTCTGGTTTGTTCCGAATAAAACTGCGCGTGGCCGGCGTGTCGATCACCCCGTCCACGACGATGTACGCCACATGGACGCCCCGAGGGCCGAGGCTGCGCGCCATCGACTGGGCGAGGGAGCGCTGGGCCGCCTTCGCGGGTGCGAACGCCGCAAAGCCCGCGCCGCCGCGCAACGCGGCCGTGGCTCCAATCACCACGATGGCGCCGCTCCCGCGCGAGAGCATGTCGCTGGCTGCTTCGCGCCCGCACAGGAAGAGCGACAAGGTATTGACCCGCCAGGCCGCCTCCAGGGCTTCGGCCGTGACCTCGAGAAAGCCGCCAAAGGAGGCGTTGCCCGCGTTCTGCACCAAGGCATCCACGGGGCCGAGTTCGTGACGCACACGGGCAAACGCTTCCTTCACCGAAGCCGCGTCGGCGACGTCCGCCGCGAACGCGCGGGCGCCGGGAATTGCAGCCTCAAGTGCGCGCAGCTTGTCCGCCGAGCGAGCCAGCATGGCCACGCGCCAGCCGGCACGTGCGAAGCGACGCACGCTCGCTGCGCCGTTTCCCGGACCGACCCCGGTCACCACACAGACCGACATCCAAGCAGTATAGTGAGGGGGACCGCAAAACTCTCGGGGACGCCACAATGATCACGCTTTTTCAGTTCGAGATATCCCCCTATTGCGACAAAATCCGCAGGGTCCTCCACTGGAAGCGGCAGCCCTACCGGATCGAGGAGATCCCTCTGTCGCAGGCCTTCACGCGTATTCGCAAACTCAATCCCGCCGGAAAATTGCCGTGTCTCGAGCACGACGGACGCATGGTCGGCGATTCCACCGACATCGCGTACTACTTGGAAGAGAAATTTCCCGAGCCGCCGCTTCTTCCGAAGGATCCGCAGCTTCGTGGGCTGTGCCACATGCTGGAGGATTGGGCGGACGAGAGCCTCTATTTCTATGAAATGCGCCTGCGCTTCACGCTCCCGCATAACGCGCGTCGCTGGATCCCTGAGCTTACGAAGCACGATCCCGGCTGGATGAAAACGACGGCACGCTACTTCATACCGAGAATGATGCGAGGCATACTGTCGCGTCAGGGTGTCGGACGCAAGCCGCTTGAACGCGTGCTTTGCGATCTTGAGCGGCATGTCGGGGCAATCGGGGACTGGCTCGGCGGCCGGGAGTGGCTGGTCGGCGATGCGCTCTCGCTGGCGGACCTCAGCGTCTTTGCGCAACTCGCGTGCATCCGCGGTGCCGAGGAAGGAGCTCGTATCCTCGGGAGCTCACGCCCCGTCACAGAATGGATGGATCGCGTGGACCGGATGACGGCAAAGCCCGCTTAGGGAACTCGCGGAGCCGCTCAGTCCTTTCCTGTCCCCCACATCTTCTCGAGATAGGACTCCCGGCCAGAGCCTTTGCGATACATTTTGTAGTGTGCAGGGTTCTTCTTGTAGTACTGGCAGTGATAGGCCTCTGCCGCATAGAAGGGCCGCGCGGGTACGATCTCCGTGACGATCGGTCCTGCATATTTGCCGGATTTTTGAAGCTCGGCCTTCGACTCTTCGGCGAGTCGCCGCTGCTCTTCGTCGTGGTAGAAAATTGCCGTGCGGTACTGGGAGCCCGCGTCCGCGAATTGGCGATCTCGTGTGGTCGGATCGATATTTCGCCAGAAGACGTCGAGCAGCTCGCGGTAGCTGATCTTTCCCGGATCGAATGCGATCTGTACGGCCTCAGCGTGGCCGGTCCCGCCCGAGCACACCTCTTCGTAGGTCGGGTTTTCCGTACGCCCTCCCGTATATCCAGGCGTCGTCGTAATCACTCCAGGCAGCTTGTCAAAGGGGGGCTCCATGCACCAGAAGCAGCCTCCCGCAAACGTCGCGATCTTAGTATTCTCGTCGGCCATCGTGGGGGCGCCGCCTCCTTGGGTCAGCTTGGCGTTCGCAGGTCCGGGAGCTGCTCGCCGTCGGTTACAAAGCGAAGCGCCGCGCCATTGTTGCAGTAGCGTTTGCCCGTCGGTGGCGGGCCGTCGTTGAAGACGTGCCCTTGATGCCCCGCACAGCGCGCGCAGTGATATTCGGTACGCGGGAGAAGGAGCTTAAAATCGCGCTTGAATCCGATATGGCCCTCGATCGGCTGAAAGAAGCTTGGCCAACCCGTACCACTGTCAAATTTCGACGCGGATTGGAACAAGGGAAGGAAGCACGCCGCGCACACGAAGGTACCGGTTCGCTTCTCCTGATTGAGCGCACTTGTAAAGGGATGCTCCGTTGCTTCCTCGAAGAGCACACCATACGCCTCGGGTGAGACGAGACTACGCCATGCCGCGTGCGGGCTCTTCAGCTCCTCGATCTTCTCATGAGGGTCGGGTGCCACGGCTATGCCTCCGGTGCCGGCTTCGGGAAGCGGATGTATTCGTCGATCAAGAGTAGCGCCAGTGCGCGGCCATTCGGAACGTCGCCTTGAAGCCGTCCGCGCTTGCGCAGATCGCTGAGGAGAATGTCAAGGATCTGATCACGCGTCAGGTCGTCGGAGTGTTCGCGCACCCCGCGCAGTTCCGCCTCGTCGGCGAAGCAGTACGCCTTCCAGGAAATCGAGAAGCGGATGTCGTCCCACGAGTAACGAGCCACGGTCTCCGCCTCGCGGCCCAAGCGCCAGCTCCCGTGCCCCTCATAGGTCAGGCGCATGCTGAGATCGAGAGGGGGGAGTGTCACGGCGGTGTCCGCCACCCGGTCGACCCCGTGAAAGACGCTATCGGTATCGAGGAGGATGGCGGTGTTGTGCGCGGCCGGAAGCGTCTTTGGCGGCGCGTCGGGTCCTTCGGGATAGAACGCGAAGGCTCCGCCGCGGCAGTCCCGAAACCACGATACGGCGGTGGCGATCGGCATCCGCCAGGGTTCGAAGAGGCCTGAGAGGTGCATCACCACCATCAGCCATTCCGGATCCTGGGTGCGGTTGCAGCCTCGGAACTCCGGCACGTCCGTGTGCACGGCCAGCTCTTGACCGGGAACCAGCAAGTTCGCGTAGACGATGGCTGGCACGATGACGGCTCGGCCATAGAGCGAGCGGGCGGCATCGATGAAACCATCGTAACGAAGGAACTTCTCGATGCCCGGAACGAGGGGCTCGGCATAGGCGTACGTTTCGCGGAAGTAGTTGGTCCTGAACGCAGCGGTCTTGAAAGACTCCTTGCGCCCAAAGCGCCCGCCGGATTGGATGTAGTTCATCGCGGCATCGTGTCGCTGGAAGAGCCCGCGGCCGAGCTCTTCCTCGACCGGCGCTCTGCCGTACATCCCGTAAGAGCCAAAGGCCTCGCAAAGCCCCACCAAGGCCTCGGCCTCTTCCTCGGGGAACAGCGGAGCGAAGATCGTGAAGGCCGCCCTCTGCATCGCAAATCCTTGAGGGGTCAAGAGCTCCCTTCAGCCATGATACCGGGATCGACGCAGCTGAGGGGATCCCCGCGAGCGGTGCCCTCACCGTCCGGCGCGGCGAGCTCGAGCAGGGCGAGGCTGTGCCCAATCCCCGCCCTGGGCCACATCATGCCGGCAAGCCTGCGCCGCGACTCCGGGGAGGGTCGCCCTTCAAGGCCGACCCCATCGCTTGTGGAGCAATGGCTACGCGGCGAAGCCAAGAGCGGGTTCGGAAGCTCCGGTAGGCGCCGGAGGGGAAACGGGTTTCAAGCCGAAAACATATGGCCAAAGAGCTGGTTACGCCCGCTTCATACACGCTGCGGGTGATCTGCTGGAGTTTCCGAATCCTGTGGGGGATCCACCCTCGCAGCCAACGTTCTCCTGAGCCCGCCTTCCGATTGCGAGGGGTCCACTCCCAAAAGTGATCCGCGTCACATTCGCGGACGAGAGGATCTGGTTCCATTCACATTGAAGGAGGGCCCCCCCGCCATGCGTGGCAAGAGCCTGGGTCACGAAGCTGCCTTGCGCTGGGCGTATCTGGCAGGATTCGTGTGGTTTGGTTTGACCGCCGTGTTGGCCTTCAGCATTTTGTAGCGCCGCGGCAGCTCCACTTTTGCTCGACGGTTCGAAACCCGCGTTTTGAGGTCACGCGGGGAGCGCCCGGGGAGGCAACCCTTGCACACCCGGGCGCTCCCCGCTCTCTTTTCCCTTGCGCAAGACGGACCGATCTCTGTCGCGCGAGAGCGTGGTGTCGGTCCCGAGGACCCACAGCCTGCTTCAGTTCCTCGAGGCGCGGCATCCGCCGGGGTCGCCCCTTGAGTCGTCGGGTCAGTCCTCGTCCGTTTCTCCAGCGAAGGGTGGGAAGGGCTCGGCCACGATCTCGTGAGGACTCGCCTCGAGCGGCGTCGCGGCGCGCGCATCCACAAAATCGTTCAGCCGGTCGATCAGTTGCCGCAGGCGACCCACGTCGCGTCGGTTGAAGCGCAGGGTGAGGCGGGGGTGGCCCGCCATTTCGCGACCTTCTTCGGGAAGCGGAGCTGCGACTTCGATGCGGCCGCTCTTCACGATCGACGAAAACTCGTGATTGAGCATCTCGAGCTGACCCTCGTCCGGCGCCTCGCGCAGGCGAATCACGAGCAGTTCGCGGACGTAACGGCTCGATTGGTAGTTGGCGTAGAAGTGGAGGATCTCGTTCACCGCATCGTCGACGTCGTCCGTCACCCGAAAGAGCGCGAAGTCTTCTGGAGAGATGAGGCCGCGTTCGCGCAGGTGCTCCTCGAGGTAGCCGCGCCACTCGGCCCAGTAGCTCCCCCCCCGCGCGTCGACGAATACCACCGGCAGCATCTCACTCTTGCCAGTTTGGATCAGGGTGAGCGCCTCGAACCCCTCGTCGTGGGTGCCGAAGCCGCCGGGAAAGAGCGCGATCGCATGCGCCTCCTTCACGAACGCGACTTTTCGCGTGAAGAAGTAGCGGAAGTTGATGAGCTTCGAATCTCCGGCAATCGTCGGATTCGCATTCTGCTCAAAAGGCAGCCGGATATTGACGCCAAACGACGCCGCGCGGCCGGCGCCACCTTGCGCCGCACCCATGATCCCTTCTCCTGCGCCGGTAATGATCATCCAGCCCTCCGCGGCGATGCGCTCGGCAAACGCGAAGGCCTGCTTCCAATCGGGTTGATCGGGTGTGGTCCGTGCGCTTCCAAACACCGCGACTTTGCGGACCGCGCGATAGGGTGCGAACACCCGGAACGCGTGGCGTAGCTCCTTGAGTGCGCTGTTCAAGAGCTTGAGGTCACCGCGCGGCGTTCCATCGCGCAACAAGCGGAGTGCGGAGACGACAATCTGTCGCACCGACTCCGTGTCGCTGGCGGCGCCATAGCGCGCCTCCGCGGTTGCGATGAGTGCCTCGATCCTCTGGTCGAGCTCGGCTTCGCCGAGTTCGTAGCGCTTCCGCTTTTCCTCGGTCATACAGGCGAGAGTATCGCCTTGGCGTCCCTCCTGCGCAGGTGGGATTTGTTTCTCAGACCGGCGAGCTCCGGCTCGTGGCATGCCTGCCTTTACGCCGCATCGGGCCGCATGGAGGTGAGGAGCCCGCATGGCGCACGTCTTGACAAGCGAACCTCGCTTCATGCACAAGGAGTGCCGCAACCGAACGCGATACCGCATGGGTGAGGGGAGGGAGGGATGGCCTACGAGATCCGGGAAATGGCCTTTGCTGAGGTCCTGGACAGCGCGTTTCAGCTCCTGCGCGACCACTTCGTTCTTCTTGTGGGGACCTCCGCAATTACTCTGGTCCCGGTTCAGCTCGGGATCCTACTTTTTCCGCGCGCAACGCTCAGGGGGGCGGGAGGGATCGTGGTTGTAGCTCTCCTTATCCTCATCATTTCTCCGTTCGTTCGAGCGCTGCAGGCCTTTGTGATCGGTGAGCTCTATCTCGGCCGGTCCGTATCGCTGGGACAAGCTTACGGACAGATTCTGCGGATTTTCTTCCCGCTCACGGGGACAATTTTTCTCTCAAGCCTCGCGATCATGGGCGCGACCCTATTGCTCGTCCTACCAGGGATCTATTTCGGTCTGGCGTTCGTTTTGATCAATCAAGTCATGGTATTTGAGCGCACGTTCGGCGCGCAGGCGCTCGGTAGAAGCCGGGAACTGATGCAGGGAAATTTTCTTCGCGCAATTGGGATCCTGCTTCTAGAAGCAGTCATGAGCTGGACGCTGACGTTCGGAGTCAGTCTCGCTCTTAGGCTCGTTCCGTGGCCGTGGCTTCACGCGCTCGCCGCAGGGATTTCTGCGTCTGTCGCCTCGGCTTTCGGTGCCGCGGCGTTAGTCGTGCTCTACTTCGAGATTCGCTGCCGCAAAGAGGCGTTCGATCTCGAGCATCTCGCGCGCCTCGTAGAGGTAGGCGACAATCTGGCTGCCGCTCCTACCGCATAGGCGGGCACTCGAGAGAACGTCCGTACGCGATGAGTTCAATCGATTTGCCGTCGGACGACGCCCTGCGCTCTTTGGCGTCGCAGATCCTAGCTCGGCCGGAGTACGCGAAGTTTCGACCGTTTGACGAGGTGTGGTGGCTCCATCTGAAGTCCGCTGTTTTGCGGTTGCAATCCTGGGTGGCGAATCTCGATCCCTGGCTGTATGCAACCATTCTCGGCGGGCTCGTGTTCCTGCTGGCGCTCCTCATCTTTCACATCGTGTGGTCTCTTCGTGCGGCGCTCGGCGCCGCATCAAACGTGCCCCATCGAGCGGCCAATACGCACGCCACCGCTCTCGATGTGCAGGCGCGCCGTCTTGCGGAGGAGGGGTACTTTCTCGACGCTGCGCATCAAATGCACCTCGCGTGCATCGACCGGCTCTTGCGCGAGGGTGTCTTCGAACTCCATCGACACGATCCCAATCGGACCCTCCGCAGACGCCTCAAAGCAACTTCGATGCGTGAAGATCTAAAGACAGCGTTCATCTCACTCCTCGAACGCCTCGAGAGAAGGTGGTTCCGGGACCACACCGAGGATCCGTCTGACCGCGAGCTTTACGACGAGTGGCGAGACCTACACGAGCGTATTGAGTCCGCGGGGCCTGTTCAGTGAGACGTCCCGCTGCAATCCTTTCGCTTGTGGTGTTCTTTGGCCTTGTGATCGTTGGTTTGTGGCGAGGCGACGACTATCGCGATCTCAGCGCCACAAGCTTTGGCAGAATCCCTAGCGGACATCGAGCCCTATACGATTTCCTGTCCGAGCTTGGGCTCGCCGTTGCCCGCAGCTATGCACCGCCTACCCAGCTTCCCGCTCACGCGACCGTGTGGTGGATCGAACCCGACCGCCCATGCGAGGAGCCCAAGGCGGAGGACGAGCCATCGACTGGGCGCGATCGACGTGTGCCTGAGCCGGTTCTCGATGGCCCAGGCCTCAACCGCTGGATCGCTGAGGGAGGAACGGCGGTGGTCTTTCTGCCGCCCGATTCGCATGTCTGCTCCCGGGACGCGAAGCTTGCGGGCGTGAGCTTGCCGCCTCGCGAGGAGGTCGCGGTAGATGCAGCGATCTCCGCTGGGAAAGTCGACACGACACGCATCGCGCGTGCGGCGCAGGTTAGCGTAGAGGGTAGGCTCGTCTCCCAGCCCCGCATCCTCGATCTCCGCACACCTTGGAGCTTCCAAGACGCCTTCCAGGACGTAGCCGGAAGCGGTGCCGAGACGCGCTGGGAAGCCGCCGCCCGGGTCGGCGCGCGCCCGTTCGTGCTGTGGCAGCGACTCGGTCAAGGGCAGCTCGTCGTAGTAGCGGACGCTCGCTTTGTGCGGAACTCGGGGCTTGATCGCGCCGACGCCGCACTGCTCGTGGCGGACCTGGTCCGGGCCTACGGAGTGCCATGGATCGATGAGCGCGCTCACGGCCTCGTCGTTTCGAGAAGTGCCCTCGCCTATCTCGTGGCCTCACCGGCCGCTCCATTTCTCGCGGGCGCGGCGATTCTCGCGCTGGCCTTTGTGTGGTTCCACGCCGCGACGCCTCCGAGGCGCGTCCCTGAGCTCGATCCCAGCGCACCCAGTCTCGACGCCTTCGTGGACTCGCTCGCCGCGTGTTACGCCTCAACTCGCGACTATGCTCGTGTCTTTGAGCGCTTTCGCGAACTCACCTCGCGTCGCCTCCGCAGGCACTTCGGTTTGCCTCCGGACGCGCCCGAATCCCAACTCCTCGAGCGCCTGCGGCGGCGCTGCGCATTGCCTCCCGAGGCGCTCGATCTGCTGGCAAAGGGAACCCCGCTTCGGAGTGCCAGCGAACTCGAGACCGCGGTCCAGCAGATCGATCATGTGGTTCGGGAGGCCATCGGATGACCGACGCCAGCCCCGCCCCGGTTTCAGCAGTGACGAGGCTGTATCAGGACCTCCTCGCGGGAGTGGGACTGAACGTGATCGGTCAGGACGCGGCGGTGCGTCTCGTCTTCGTGACACTGCTTTGCGGGAGTCACAGTCTGATTGAAGGCGTTCCGGGCGTTGCCAAGACGCTCTTGGTCCGGAGCGTTGCGTCATGCCTCGGCATCCGGTTCGGCCGCGTGCAGTTCACTCCCGACCTTATGCCAAGCGATATCATCGGAACCCCGATCCTCGACCCGCGTGCCGGCGAGCTGCGCTTCCGTCCGGGTCCACTCTTCACGGATCTTCTCCTGGCCGATGAGATCAATCGCGCTTCGGCAAAGACACAAGCGGCATTGCTGGAAGCCATGCAGGAGCGTGCGGCAACTGTAGACGGTCAAAAACACGTACTTGGCGCACATTTCGCAGTATTTGCGACGCAGAATCCCGTGGAGCAGGAAGGCACCTATCCCCTACCGGAGGCGCAGCTCGACCGGTTTCTCTTCAAGATCATGATCGACTATCCAAGCGAGGAAGACGAGCGCGCGCTGTTAGAGCGCCATCACACCGATGAAGTGCCGGTGGCGGAGCCACCCCAAAAGGTGATGCCGGAGCGAATTGACCGCGCGCGAGCCATCGTGCGGGCTGTGAGTGTGCGGCGTGAGATCACGGAGTACGTGGCAAGCCTCGTGCGCGCGACGCGAGGCGATCTTCACTTCGTACTTGGTGGCTCGCCACGTGCAGGCGTGCTGCTGTTGCGTGCCGCAAAGGCAAACGCGGCAATCGAGGGCAGAGACTATGTGTTGCCTGAGGACGTGCAGGAGATGTGGCTACCGGCGCTTCGCCACCGGATTCGGCTCGAACCCGCGGCCGAGGTAGAGGGTCTCCTAGCTGACGAAGCGCTCCGACAGACGCTTGAGAGTGTGACCGTTCCACGATGACGGTGTGGCCCGCTCGGTCGCTCGTGTTGGGTCTGGCCGTCTGGACCGGAGCCGCGGCGTTTGCGGTGATGGCACCCTTCCTGGTGCCGGTCCTCCTCGGCTGCCTTGTCATCTTCGCCACGCTTGGCACCTGGGACTTATGGCTGCTGGGTCGCCGCCCCGCGCTGGAGCTCGAGCGCATCCTTCCGGCGCGAGTTTTTGTTGGACAAGAGACACGAATCGAGCTTCGCTTACGCAACGTCGCCAAGGTTGCCGTGAAGGTTGATGTGCAGGAGGAACTACCCCGCGACGTTTCACAGGTTGAGCCGAGATTCGGCGACGTCATCGCCGCCCCAGGCGTGGTGACCACCGTTCACTACACGTTGCAGCCTGCCTCGCGCGGAGATCGGCCGCTCGGCGCAGCGGTCCTTTTCGAGCGTTCGCCGCTCGGACTGTTGCGTCGCCGCCGCTTCGCGGGTGCGGGACAGCTGCTCCGGGTTTACCCCGACACTTCGCACTTCCTTATGAAAGTAGCGTTGAACCCTCAGCGCATGCGGGTCGCTCTCGGCATGAAGCCGTCGCGGCGACGCGGGGAAGGGATGGACTTCGAGTCGTTGCGCGACTATGTGCCCGGGGACGATCCGCGGCGCCTCGATTGGGCGGCAAGCGCACGTCGAGGGCGGCCCATCGTGCGACTTCACCAACACGAGCGCAATCACACCGTCGTTGTCGCGCTCGATTCGAGTCGGCTCATGGCGGCGCGCTCCGAGGGTCGATCGAAACTCGATCACGCGATCGACGCGACGCTGTGCCTCGCATTCGCGGGCCTTGTGTCGGGGGATCGTATCGGCGTTGTGGTCTTCGATCGCGAGATTCGGGCTCACCTCGCCCCCCGCGCTCATCGCCAGGCGATCGGCGCCTTCAGCGACGTCCTGCGTCCTCTTCAGCCGCGCATGGTGGAACCGGACTATGCCGCGCTCGTGCGGGATCTGGCGGTTCGCCAGCGCCAGCGCGCGTTCGTCGTGATGCTTACGGATTTCGTCGAGGCCGAATCCTCTGGGGTCCCCGCGCCGCTTTCGGTGCTCGCGCGGCGCCATCGTGTATTGGTCGTTGCCATCCGCGATCCAATCTTCGATACGCTCGACGCTGAGGATCGGGTGAGCGATTCCCGTGGGATTCTCGGGTTGCACCGGCGTCTTGTTCTGGACGATCTCTTGCACGAGCGCGAGACGACGCTCGCGCTGCTTCGTCGTCGGGGCGTGCTCACTCTCGACCTACCGCCCCGCAGACTCGTCACCCCGGTTCTAAATCACTATTTGGCGATCCGCTACGGAGCGGACCCGTGAGCTCCTCTAGCCAAGCGGTGTCGACGCGTCGCTGGCGGGCGAGGTGCCTGGAGAAGGTGAGCGCGGCGACCAGGAGAAGGGCGAAGGCTCCGGCGATCGAAAGGCGGGTCGTCGTGCCGAGCTTCGACTCGCGTACGAAGCTCTCCACTGCTCCGGCGACAAAGAAGAGCGGGACGGAGGCGCCGAACAGCAGCAGGGCAGGATCGATCGCGGTGCGCAGCGCCTCGCGGCGGCCTGAGCGGCCGGGCGCGGCGACTGCCATTCCCAATACTAGCCCAGCAGCCACGCAGAGCGTGACGGCCGTGAGCTCGGGGATCCCGTGTGGAAGAATCCACGCAAGGAACTCGAGGGGCCAGGGGTCTCTCAGGAAGATGGACGCGATCGCTCCGAGCGTCATCCCGTTGTAGAGCTGAAGCAGAATGGTGGGCACCGCGGCTAGAATTCCCGTCGCGAAGGCAAGCAGTCCCACCCTGGTGTTGTGGACGAAGAGCTCGGCGCCAAACAGGGCATTGTGGGCCGCAGGAGTTTTCTCGCGGACAAAGAACTGCACGCGAGCCTCATGAGATCGGCTAAGGGTTTCGAGTCCTGCTTGTGAGTAACCGAGTCCGGCTGGCACGAGAGCGGAGAGCGCTTCGGGGTCCCGAGAGCCGAGTACGCCGCCTACGAGGCCCCCGGCCACGAGCAGAAGCCACGCAGCCGCCTGCGCTCGCCACGTCTGCGCGATGGTGTCGAGGAGCCGGGTGGCGATCGACGGGCTCCGGGCGTGGGGTGCGGCTCGGGAGGCGTACAGAAACGCGAAGGCGCGGACGCACACCGCGTTGAGATGGCGGATTGCTTCTGGATCTTCGTCCCGGTCGCGGAGGCGTGCAAGCTGCGCCGCGTTGATGCGATAGAGGTGCCCGAGCTCACGCAACTCGTCGAACGAGAGATTGTGGGACCGAATCAGCACCGCTCGATCGAGGAGCTCCATGAGCCGTGCGCTCGAGATACGGATCGGATCTTGAAGCTTACGGTCAGCAGCCGTCGGCGAGCTCGCTGCCATGGTACCTTTCCATTTTGCCAGCAGGATGAACGCCGATGGACGCTCACGAGAACCCGGAGTACGAGAGCATCGGCGATGGCCTGCGTCAAGTGGTGCGATCACCCGAGCAGGTGCTTCTCCACTTCCCGGTGGCAGGGCCCACGACTCGGATGCTGGCCTATGGCATAGACCTCATCGCAGTCTATCTGCTTGAAGGGTTCGTCCTCCTTGTGCTGTTCCTTGCGAGCCCGCTTGCAGCCTGGCTGATCCACCAGTTCGACAGCGTTGCCGTGGAGGCAAAGAAGATCCCACAGAGCGCAAGTGAGAGTGCAGCGCTCCTCTATCTTTTTGCGGTCTTCCTGCTCGTCCAAATCGTGATCGAGTGGGGATACTTTGTGATCTGGGAGCTCTCGTCCGGCGGCCGGTCCCTCGGAAAAATGGCGCTCGAACTCCGCGTGGTTTGCGACGGCGGGACTCCGATCACACTCCGCGAATCCCTCGTCCGCAACCTCTTGCGGGTGGTCGACTTCTTGCCTGCCAACTACCTGGTGGGTTTGATCGCGATGGTGGTCTCAGCAGAGGGCAAACGACTCGGCGACGTTGCGGCGGGTACTGTCGTTGTTCGAATGGATCGCCCGGCCGCCGCCTTGCCGCTGCTGGACGAGGGGGATGCCGGTGCGGCGGGCTTCCGGTTCGACCGCTCTCAAGTTGCGCTTCTTGGACGCGCCGAGCGCGCTCTCCTGCGTCAGACGCTGCGTCGCATGGAGACTCTACCACCGGACACCGCCCAGGCCGCATTGGCACGTGCCGTCGAAGTGCTTTGTGCGCGCATCGGCCATGGGCCTGTCGAGCCCGCCGAACACGTCCACTTCCTGCGCGCCATGCTGCGTGCGACCCGAGGGCGCTGAGCGGGACGGTTCACTTGAGGACGTTGCGTAGGGTCTCCGCGCAGCGGTCAATCTCTGCATCGCCGATCACGAGCGGTGGGCAGAACGCGACCGTGGTCGCGTTCACGGCGCGGACGATCACGCCCGCTGCAAGCATCGCATCTCGCACGGCCACCGAGTCCCGCCCCGGCAGCAGGCCCGCCGCCCAGAGTCCTCCGTCGCCGCGCACTTCAGCCAGTAACCCCTCACGAACGAGGCTTCGCAGGCCGTCCTCGAGCCGCTTGCCCACGTACAGGGCACGTTCCAGGAGCCCTTCGCGCCGCGTGATAGCGAGCGCCGCGAGCCCTGCCGCGCACGCCGTCGGGTGACCGGAGTAGGTGTGGCCGTGGCGCAACACGAAGCTCTCGTCAGCCTCGAGCACTTCGCAAATGCCGCGGCTTATGATTACTCCGCCGAGCGGGAAATAACCCGAGGAAACACCCTTCGCGAAGGTTAGAAGATCGGGCCGGATGCCGAAGCGCTCGGCTCCGAACCACGAACCAAGACGGCCGAATCCGCAGATCACCTCGTCTAGAATCAGATATGCCCCATGTTCATCGCAGAGCCGGCGCAGACCTTCCAAGAAGCCCGGAGCGGGCGGATGGACTCCTCCTGCGCCCTGCACGGGTTCGGCGATGACGGCAGCAACCTCGCCGCGATGGCGGGCAAAGATCGTCTGCGCGGCCGCGAGGTCATTGTTGGGGATGTGCACAAAGCCCGGTACGAGGGGGCCGAATCCCTGCTGATTGGCAGGGAGGCCCTGGGCGGAGGTACCGCCATAGGTCGCTCCGTGGTACGCGTGCTCGCGCGCGACGACCAGTACGCGCTCGGGTCGCCGCGCACGAATCTGCGCGCTCCGGGCAATCTTGATCGCGGCATCGACGGCCTCGGATCCAGAGCTCGTGAAGAAGATGCGTGGCCGCTCCATCGGTGCGATCTCTGCGATGCGCGCCGCAAGTTCCTCCGCCGGCTCATTGGTGAAGGGCTCATAGGTGTGGTACGAGGCCAACTTGCGCAGCTGTGCAGCGATCGCCTCGATCATCTCGGCATGGCCGTGTCCGACGTTCATGTACCAGAGGCTCGCCATCGCATCGACGTAGCGCTTCCCGCTGTCGTCGAACACGAACGCTCCTTCGCCGCGCACAATCGTCAGGAAATCAGATCGTGCCGGCCGCGCAAAGGGGTGGAGAAACGGTGTGGGCGCCACAGTCGGTTCATCCCCCGCTGTCCGATGGATCGCGGTACAGCTCGTTTAGGTACTCGACCAGCAGCCGCTCGCGGAGCTTCACGGGAAGGGCGTTCAAGACTTCGTTGATTTCCGCCATGCGTGTCGGGAGCGAGGAGCCGCGGACACCGGCCATGGCCAGAAGGCCCTGCAATGAGTCCGCGCCGAGCGGCTGGGGAGCGAGGCTCGAGAGAGACTCCTGAACCCTCGCCGCAAGCTCACCGCGCTTCATCGAGCGCGCCTCTTCGACGCATTCGCGCAGATCGACCAGCAGTCTGTCGACCCAGCGGACGCTCGCGGGGTTGATCGAGAGGTGAATATTCTCGGGTGAGCTCTCGAAGCGAAGTTGTGGTTGAACATACCAACCGCGTTGTCGCATTTCGTCGATCACATGGAAGACACTGACCTTGTCCGATGCAAATGCGACGAGATTCATCTGCGGCCGTCCGAGCAGGCGCAGCCCCGGGATTTCTTCGATGCCCGAGGCGACGCGCTGGGTCGCGTCGAGCACCTGGCGCGCAATCTCGAGATATCCGTTGTCACCGATGAAATGAAGGGCAGCCCACGCTGCGGCAAGCGGACCGCCAGACTTCGAGCTCTGCACGGTGGGATTGATCACGGTGTACCCGGTCCAGTTTGAGCAGGCATAGATCTGGTAGCGCCGGAGCTCCGGGCTCCGGTACAGGATTACCGAAGCTCCCTTTGCGGCAAACGCATACTTGTGAAAATCCATCGAAATGGAAGTCACGCCAGGCACCAGGAAGTCAAAGTCGGGTAGGGGGCAGCCAAGCCGACGAAAATAAGGCAAGAGGAAGCCGCCCATGCACGCGTCAACGTGAAGCAAGAGCTCGTGCTCCTGCGCGATCCGTGCAAGCTCAGGGATCGGATCCACCACGCCATGCGCATAGGAGACGGCTGAACCGACCATGAGGATGGTGTCCTTCGTGATGGCGCGGCGCATCGCGACGGGGTCAGCCTTGTAGCTCTGGGGATCGACCGGCACAGTCACTGGCTCGACGTCCAGATAGTGGCATGCCTTCTGGAACGCAGCGTGGGCGGTGATCGGCAAGACGATCTGCGGGCGAAGTACGTGCGGCCGCAGCGCCCGAGCGCGATCTCTCGCACTCTTGATCGCGAGGATAATGCTCTCGGTACCACCGCTGGTGAAGTTTCCGCACACCTGCGAGTCACCGCCAAGGTGTGCTGCGGCCATGGCGACGAGCTCGTTCTCAAGCCGTAGCGTACTCGGAAACACCGTGGGGTCGAGAGCGTTCTCGGTGAGATAGAGCGCGAAAGCGCGTTTGATGACCTCCTCGGCTGCCTTGCCAGGATCATAGACATACGCGAGAGTGCGTCCTTCACGCCACGGTACGTCATTCGCACGATACGATTCGAGACTCGCAAACAGGTCCTCTTGGGACAGTCCGATCTCGGGGATCGTCTTCACCACTGCCCTCCGTCGATGCGAAAGACCTTGCCGGTGATCCACGACGCATCGTCGGAAGCAAGATATACGGCAAGCTCCCCGCACTCCTCCGGCGTCCCCATACGCTGAAGGGGAATGGATTTCACGATGGCCTCGCCGTGGACCTCGAGCATCCCGTCGGCGATGTCGGTCTTGATCAGTCCGGGAGCGATCACGTTGCAGCGAACGTTCACGGCAGCGTTCTCGTGAGCGATCACCTTGGTGAGCGCGTTCACGGCCGCCTTGGCGGCCACGTAAGGACCGCCATTTGCTCCGCAGATGTCCGCGGCCACCGAGGATACGGTGAGGATCACACCCTTCTGTTGGGCGCGCAGGAGCGGGAGCGCAGCGTGCATGGTGTGGAAGACACCGTTGAGGTCGATCTCGAGCACGCGCTGCCAGTAAGACGGCTCGACCTCGTGCAAGGGCTGAAAGCGCGTCGGCACGCCGGCGTTGGCCACCACGATGTCGAGCCCGCCCAAGTCGGCGTGCGCGGACTGCACCATGGCTCGCACCGCATCGCCGTCCCGCACGTCGGCGGCGTACGCGAACCCGCGACGGGCCTTGGCCTGAATCGCCCTCACGGTGGCCTCCGCAGCGTCCTTTTCACGGCGGTATCCGACGGCCACGTCGGCTCCCGCGGCTGCGAATGCGAGGGCGATGCCTCTGCCGATTCCACGCGAGGCGCCCGTGACGAGCGCCTTCTTCCCGGCCAGCTTCATCTGGATTTCCTCCAAAGAGCTCAGTGTGCCATAGGGTGGGGCGTAGGCGGCTAGAATCCTCCGGTATGAAGGTCATCGTGCGGGCCATGGAAGAAGGCGACCTCGCTGCGGCAGATCACATCTTCCGTGTGGCCTTCGGGACCTTCCTGCGGATGCCCGAGCCCGAGCGCTTCGGCGGCGACTTGGAATTTCATCGCCCGCGTTTTCGAGCGGACCCGAGTGCAGCCTTCGTGGCCGAGCGAGCCGGCGAGGTCGTGGGTTCGAACTTCGCGACCGGCTGGGGCAGTGTCGGCTTCTTTGGGCCGCTCTCCGTTCGACCCGACCTGTGGAACAAGGGCATTGGGCAAAGCCTCGTGGTGCAGGCTCTGGAGCGCTTCGAGGCGTGGGG
>Ga0074046_10000148_pt1 | contig 59158 bp, 63 predicted proteins | sample BogForMeECP23OM3_FD_94441 | JGI IMG/M metagenome (GOLD analysis project Ga0074046, IMG submission 94441) | Bog forest soil microbial communities from Calvert Island, British Columbia, Canada - Bog Forest MetaG ECP23OM3 | ecosystem: Environmental > Terrestrial > Soil > Wetlands ... | reverse complement strand
CAAAAAATAAAAAAATGGAGTGTTATGGCCACGCGATACTTGGAGATGTGCGTGGGAGAGCATCAATCTCCTGGTTACCCGGGGTAATTATAAAAGCAGTGGTATATGTATGGAATGTGCCTGATTGGACATTCGGTTGCCACATATTACTACTGGCCACATTAGTAATTCCAAATCCTGTTTGACCTGTCTGCGCCACTATTTGGTTCGCAGAATTTTCAAGGTTTGTGGTAAAGGCCATATAATTTGGGGTACCGCCCGAACACGAAGCCGAGCCCGAAAAACTGATTACCGAGCTGATTTTTGAAGGGGTGTTTCCAGAACACGTAACCGACCACGCATTCACCCCATTGGGGGATATGGTATTTATTGTCGGGGTTGATGAGTCCGGCCAGATCCATTTCATGGTGTAAAGTTTTTCTTTGAGATCTGCCGGCATACCGACAAGGAGGTCGGGTTGGACCTGTTCGAAATATTCTCCGACCGTAATGTTCTAGCCCCTGAGTTCATTGATCTTAGCTATCTGTTCCGGTGTAGATGTTATGTTCATAACCTTACCGGCGTTTGTCGCCGCAGCGCTTACCGCTGGTACAAAGATCATGCCCACCAGCAGCAATGCCAGCAGCATGACGCCAATTTTCAATCTCTTCATGTTTCCAAACCTCTGCATGTTTTTCGTCGTCAAAGGCATGAGAACAAGATTTATAACCTGATGCGCACATTGATCTCATGCCTACGGGCGGGTTCGGGTTCATAAAAGTGTGCGAAACTTGAGATGACCCCTTACCCTTCTTTTGTGGAACAACCCCCCGGTCGTCCACATGTATTGATAACAAATTGTGCTATATAAGGTTCATGTCCACATACTCAAACTGGACCGGGTTTAAAAATAACCAAGACACATTTGGATTTATTTTACAATGTTGAAGATTTTCTCCGATGGACACAATTCATGCGCGAGGAAACGCCCTGCTTTACCTTCACATCGATCAAAAATAGTATCTAGTTCTATCTTGGTGGTTCGCTATTGCGCAAACCCACATTTAGAGATTGGGCAGTCGTCGTTGAGGTTGAGGAGTCCAATCATATCCCTCTCTTGCGGACTTTTCTTTGAGGTCCTCGGATATAGCCGCAAGAAATTCAGGCTGGATCTCTCGTACCTCTGGGTTTGTCCGGAAAATCTCAAGTACCGTTACCATTTCCATTGATTTTTGTAGAGTACTTCTTTGAGATCAGGCGGCATACCGACAAGGCATTGAGGGCAGAACTCTTCGAAGTACTCCCCAATCGTAATGTTCTTGCCCCAGAGTTCATTGAGCCTGACCACCTGTTCCGCCGTGGCATTCCATCCTATCGTCTTACCTTCCAGTGGTGTTGTAGCACTTACCGCTGGTACTAAGATCATGCCCGCAAGCAGCAATGCCAGTAGCATGACGCCAATTTTTACGTTTTTCATCTTTTTTCCTCGGTTCATTTTTACCTGGCTAGAAATGCATGAGATCAAGGATCATAATCTGGTGATGATCTCATGCCTACTGGCGGGTCAATTTGAGTGGACGAAACTTAAGATGACCCCGCACCCTTCTTTTCTGGGACAAATTCCAGTTGTCCACGTACACTGATTACCAATTGCGCTATTTATGGTTCATGTCCACAAATTCAAACTGGTCCGGTTTTTTGGTAAAACAAAGACAAAGCAGGATTTGCGTTACGACATTGCAGATTTCCTTCGGCAGATGAAATTCATGCACAAAAGGAATGCCCCGCGTTACATTCGCATTGATCAAAAATATTCTAAATTATGCTTGAGGTAGTTTGGTATGCTCAACCGATCTGGTATAAGAAACCATTGCAATCATCAGGTTATAAACCTTGATCGAAGAATGGCAAAAAAATCCGGATCGTTATACCCGGTATTTCTTCATGATGTCTTCAACATCCGGAGACAGGCTGTAATTCATGTTCCTGCCATCCCATAGGGACACAACTATCTTCTCGTCCAGGAACTGCCGGATGTGCCAGTGAACCGTGCTCCGGTCCAGCCCAAGGTGTTGTGCAATCTCCTTGTTGCTGATGCCCGGTTCGTTCCGGATCACCTTGAGGATCTCCTGTTTTGGATGACTCATGATATACCCGTACATTCGTTTCTTCTCGGGTGCGGTCCCGGAATTCGGGAACAGGTACGTGAGTTTATTCTCTTTTTTCCGGACAATCTTTCGTTCGAGAAAAAGTACAGACAGGTGATATTTCGCGGATCCCCGGTTAATGCCGGTATTTTTTGACAGATCCGCAATTGTACACCCGGGATGATCCCGGATATATTCAAGAAGTGCAGCACGGTTTTTATTCTGTAATATTGTTTTTACTTTTCCAAAAATTACCGGCCAGATTTTTATCGCGCCGAAAATTCCCAGCAGAACGGAGAGGATCCAGGCAGCCTGGACCCAGAAGGGAAGTTCAAAAAAAGAGACAATCCGATCGGCACCGAATGTATCGGAAGGTCCGGTCTGGGGAGCGTAGGGTTCGATAGTGGTTGCTCCCTGGACCATGGCGATGTTGGTAATAATTGCCAGTAAAAAAATAAAGGCAAAGAATGAGTGTTTCATTCAATGGTAAATTGGACGTCAGATCGTATAAGATTGCGTCCCCGTCACTCTGTACCCATAGATCTCATAAATCCATGTCCCTTTCGGAATTCCTGCGCTGTTTAAAACGTTTAAGTTGATACGTCCATCAATAGCTCCATCAAAATTGTCATAAAAGGGTCCGTATATTGACCCGTCGGGCGAATAAATTTTCAACTGAAGTGAATTGGCGGGAACTCCCCAGTACAGGTTCACATTCATCGAGGTAATGTACGATAATACAGATTTCGTCTGCCACGTCGTTTGGCCCTGTGTAACCGACCCGGAAACTGTCAGAGGATTTATCTGGTTGAATCCTGTACTGTTTACTGGTAGGATGATAGTGCCGCGGTCCACTGATTTCAGTTCGCTTGCCGATACTACTGCACATGATGTCATCACGAGGAGCATCAGTGCTGCAATTCCCAGTCTTTTGGACATGGAGTGTCAGTTTCGGAAAACATTGCTTATTTTTTCTGTCCAAATAATCAAACTGGCAGTTTGAGAATGCGGACAGAAATCATAAATCAGCAGTACGTTCCAACCCGTATGTGAATACCGATGTGGTATTCCTGGGGTCTCATCCTCTTCCCAGTCACATGGGTGAGGCCCATTTGACCCTCTTTTCCACTTGCAGGACTACTCCGCTTCCCACCCATCTGGTCCAGATTGAGCCCGGATCCTCCTTCACGGCATCCAATAGGAGCCCGATATGGCCCCCTCTCTAAATGGGCCAAAATCAGCCGTATTTTGGCAAACGGATGAATTTTCAGGCAGTCCGTGAAGTAGCAGGGAGCTATGTTTTTTCCGGTACCTTGCGGATCATCCGGACCTCCTGGAGGGTCACAAGCCCATGGACGATCAGGGGCTCGACTTCCGGGAGCAACGCCATGATCCGCTCGCGGGTGTCCACGAGATCGATGATCACGGGAAGATCAAGCGACAGCTGGAAGACATCCACGGTCTTGAGGAGGTGTTCGTGGCCGAATCCCGACATCCCCCGCACAACCGTACACCCGGGAAATCCCTTCCGGAGAAAGAACCTGACCAGGTACTTGTAGCCCGGCTCATCGTTGATCAGCGCCGATTCAGCCATGTAAATCCGCAACAGCACGCCATTGTCCATAGTATTTCACCCGTGAATGCCAAGGGCCGTGCAGATCCCCAGCGCGATCACCACGCCGAGAATGCTGCCTCCCCCGTTTGTGAGGATATTGAGGAGCATCGTATAATAATCCCGATCCTCCAGCATGCGGAAGGTCTCGTAACTGAAGGTCGAGAACGTGGTGAATCCTCCCATTATCCCGACTCCGGCAAAGTACAGGATATCCGGTGGCGCCCGGGAAAAGACGATGAGCCCGAGCAGAAAACTCCCGAGCACGTTGACAAGGAGCGTGCCTGCGGGGAGCCCCCGGACGGGCTGGAGTTTCGAGCACAGGTACCGGGCAACCGAACCGGTTCCCCCGCCTATCCCAATCAATATCACGGGTTCCATTCAGGGCCTCCTCACAAGGACGATGATTGAGCGGCCGGCAAGAATTCCCCCAAGGCCGCACGCCAGGGTCAGGAAAAAGTATGCCGCTGATACTGCAGGGGGCTGCTGGACCGTGATGACGGCAAGCGTGGAGAACGTGGTGAATCCTCCAAGGAACCCGACACCCGCGAGCATCCGTGCCTGCCTGCTGAAACGCCCGATATAGATAGATTCGTACATGAAGATGCCCATGAAGAATGAACCCAGCGTATTGACAAAAAGTGTCCCGGGCAGGGATGAGAACATCTCCCCTGCAACAAACCTGAAAACCGACCCGGTCATACCTCCCAGAAAAATGAGGGTGCAACTGACCAGTTCGGCACTCCGGGCCGGTTTCCAGAACATGATGGGCTCTCGTTACAGTACGTGTTGACCGCGATGGCACATAATGCTCGTGAAAAATTCCTCTACCCGGGAGGGATGATCAGTGGCGGGTTCCTGCCATCTGCTTTGCCGTAAGCAGCCAGTTCAATTTCCCTGACGGGTGTTGCGTACAGGAAAAATTGCGGATCTTTGCGAGCGCCCCTTTTGTCATCACGATGCCGGTCCCTTCGTTCCCTGAGATTGTCCGGGCGATAAGCGATGAGAGAAGCGGTTCGTGGCCGACAAGCAGGACCGCAAAATCTTCCGGGTGCTTACCGATTTCCCGGCACACGGTATCCGGGTCCCCTCCAGGTACCAGCACCTTCCATGTCTCCGGTTTTTCCGGTATACCCAAAACATCCGCAACAATCCCAGCGGTTTCCTGCGCCCGGACAAGCGGGCTTGCAGCTATGAGATCGAACCGTAATTCCTGCGCGGCCATCCATCCGGCAACAGCTGCTATCTCCTCACGCCCTTTCTTTGTGAGTTTCCGGTGGGCATCGGCCAGGTTGTGCCCGGCATCCTCTGCCTTCCCATGCCGCAAAATGAAAATATCCACAAGAGGACTTACAGCCCGGAACGATAAGGATTGTGCCAAAAAAGAACCGGATTATTCGAAGAGCCGGTAGTTCGGCGCTTCGTCCGTGATCATGATATTGTGCGGGTGGCTCTCGGTCATACCGGCGTTGGTGATCCGGACAAACCGGGCTTTGATATGCATATCGGCAATGGTCTTTGAACCGGTATATCCCATAGCGGACTTGAGCCCGCCCACGAGCTGGTACATCACTTCCCCGACATGGCCGACATACGGGGTGACACCTTCAACGCCTTCAGGCACGAACTTCGTGCTCCCGATGTCCTTCTTCTGGAAGTACCGGTCGCTGGACTGCCCGGTGCTCATGACCCCGAGCGATCCCATGCCGCGGTACTGCTTGTACCGCCGGCCTTTCATAGTGATCACCTTTCCGGGGGACTCATCCGTACCGGCAAACATGCTGCCCATCATGACCGTGTCGGCCCCGGCTGCAATTGCCTTTGCCACATCGCCGCTGAAACGGATGCCTCCATCCGAGATGATCGGGATATCCGCATGCCGTGCTACATCCGCTACCTGCGAGACCGCAGTAATCTGGGGGACACCCGTTCCCGCAACAATCCGGGTAGTACAGATCGAGCCCGGGCCGATACCTACCTTGATGCCGTCGACCCCGGCATCAACGAGCGCTTCGGCAGCCTCCCGGGTTGCAATGTTCCCCGCCACCACGTCGGCTTTGACGCTGCCCTTGATCTCCTTCACTGCTGCCACGACTTTCATGTTGTGGCCGTGGGCGCAGTCAACGACAATTGCGTCAACACCGTTCTGGTCCAGCAGTTCTGCACGGGCGAAATCGAACGGACCGACCGCTGCGGCCACGCGGAGGTTGCCCTTGGCATCCCGTGACGCGAGCGGGTACTGGCGCTTCTCGAGGATGTCCTGCATGGTGATGATGCCAAGCAGTTTTCCTTTCCTGTTTACCACAGGGAGACGCTCGACCTTGTTGGTATACATGATCTCGAGTGCCTTTTCCGCGGTGATATCCTCGTTTGCCACGATCGGTTTTTTTGTCATTATCGTGGTAATATTCTCATCCCCGCGCTTTTGCACGATCGCCCTGACATCCCGCCGGCTGACAATACCGATGATCTTTCCCGTGTCCACAACAGGGACCCCGCCGATACTGTACTGGTGCATCAGCCGCTCCGCATCAGAGACTGTAGCAGTATCTTCGACGTACAGCACATCGCGCTCGATCAGTTCTTCGGCCTGTTTGACGGCAATGACTTCCTGTAGTTCCCGCTCGGGAGTCATGTTCCGGTGGATAACGCCGATACCACCCTCACGGGCGAGGGCGATCGCCATATTCGCTTCGGTCACGGTGTCCATTGCGGCCGAGACGAGCGGGATATTGACCCGGATATTTTTGGAAAAGCGCGAACGGGTATCGGCCTCCGAAGGTTCAATCCAGGATGCCAGCGGTTCCAGCAGGACATCGTCAAATGTTAATGAGAGTGGTACGTCCAGTTTTTCGACAAACATAAGAGTCACCTGATCATCGCAAGTGCAGTCTTGATCAAATCTTCCCGCACCGTTGCGTTCCGGTCGCCGCCGCAGACCATGCCCCGGACACCGATGATCTCCGGGTTGATCCTCTTGAGGGCATCGATGTCCTCGAACTTCAGTGAACCGGCAAGAGCTGTCCCAAGCCCCAGGTCCTTGTTCGTTTCGGTAAACGAGCGGAGTGTCTTTTCATCCATGAAGGCAAAGGTGCTCTGCCGGTCCTTGATGCCGGTATCGACCATCGCGAAGTCAGCCCCGCATTCGGCAGCGATCGGGGCCATATCGAATGGCGATATCGAGTGCATGCGCTTGTAATCGGAATATGCGGCGATGACGACAAACTTCTTCGGGAACTCTTCCTTGACTGCCCTGACCACGGCACTGATCACTTCCCGTGCCTGTTCATTTCCTTCGAACGCGAGCCCGATCTTCACATAATCGGCCCCGGCGCATGCCGCACCGTAAGCAGCGAGCGATGCACCACCCGGCCGGAAGTCAAAATCACCGATCGCAGCGCTTACCGGTTTATGGGAAAACGATTTGATCTCCCGTATGACCCACGGGAAATTTGCGCCCAGCGAGCCCTCGGAGGGTTTCTTCACATCGATTATGTCAGCAGCAGTGGAATCTTTGGCCTCTGTGATAGAGCTTGGGCTGACCAACAATTGCATAAAGTTTAATGATCTTTTATACTAATAGTGGTTGCGTTCGCCTATGGAACTGATACTTGCAATGGATTTGCGGCATAATCTGGTTGTACACGGTAAATCCGGGCAACGTGCAAGCTACAAACCGCTCGACTGGGGCTGTTCCCCGACGGCAGAACCGGCCGGGTTTGTGAAAGCGATTGCACCGAAATACATCTATATCGCAGATCTCGACCGCATCGAAGGGACCGGGACGCATGACCGGATTGTCCGGGAATGTGCCGGGAATGTCTCGGCATGTTACGTGGACAGGGGGTGCAGGTCTCCGCAGGATATGCTTGAAGGTTTCCATATCAGGAATATCATCGGCACCGAGACCGGCGGGGAGGAGCTCTCGCGGTACGGGAGCGGTTTCCTGAGCCTTGACATACGGGACGGCCGCGTGATCCCCTTCAACCGGGACCCGGCGGTGGTGTTGCGCCAGGCCAATGGCTGGAAATTCGATGGCTGCATCCTGCTCAATATCAGCGCGGTGGGAACTGAGGCCGGCATGAACCGGGAATCCCTTGAAAACATACGGGCTGCCTGTCACCGGAAATTATTTTATGGTGGCGGGGTGGCGACGATCGGGGATCTGCAGCTGCTCAGCGATGCCGGGTTCGACGGTGCGATCATCGCTACCGCACTGCATCACGGGGCAGTCCCGCTCGCATGGATACGGAGGGGATGCTGTTGCTGATCACGCTGGAAGGTATTGACGGGAGCGGCAAGAGTTCGCTCCACACTGCGCTCAAAGAACTGCTCGCAGATCTCGACCCGGTTTTCACCCGGGAACCGGGCGCAACGTGGGTGGGGGAGTCGGTACGCAGGGCCATCGCCGAGCAGATAGATCCGGTGACGGAAGCGACCTTGTTCGTTGCCGACCATGCTGCACATCTCGCAAAAATCGTCCGCCCGGCACTCGATGGAGGGCGGATTGTCATCTCCGACCGGTACAGCGACAGCCGGTATGCCTACCAGTCCGTGACCCTGCAGGGAATTATTCCGGAACCGGAGAGATGGCTGCGGGCCATGCACGACGGCTGGACGATTGTCCCCGACCGGACATTCCTCTGCGTGCTGCCGGTTGACGATGCCCTGACCCGGCTCAAACCCGCAGGTGAGCGGGAGCATTTCGAGAAGCGCGAGACGCTCGAAAAAGTGCAGAGTAATTATCTTGAGTATGCCCGGGCCGAGCCGTCGCGGTTTGTTATTATCGATGCGCTGAAGGACCGGGAAGAGATTGCCCTGTTTGTGGCGGAGGCGATCCGGCAGATGGCGAAGACGGTGACGAAGAAAGGGAAGGGGAAGAGGTAAAGTGGATTTTCTCTCCCGGAAATTGCGTTAAATCTTTTCTTGTTTTGTTATTCGTAGTGGAGTTGTGAGTGAACCCACCCCCTGATGGGGGTCGCTCGGCCGCCTCGTCGGGGCCTCGCTGGGCAGATTACCGGCTTGTTGATTGCAGGTAATTGAGCCGCCGCGGGTGCGCCCCTTCGGGAGCGGCGGCAGCCATCGTAATCATCATCGAAAATAAAAGATCGGGATTAATGAATTAAAAAGAAATTTAAAAGGTTCTTTTATTCCTTCTTCGCAATCGTCACAATGACATCCCCAACCGTAAGCACGTCCACCTTCGCCCCTTCTTCCATGTAGGAATATCTGGGCGTGAAGACATTCTCCGGCAGGGCAACTTCCGTACCTTCAAGAACAATAGTCTTCGGCGGGTTTGCCAGCTGCTCCGGTGAGAGCGCCCGGACCGCGTCCATGAAAGCCTGTGCATCCTTGCGGAAGGTCTTGCCAACGATCGAGCGGTCGAAGTCGATATCGGTAATTACCCGGTCGAGATGGGCAGCGTCGGTGCGCCAGTGGACATCGGCGTTGAGCGTGCGGCCGGTGTCCCCTTCATCATTGACCGTGTGCGGGGCATAGATTGTGACCTTCCCGAGCGGGGCGTTGAGGGCAAGACCGGCATCGTGCTTGTACTTACGTACTTCCGCAACGACCTGCACGAGAAGGTTTCCCTCCTTCCGTGCGGCCTCATCCTCATACGTGAACGAGACCCAGGGCTGCTTGTGGACGCTGTGCCCCGGGTTGAGGTAGGAGTAGCACTCCTCGGAAAAATAGGGAATGAACGGGGCGAGCATCCGGCAGAGGGCATCGAACGCGGTGTGGAGCACGAGGCAGGCGCTCGCGCGGGACGTGTCCTGTTTGTACAGCCGGCCTTTGACGAGCTCGATGTAGTTGTCGGCCAGCACGTCCCAGGCAAACTCGCGGATCGCCTTGAGCGCATCGTCGAAATGGTAGTTCTCCATCGCCGTACTCACCTGCTGGATCGTGTCCGAGAGCCGGACGAGGAGCCAGCGGTCGGCAAGCGCCGTGACCGGAGTATCCTTGTCAAAACCGCCCTTCTCCAGCTGGATCAGGGCGAACTTGGTGATGTTCCACATCTTGGTCTGGAACCGGGAGGCAGAGACCACGTCGTTCCAGTTGAACATGATGTCCGAGCCGGTCGCTGCGCCCATTGCACCCCACTGCCGGAGCGCATCGGCGCCGTACTTAACCAGGATCTCCTCGGGGACGATGATGTTGCCCCGGCTCTTGCTCATCTTGAACCCGTCTTCGCCAAGCACCATACCGTTGACCAGGATCTCATCCCAGGGCTTGCTCCCGGTGAGGGCGACCGACCTGAGGATCGTGTAGAATGCCCAGGTGCGGATGATGTCGTGGCCCTGCGGGCGGATCTGGGCAGGGAAGAATGGAGGCATTCCGTTCCCGTCCCAGCCGGTCACGTTCAGGACCGAGATGGAGGAGTCCATCCAGGTATCGAGCACGTCCACTTCGCCATCGAACGAGGTGCCGCCGCACTTTTTGCAGGGATGCTTCGGTTTTGCGAGCGTCGGATCGATCGGGAGGTCCTTCTCGTCCGGTACCGCTATCTCCCCGCACTTCTTACAGAACCAGACCGGGATCGGGGTCGCGAAGATCCGCTGCCGGGAGATGCACCAGTCCCATTCCATCTGCTCGACCCAGTTCTCCATCCTGCGGAGCATGTGCTCGGGATACCAGGTGATCTGGTGGGCTGCCACCTGGATCTCATCCGGCTTGATCTTCACGAACCACTGCCGTTCGGAAAGGATCTCGATGGGGGTTTTGCAGCGCCAGCAGGTGCCCACGCGCTGGGCAAGTTTTTCCTGCCGTTTCAGGATCCCCTTCTCCTTCATGTCGGCAAGAATCGCAGCCCGGCATTCGGTGGTGTTCATGCCCTGGAACTTACCGGCAATGGCAGTCATCTTTCCCTGGCGGTCGATCGCCTTTCGCAGCGCAAGGTTGTGCTGTTTCCACCAGTGGACGTCCTGCTTGTCACCGAACGTACAGATCATGACCGCGCCGGAACCGAATGCCGGGTCCACGGCCTCGTCCTGCACGACCGGGACATCGTGGCCGAAGAGCGGGACTTTCATCGATTTTCCTTTCAGTTTGTGGTACCGCTCATCACCCGGGTGCACTGCGACTGCTACGCAGGCCGCCAGCAGCTCGGGGCGGGTAGTGGCAATTTCGACGCCATCGAAGCTGAAGTAGTTGAGCTGGGTCTCCCGGTCATCGTAGGAAACCTCAGCAAACGCGATGGCGGTCTCACATCGGGTGCAGTAGTTGACCGGGTGCTCGCTCTGGTAGATGTATCCCGAGGCCAGCATGCGCAGGAACGAGAGCTGCGTCTTGCTGTAATACTTCGGCGTCATCGTGATGTACTCGTTGGACCAGTCCGTGGAGAACGCCATCTTCCGGAGGGTGATGCGCATCGCTGCAATGTTCTTCTCGGTCAGTTCGCGGCACATCCGCCGGAACTCCTCGCGGGAGACATCGTTCTTGGTGATGTGGTTGAGCTCTTCCACCTTCACTTCCGTGGGAAGGCCGTGGCAGTCCCATCCCTGCGGGAACATTACGTTGAAGCCTTTCATGCGCTTGTAGCGCGCAAAAAAGTCGATATAACACCAGTTCAGTGCATTGCCGATATGAAAATTCCCTGTCGGGTAAGGAGGCGGGGTATCGATGACGAACTGCGGTTTTTTTGAGTTCCGGTCAAAATAATGATCCTCATCGCGCCAGGTTTTCCGCCAGCGCTCTTCCACTTCGGCGAAATCATAGTTTTTCGGCAGTTGATCAGATGACACCATTTGTGGAGAAAGTTGGTTGTGAAATAAAATATAGTGATCGTATCCTGCCCGGGGATGCGCCATATTTCATCGGTAAACCGGATACTTCCGGACATGTGGTGCATAATAAAACTCTTTTTGCTTGAAAACAAATGACTGTCCAATGCAGCGACAGCGGGGCCTCGGGTTTGCATCGGCATTCGTCGGTGGCGCGATCCTTATCGGCCCGTACATGAAACCCGCATGGCTGATGGGCCTCGTTGTCATATTTTTCGCCCTTCTCCTCTGGCGTTTTTTCGATACCAAGTACCTGACCTACACGATGTGCGTACTTGCCGCGCTCTATGGGATCAGTCTCCTGCCGTTTTTTGTCTTTTCCACAACACTTGCGATGCTGGTACTGGGAGAACTTGTCTTCCAGACGGGTGCAGATGACCTGAATACGTACCTGTACTATGTGATATCTACCGCATGGGCCGGTGTGCTGGTCATGGCCTACCTCCACGAGGCCGCGATCCTGACGGTGATATTCGGCATCATTGCTGCGGTCCTTCTCAAGGTGATCCTCCTGAAATACGAGGACTCCCTGGTAATCGAGGGTGTCGGTACCGCGATGACCATGTGGCTGATCCAGGAACTCAATTACCAGGCCGATCTCCAGATGGTCGTTGCAGCCGTCATTGTCGGGTTTACATTTGCCTATTTTGCCTTCCGGTCAAAGACCGCGGATCTCTCGGGACTCTTCTCTTCAGCGCTGGTCGGGATTGTCCTGCTGGTATTTGCCGGCCCCCGCTGGTTCATGATCATGCTCGTCTTTTTCATCGTGGGATCGGCGGCCACGAAGTATAAATTCGAGTACAAGAAGCGGATTGGCGTGGAACAGGGGCAGAGCGGTGCGCGGGGATACCGGAATGTCTTTGCGAACGGGATCGTGGCTACTGCGGCGGCCGTTCTCTTCGGGGTCTTCCAGCAACCGGTTTTCATTGTGATGTATGTCGGCAGCGTTGCTACTGCTGCTGCTGATACGCTGGCGAGCGAGATCGGCGTTACCGGGGGGATCCCCTACATGATCACCACCCTGAAAAAGGTCCCCATCGGCACGAATGGCGGCGTGACGCTTGTTGGCGAATCGGTCGCCATGCTTGGCGGTCTTGTCGTCTCGCTTGCGGCGTTTTTCCTCGGTGTGATCACCCTCCCGATGGTCCTTGTCTGCACGCTTGCCGGGTTTGTCGGCACCAATATTGACAGTGTCGTGGGGGCCACGCTGGAGAACCGCGGGTTCCTCGGAAATGCGGGAACAAACCTGTTGGCCACTATCGGTGGAGGGTTGTTCTCGATTGCCTTATTTATCCTCCTGAAATTATAGGGCAGGACAAAGAAAAATGGTTACACCCGGGTGGGCCCGGGATTCCGGTACAATGCCCGCACTTTGTCGTTTTTTACTATATTATTTCAGGCTGGTTGTCAGTTTTTTCCCTGTTCGTATTCAGTATTTATACCAGCGGCCCTTGCTGTCGAATTCCCCGGTTGCCTGCTGGACGGGGGCCTCTTTCTGCGCCAGGGATTTGAAAAAGCACGCCTTAAATGTAAAGAGCACAGGCACGAGGATCAGGCAGGCGATAAAAAGCACGAGTGCGGTGATCCACGTGCCGTCCGGACCGATAATGGCGACAAGCTGATCAGGTGTGAACGCCTGGATCTGCGCTTCGGTATAGTGAGTGAGAGGTTCGAGCCTGTCGTAGAGTACCGCCTCCCAGAGAATCATCAGGCTGAACAGGACCCCGGCTGTAATTACCGCGCATATCGCCAGGAACGCGATCACTTCCTGCAGCCGGGTCCCGACCAGTTCGATACTGCGCCGGATGGCATCGAATACGCCGCGATCCTCAAATACCGCCGCAATATCGCAGAAGAAGGAAAGGATAATGGATGGGATCATGATCACTATGGAAACCGCTGCCATAAGACCAGGATCCGGGGTGACTCCTGCAAGCGTGAGGGTGATAAAGATAAGGATAAAGACGAGCATCACGGTAAAGACAATGACCAGGATGGGAAGAAGGACCCTGAAGTAATACCTGATGCCGCCTTCAATCATGGTCCGGATATTCCCGCTCTCGTTTTTGGTATTCCAGAGCATGCCGGTGATAAAGAGGAGTACGATAAGACCGGATACAATCAGCAGCCTGCCGGCAAAAAATGTACCGCTGAAATTTAAGACCAGCCAGAGCGCAGCGGCACATAATCCGCAGACAATCCCCGGGATCCAGAGGACCGGCATCCGGGAAAGAAGTCCGAGGGCATTTTTAAGTTCAGGGATCGCCATTCTTACCGGACCCTCGGCATGGCAACGATCTCGCGCACCTGGAGATCGAAGAAGCTTGCAGTATGGGCGGGCCTGATCACACATACGGTATCCGCGCCGCTGGCAGTTCCCCCGACCGCAATAACTTCATCCTCTACGCCAATAGCTCCCTGGTCGGCAGCAATCAGGACGCATTCGACAGCGACTTTAAGACCTACTGCAACAATTCTCCGGAGTGCTTCGGCAATGGCTTCCGTCCGGGAACCTCCTCCGATCCGCGGCGAGCGGGAGATCGCCCTCTCAAGCCCCGAGAGCGCATGGGTGCCGGTAATGATGGTCACTCCCTGCTTCCGCAGGTCCGCAGCCGTCTCTTTTGAAAATTCCCATTCCCCGGGTTTTGTAAATCCCATAACATGCGTGACAACGACAAGCCTGATGCCCGATCCCCTAAGTGTTTCATAAAATACCTGCGCGGTCTTGCCGGAGGAACTTGCGACAATTACCGTCTTTACCCCGAGCTCTTCTGCCCGCTCACGGGAAAAGCGTGCCGCGTCGGCAGTGTTTCCTGCCCCGGGCGCATCAAAATAGTAGCATTTTCGTTCAACAAATGTCATAAGTACCTTTTAATAAGCCGTAATGGAAAAACTTTGTCAGATTCATGCCGGTATCTCCGGGAGATCATTTTACTAAAATCTTAACTCCTATCTGATGAGGAACAGATCATGCTCACGCTTGCCCTTGCAGGAAAACCAAACTGCGGAAAATCCACGTTTTTCAAGGCTGCCACCATGGCGAATGCCGAGATTGCCAATTACCCGTTTACGACCATCAACCCGAACTTTGGCGTGGCATATGTGCGTACGAAGTGCGCCTGCACGGAACTGAATGTCAAATGCACCCACTGTGTTGACGGCAGCCGGTTTGTAGCCGTGAACCTGATCGATGTGGCGGGACTCGTGCCGGATGCCCACAAGGGAAAGGGCCTCGGCAACCAGTTCCTCGACAACCTCCGGCAGGCCGATGCGATCCTGCACGTGATCGATGCGAGCGGAGGCACGGACAGCGAGGGGAACCCGGTCGGTGTCGGCAACCATGATCCCGCGGAGGATGTGAAGTTCCTCGGGTTCGAGATGACCATGTGGGTCTACGGCATCCTGGACAAGCACTGGACCCGGATCAGCCGCGGGTCGCAGGGAAAAGGCGCGGCCATCGAGCAGGGCATTGCCGACACATTCACGGGCCTTGGTATCTCGATGGAAGATATCCGGGACATCTCGCTTGCCCTCAAGCTGGATCTCGTCCATGCCACCATGGAAGATCTCGTGCCGCTCTGCGCGGAGATCGTGAAGATCTCAAAACCGATGCTCGTTGTGGGCAACAAGTTCGATGAGACCCCGGAAGCCCTCCGGACGAGACTTGCCGGTGAGGGCGTCTTCTTTGCGAGCGCGGCATCGGAGCTGGCCCTGCGCAATGCCGCGGCTGCCCACGTGATCCAGTACCTGCCGGGCGACGAGATGTTCAAAATTGCAAATGAGAGTACGCTCTCACCGGCCCAGAAGGCCGGCCTTGCAAAGATTGCTGACGTGATGAAGCAGTGCAAAGGGACCGGTGTCCAGCAGGCGATCAACAAGGCGGTTTTCGAGCTGCTCGACATGATCGTGGTCTACCCGGTCGAGGATGAGAACCATTACTGCAACAAACAGGGCGATGTGCTGCCCGATGCCTTCCTGATGAAGAAGGGATCCACGCCCCACGATCTTGCATACCAGGTCCACACGGATATTGGCAAGGGATTCCTGTATGCCATCGATGCCCGGACCAAGATGCGGATCAAGGAGACCCACATACTGAAGAACGGGGATGTTATCAAAATCGTGAGCGCGGCAAAGTAGGTGCGGGGCCCTGCAGCGGCTGTATGACAATTGTCATTCGATTGTCAGACAATGCAGCCGCACTTTCAAAAAAGAGCGGCAATTTTTTGTTTTTTTCCCGTAAAAAAGGGATTTTTCCCGCAAAGTTTATAATAGGGTAAGCGGTAAAGTGGAATTACCGAAGAAAGAACAGGAGGTGGAAAGGAATGGCTGGAGAAATTTATCAGGCACAGGTGATCAGGAACTTCTTTGACTGTATCACCGGTACTGACCGTAACCTGACAAGGATCTACATGTGTGTCATGAGCCTTGCAAAACTCCGCATGGAGCCTCCTGAAAAGATGGCGGCGCTGGTGGACCAGTTGCGCAAGAGCAAGATCCAGAAAGAACTCTCGGTCGATATACTCGACTACATGTGCGATGCGGCAAACCAGCTCGAACTCATGCAGGTGCAGACTGCATTCGGTGTCAAGGATATCCGGGAAGTTGCCCAGGATTTCAGCGGGATCAGCATGGACAGTTTGTAACCGGACTGGCTGACACTTTTTTTAAAACACAGCGTTTATTGTTAAAAACCAGAGATGAATTTTTGTGATGGAAATTGCAATGAACCCCGCTCCCGAAGGGGGGGCAACGCGGCGGATCAGTGCTATACACTAATAAAAAACACCTCCCCTGCCCCGCCGTGTCGTGGAGATGATTTCACGCAATACACCTCCTTTGGATCAGGTTTCCGTAACCCCCGGTAACCCGGCGGGTTAACCCTGTCTGCTATAGCCGGTACAATGACATTTATGAATCTATAGTGAAATTATCTATTGAGTATTCCCCGGTGGCTTCTGTTTAGTAATCACCAAAAAAAAAATTCTCTGTAGTCGGTTATTATGATATCAGTTCTCTATGTAGATGACGATCCAGCGTTCCTTGATCTTTGCAAATTGTTCCTTGAGCGGACAAATGAATTTACCGTCATAACCGCATCATCGGTTTCAGGTGCGCTTGATCTGTTAAAATCCAATGGGATCCAGGCCATTGTATCCGATTACCAGATGCCTGAGATGGATGGCATCGGGTTTTTAAAACTGGTACGGGCAACTGACAATGATATCCCGTTTATCATGTTTACCGGCAAGGGCAGGGAAGAGATCGCTATTTTGGCGTTCGAATTCGGTGCAGACTTTTATGTACAGAAGGGTGGAGCCGCCAAACCGCAGTTTGCCGAGCTCATGCACAAAATCAAGGCGGCGGTGGAACATCGCCGGGCCTATGCGGAGGTTACGATCCTCAACCGGCTGTACTCTGTCGTATCCCGGACCAACCGGGCGATGATCCGCATCCACGACCGGCAGGAACTCCTTGACGAAGCCTGCAGGATCGCAGTCGAAGAGGGAAAATCCCTGATGGCCTGGATCGGCATGGTGGACCCGGTTACCCACAAGGTGAGGCCGGTCGCTGCCTGCGGGTACGAAGCAGGTTATCTGAGCAGGCTCTCTATTACTGTGGACAATGTCCCGCAGGGGATGGGACTGACGGGTATCGCGATCCGCGAAGGGCATCCGACTGTCAGCAACGATATCCCTTCAGATCCCCGGATGGCCGCTTACAATGACGAAGCAGCAAAACGCGGGTACTGCTCGTCCGCGGGATTCCCGTTGAGGAACGGCAGTACGGTTGTAGGTGCCATGCGGTTTTATTCGGGCGAGTCCAATTTTTTCAACGAACGGGAACTCCAACTCCTCCAGGAGCTCACCGATGACATCTCGTTTGCACTGGAAATGATGGAACGCGATTCCTCTCTCACAGAACTCAAACGGATGAGTAAAGCGATCCAGGTTGCCAACAGAAAACTGAACCTGTTAAACAGCATCATCCGGCATGATATCCTCAACACGGTCACAGGACTTCTTGGTCTTGAGGATATGGCTATAACTCTCATTTCTGACGGGGAGCTGTCTCAACTTATCCGGGAAATTAAAGACACAACCCGTCGGATCCAGCAGCAGATTACATTCACGAGGGATTACCAGGATATTGGTGTCCATTCACCCCAATGGCAGAATGTGAACAATGTAATTTCCAACGTGACAAAGACCACCAGTCTGGGATCGATAAAACTGTCCGTGATACCAGATAAAGATCCAGAAATTTTTGCTGATTCCATGCTTGAAAAAGTATTCTATAATCTTGTCGATAATGCGCTGAGATATGGCGGGAAGTTGACGGCCATCACGTTTTCATTGCGGCAGTCTGATGAGGAACTGATCATTATCTGCGAGGACAACGGCAATGGAATTCCAGATGCCGAGAAGGAGAAGATTTTCGAACGTGGGTTTGGAAAAAATACCGGTCAGGGTTTATTCCTTGCCCGCGAAATTCTTTCGATTACCGGCATCACAATCCGGGAGAGCGGGGAACCGGGGAAGGGCGCACGGTTTGAAATTGTCGTGCCGGATGGGAGCTTCCGGATATGCACGGATACTGGAAGCTCCCGGGACCCAATAATACGTTGACCCCCAAAACCCGGGACCCGACATCCTGTATCTGTGGTATGGTGCCGATACGGATCACATTTTCAAATGCGATCATGATCGCGATCAAAATTTTTCAGGCAAGGTTTATTTAAAAATTTTAACCAGGTTGATCCGGAATAATTTTACAGACGCGATCACTTACGCCAAAAAATTATCAAACAAGGTTGATGAGCATTTTCCAAAGAAAATCAGCATGGAGATCGCTCCTCACTCAAGTCCCAGCGCTTTCTTATAATCTGTCAGCAGCCGGACAATCAGCCTACGGTGTTCCTCCAGTGCTTCTTCATCGTCTGCTGAAGTGATCAGGGCCACTACATAAACGAGGATAATGGCATTGTCAAGTTCATAGGTACCGGGATCCTCGATCTTGTCCTGAGTCAGGTTTATGGCCGTAAACTTCCGCTCTTCCGGAGAAAATGCAACGGCGAGATCAGCGGTGACCTGTGAATTATCGCGATCCTGCGCATTTGCCCGGACAATGGAAAGTGCTTTTTTCAATGCCGCATCAGGAGCGCTGTCCGGGATGAGGGACAGTGCATGGGTACATTCCCGGACTGCGTTTGCATAGATACCGAATTTGAATGCAAGGAACGCAGAAGCAATCTCGTGGGTTGTTGATGGCGGGAATCCGGGATAGGATAATCTCATGCGCTCGATATAGGTGTCAAGAAACTGTTCCATCATATATAAACCTCCCCTGGGTCGGTGTATCGCCTGTGGTTATCGGAGATCCCTGACGATATTATCATTATCCGGTGGGACTCCAGATCTTATCCTTATAGTAGGTTTATGGTCTCTATCTCATGAACGTATCTTAACGTGCCTTACCGGATAAGTAGAACTCCGGGTATCAATGGTTTATATGAGAATGAAGCACTAATATACCCCCACCGGTATGGGTGCAGTAGTTTTTTCTGATGTACACGCCGATGCAGCTGCAATTGGAGCACTTGCGACCTGCATTCGTTTACCCGCCTTTAAAAAGGACTTCGGGCCTGTTGATATACTTGTAAACCTCGGCGACCTCCTTCACCGGGGAAACCGTCCCAAGGAGACTCTCGAAAGAATCCACACCCTGTCACGGGAATTCCGCCTCGTCTCCGTACTTGGCAACCATGATCACGCCTTTCTTCACGGGATCATTGTCAGCGGGAGTGATGCGGCGAGCACGTACCGGCACGAACAGCTTCGTGACTCCCCGCTCCTGTCGATATTCGATGCGATGCCCATGGAGTGGGCGGACAAGGGAATGCTTTTCGTACATGGCGGCCCCATGGATCTCGGCACACAGACTCTCCGGCTGAAGTGCTGGCAACGACTCTCCCACCAGAGCGGGGATTTTTTCACCGGTTATCATTATACGGCATCGATGGCATTCGAAACGCTCGCCCGGCGTGGCCTGACTCATATGTGTTGCGGCCACCAGCACCAGCATATCTGCTGCAGGAAAACGATGGATGGTATCGTGGAACAGCAGCTCGACTTCACCCCGCTTGACCTCAAACATAATGAACAGGTTGTTCATCTTGAAGTGGCCCGGATTCCCCTGGACTGTCCGACGTTGCTGAGGATCGGGGGCTGCCATGGAGATGTGCCGGAATTTGCTTACACTGATTTCTCCAGTTTTTCGTTCATCCGAATAATTCCGGGATCCTGAAGACATTTCAGGGGAATCACTTTTTGTATGGAGTATTTTGAGATATCACTTCATCAGATCTCTTCAATTCGGGTCTCCCGGGTCAACTTTATTTAAAGTCAGACGCGTATTTTTTCTTTTTATCAGAAATATTTATATATCGTGACCACAAAGTGGTAATTATGCCTCGTGCAGGAGAGGGGCGATCGATCCGGATTGACCCTGACGTGTATGAGGCGCTTCTCTCGCTCAAACGGGGGAATATGACGTTCTCAAACGTCATAGCAAAACTGATCCAGGACTGTTATGGCTGGTCGGATGAGCATCCGGCGGGCCAGAGAGAGCTGGAGGATTTCATCGAGATGCAATCCCGGTGAACGAGTAAAAAATCTCCCATGATCATTCCGGCACACCCGCCGGAACCGGAGAATCACATCCATGAAACTGATGTTGACCGAAGATCTGAATCAGGAAAAGCTCAACTGGCTCATCGAGCATGTCGATGAGATGACCTCGGATCTGGAAGAATTCGAGAATGAAACCTGAGCAGTTACCCGCCCTGCCGGCATCTCACCCTCACAACGGCAGCCGGTCGTCAATCTGAATTTGCACGTTCTCTTCCATACCCTCAATTTTTTTACGCAGTTCCTCTGTCAGCACGGGAATCCTCACCTGGGTCTTTACTCGCCATTCCCCGAGTTCCCGCCTGGCACTTTGTTCTTTTTCCAGCATGGATTTCAGCTGCGCTTTTTCACGCCCGAGAGAGCCGGTCTTCATAAGCAGCGGGTCTGTAGCGAGCGCCTCTTCTGCCTTCCGGTACTCCTCTTCCCGGGCGACCAGTTCCCGGCAGCTCCCGCGGATCGTGGTACAGAACAGGAGAATATCCGAAAAAACTGCCCGTTCCTCCTTGTTTTTCAGAATGATATCCCCGGATGCGATCATTTTCTCCGCGATCGGGCAGGCGGCCGCGAGGATCTCGCCGAGCTGGTCGGCATCCGGAACATCATGGTTCGAGAGGAGATCCATTGCGTGATTTATCGTAACGATCTCCGCCGGATGGTGCTGACGGGTTGCAATCTTCTCCGCTTTCCGGAATACATGCGATGCGGTCATGGAGTGGGCGGAGTACGACCGGCCTACCTCATCAAGCGCCTGTGCAATGCGGGCGAGCTGTTCTCTCTTTGCGGCAATACCTGTCTGACGTTCATCGCCTTCCAGCGCCAGTTCCTCGTTCTCAATTGTTTCGAGCCGTTTTGTGATCCCGGAGATCCGTTCCGAGATACGCCGGTCTCTGTCGGCAGATTTCAGAAAATCGGTTTTCAGGTCCGTTACCGTTTCATGCAACGTTCGTATGGTCCCCAGTTCCTGCATCTCTTTTTTGTACTGCACAATGGATCCCGTGATGCTGTTGATCTCCCGGCCCATCGCATCGATACCCTGCTTGACGCACTTCATCTCTTCCGGGAATACTGCCTGGAGATACCGGCCCTGGCCCCGCGCACTATTGACGCAGCCTTTCACGCATTCGACCGCCGCGGCATAGAACTCTTCGGGATCTTCGGGCAGTTCCTTTACCAGTGAGGCATTCATGGCTTTTACAAAGAGGGGGAGGGAATTCTTCGCGATGCTCTTGAGTTTCGGGTGGAGCAGGGGGTCGTGCCCGGCGCCGGCCAGGGTGTTGACGATCAGCTGGAGCTGGGCTGCGGCATTCCTGATTATGCGGATCGGCTCCTCCGTTTCCGAACAAAGGACTGCCCGTGTTGTATTCTCGCGTTCGGTTATCCAGGCAGGGACAGAATCGAGCGTAATTGTCGTTGCTGCCGGTCTTTTCCCGCCAAAGAGTTTTTTTATGAATTCATGCATGGGGTATCACCGGATTATGTACTGCCTGCCTCTCAAACACCTTCGGCAAATGGCGTTCAGTCGTCCCGTGCAATCTGGCACAGGCGCCCAGTCCCGTCAGTCTCGTCGAGCACCCGGACCACAGCGGCAGGGACCAGCTGTTTCCAGGGCTCCCCGGCGATCATGCGCCTCCTGATCTCGGTCCCGCTGAGGAGTTCCCGCTCGTACATCGCCGGGGACTGGACTTCTACACCCGCTTCCCTGAATAACTGGACTACGAGCGGGTTTGACGAATAGCAGGTATCGAATGGCGGGGTCATAGACCGCACATGCGCCACCCAGAGCGCGTTGCGCTGGATATCCTCGATCGGGATCACATAGAATGGGCAGTCGAGCAACGAAAGCGCCCGGGTGATCATCAGCACGCGCTCGCCGGATGTGAACGGGTTGGACACGTTGTGGGAGAGCTGTGCACTCCCCACACCGATGATGATCTCGTCCACGTCTTTTGCTATGTGCTCGAGCACCGACTGGTGCCCGTTATGGTACGGCTGGAACCTTCCGATATAGAACCCGCGTTTCATGGTGATACCCCGTTGTTCGCGATACGTGCCGCGAACGCCCCGGCTGTAAACCCGGCATCGATGTTGACGACCGCAACCACCGAGCAGGACTGGAGCATGCTGGCGAGCGCTGCCTGTCCGTGGCCCATGTACCCGTATCCCACGCTGACCGGCACGCCGATGACCGGCTTATCGACAAGTCCCGCGACAACTGCAGGCAGCGTGCCCTCGCGCCCGGCACAGACAATGAATGCGTGCGCCCCGAGCAGGGGCTTGAGCGCCGGGAACAACCGGTGGATACCTGCCGCACCCACATCGTAGGCAGTCCTGACCAGACAGCCCATCTCCTCGGCAATAATGCGTGCCTCTTCCGCTACCCGGATATCCGATGTGCCCGCAGTGATGATCGCCACAATTCCTCCGGTGGGCTTTGGAGCCGGGGCCTTCCCGACAACCAGTACCCGGCCCGTCTCCCGGTATTCCGATGGGATGCCTGCGTGAGCCGCCCGCTTGCAGATCAGTGCAGCCTGCGCCGGGTCAACGCGCGTAACTACGCACCTGCCGGCCGTTTCAGCAAGACGGATCGTAATTTCTGCCAGGTGGACAGGATCTTTCCCTTCGGCAAGGATGACTTCAGGCATGCCGCACCGGACATCCCGGCCGAGATCGAGGCAGGCAAAATCGCCGATCCTCTCAAGGCGGAGCCCTTCAATCGCCTCTGTTGCGGCCTCAAGGGAGATCTTCCCGTCACGGTACCGGGCCAGAAGATCCTGTAACGTCGGGTTTGTTGGCATGGTTCAATAATACAGATATGGAACGGCGCATAATAAGTTAGTTCATTGCCATGTCATATCTGGTCTATGTTGCGATCTTCGGGACGGTATCGGTCATCTTCCTCTGGTTACGGGATGCCCGGATCTTTTTACGGACCGGCCTGCCCGGGTTCCGGAAGGCTGCATACTGGGGTGTAGCATATGGTGCTCTCGCATCCCTTGGCTTCCAGGTCGCGTGGTTCATGCCGGATTACGAGATCCTTGGCCTTGGACTGATCCTTGGCGCGCTCTACCTGCAGGTAAACCGGGAGAAGGAAAAGATCTGGAATGGCGAAGGGACGCTTGAGCGCTTCCTTGGCAGCGTGTCGCGAAAACGGGCGAACAAGAGATAATGTTTTGCGAACAAATCAGGATAGGGATTTTTTTATCATGCTGCAGAAACCGCGAGGGACAAGGGACTTTTTACCGGATGAGATGGAAGCCCGACGGGCTGTTGAGGGGCGCCTGCGGGAAGTGGCGCGTCGCTACGGGTACCGCGAGGTCTGCACGCCGGAGTTCGAGGACCTAGAACTCTTCACCATGCGGTCAGGCGAAGGGATCATCGAGGAGATGTATGTCTTCGAGGACAAGGGTGGCAGGAAGATGGCCCTCCGGCCCGAGATCACTGCAGCAGTGATCCGGATGTATATCAACGAGTCGAAGGTGGCCCCAAAACCCCTCCGTTGGTGCTATTACGCGGACTGCTTCCGGTACGAACGGCCGCAGAAAGGGCGGTACCGCCAGTTCTGGCAGTTCGGGGTCGAACTGATTGGCGCCGATACCGCCGCGGCCGATGCGGAGACAATCATGCTCGCCTCCGATATGCTCAACGCAACCGGTGTAACGTACGACCTGAAAGTCGGTCATCTCTCGTTCATGAAGAACCTGGTACGGGATCTCGAACCGCCCATGCAGCGCAGGGTGCGGGCACACCTTGACAAGAAGGACTTCGACGGGCTCAACGCCACACTCGAGTCGCTGGACAGGACGGAGCTTGCAGCATCACTCACGGCGCTGGTGAATACACGGGACATTGAGGAAGCCTTCGAGATCGCCGGGACTATTCCGGAGAAGGAGCGGGTCGAACAGACGATCGGATCCCTCGATGCAGCCGGAATAAAATACTCTCTGAACTTTGGCATCGCCCGCGGGCTCGATTATTATACCGGGATCGTGTTCGAGGCCTTTGCACAGAATCTCGGTGCAGAGAACCAGATCCTTGGCGGCGGAGCGTACCGGCTTGCCCATCTCTTTGGCGGAGATGATGTGGCCTCCTGCGGGTTTGCGATCGGTTTCGACCGGGTGATGGTCTCCCTTGGCGATACACAAGCCAGGAAGGATACCGTGATTGGTCTGGTCTGTACGAGTGAAGGCCGGAAACGGGCTGTTGAAGTTGGCCGTGCTTTCCGCGATGCAGGCATCCGCACCGAGATGGATCTGATGGAACGGGGACTTGGTGCCCAGCTCCAGCATGCCGCGAAATCTGCTGATTTTGCCGTTGTCATCGGGCAGCGAGAGGCAGAGTCCGGGGAGATCACCCTGAAGAACTTAAAGACCGGCGAACAGAAGACGCTCGGCCTCAGGGAAGCCATTGCCGAGGTGGAGGCCCGTGGTTCTTGCTGACGAACTGGCAAAACAGCAGCGCAGCATCAGTGTAGCAGAATTCTTCGAGAAGAACAAACACCTGCTCGGCTTCGACTCCCCAACACGCGGTGTCATTACAACTATCAAGGAAGCCGTGGACAATGCGCTGGATGCTTGCGAGGAAGCGCAGGTGCTCCCGGATATTTTTATCAGCATCAAAAAGACCGGCCCCGACATATTCCGGATCATCGTGGAGGACAATGGTCCAGGTATCGTTCCGGCTCAGGTGCCTTTCGTTTTCGGCAAACTTCTCTACGGCTCGCGGTTCCACCAGATACGGCAGACCCGCGGCCAGCAGGGTATCGGCATCTCGGCAGCCGTCCTCTATGCCCAGCTCACGAGCGGTCTCCCCACGGTTGTCATCTCCCGCACCGGGCATAAGGACTCTGCGCACCGGTTCGAGATCCAGATAAAGATCGAGACCAATGAGCCGGATATCATCTCCGAGGGGCCGTTCGAATGGGACCGGATCCACGGTACCCGTGTACAGATTGAGTTCAGGAGCACAATGGCGGCAAAGAAGAAGCTGCTCGAATACCTCCGGTACACATCTATCGTCAACCCCCATGCCCGCTTCCGCGTTGAACTGGACGATGAGGCATTTACGTTCGAGCGCGTCAGCCAGGAAGTGATTGCCTGCCCGGTTGCCATCCAGCCGCACCCGCACGGGATCGAGTTCGGGCAGCTCAAACGGATGGCGGCCGCGGGCAACGAGACGCTCCTCGATTTCCTTGTCGAAGGATTCAGCCGGGTGGGGAAGAAGTCCGCGCAGGATATGTGTGACCAGGCAGGCGTGAAGGCAACGCTGAAGGTAAACGGGCTCTCCACCGAACATCTCAAGGCGCTCCTCGCGGCAATGCAGGCCGTGACAGTCCCCGCGCCCCCGTCATCCCAGTGCCTGTCACCAATCGGTGAGGAACTGATCCGGCGCGGGCTCGACAAGGAGTTCCAGATGGACTTTGTTGCAGCCCGCACCCGCCCGAGTTCGGTCTTCTCCGGTCACTCGTTCATGGTCGAGGCCGCAATCGGGTACGGCGGGAAACTGCCTTCGGAAGGAAATGCCATCATCCTCCGCTTCGCGAACCGGGTCCCCCTCATGTACCAGCAGGGGGCATGTGCTATCACGGAGTGTATCTCGCGGGTGAACTGGAAATTGTACAACATCTCGCAACAGGGTCTGCCGACAGGGCCTATCCTGATCCTCGTCCACGTAGCCTCAACGAATGTCCCGTTTACCAGTGAAAGTAAGGATGCCATCGCGAGTATCCCGGAGATCGAGAAGGAGATCGTACTCGCGCTCCAGGATCTCGGCCGCGACCTCAAGCTCTTCGTTTCGCGCCGGGACAAGGGCAAGCTTGCCGAAGACCGGGCCCGTGCGGTCTGCGCTATCATCCCCGAGATCGCGGAGAAGGTGAGCGAGATTGTGGAGAAACCCCTGGTCGATACCTCGCCGATCGAAGGAAAACTGATGCGGAAATTGATCGTCAAGAAATCGACCCGGGGCGGGAAGGTCATGATCGAGCTTGCCAACTACAGTGGCTTCGATGGGGAAATTTCCGTGTATGAGATCTCCGCAGACAACGCGTCCGATGCTGACCCGAAGGCGGACTTTGTGAGTGATATGGACGGGCAGTTTACGAAAGTCTGGAAGATTGTCGTTCCTCCAAGGGAGGTCTCGCGTATCTCCTATTCCGGTAAAGGCGGGGGTATCCTTGAGATCCGCGGCATAGACGACTCGAAGAAGATGGTGGTGGACCTCGATGTCTAAAGAAGAACTGGAGAAGAAATCGCTGGCGGCGCTGCTCCGGATCGCCACGGCATGGTACGACCAGATGAAAGCAGGAGAGATCCCGTCCATCTCCCTGCCCACCCGTACAAAATACAACATCGAGTTCGACGACGCAAGTGAGGTCTGGAAGTACGGGGACAAGGAGAGTATGCGGACAGCGGCCTCGGCCAAAAGCGCAACACACCTCCTGAAGATGGCCTATGTGATCGGGTTCATCAAGCAACAACTCAAAGAAAACCGGTCCTCGACATTAAGAGAGATGTATTACATCTCCGAGGGCTGGAAGCGCGCAAAGTTCGGGGCTCAGGATGAGAGCAATTTCTTAATCGAAGACCTCGAGATCCTCTCGGATGTCCCCCGCGAAGGCTTTCACCTCCACCCCGAAGAGAACGGCGCCTCTATTTATGGACCTATGCGGATCCGCGAGGAAACCCGGCGGGGAATGAAAACCCTCCACTGCCAGGATGATGTCGGCCAGGCAGGGTATACGATCCCCAATAATGTGGAGAATATCGAGTTCGTGGATCACGATGCGAAGTTCGTGATTGCCATAGAGACTGGTGGTATGTACGATCGGCTGATTGAGAACGGGTTTGACGAAGAGCACAATGCGATCCTCGTACACCTCAAGGGCCAGCCGGCCCGCTCGACCCGGCGGATGCTCAACAAGATCAGCTCGACCTGGGATCTTCCCGTCCTTGTCTTCACTGATGGTGATCCATGGTCATACCGCATCTTCGGATCGGTAGCATACGGTGCCATCAAGAGCGCCCATATGTCCGAGCTGCTGGTGACTCCGAAGGCTCAGTTCCTCGGCCTGCAGCCCAGTGATATCCGGGATTACAACCTGCCCTCGGACACCCTGTCTGACAAGGATGTCGAGGCGCTCAAATCCGAGCTTACGGATCCCCGGTTTGCCACGGATTACTGGAGGAAACAAATCAACCTCCAGATCGAGATGAACCTTAAGTCGGAACAGCAGGCATTTGCTGCACGCGGACTGGACTTCGTGACAAAGAAATACCTCCCGGACAGGCTGAGCGACATGGGGATCATCTGAAGATCCCGGTTTTGTTCTGCACCTTTTTTACACAGCGGTTCTCGCCCGTTCAGCTGCGAGCATGTCACGCAGCGTCTCTTCAAGGGAGAGCTGCGGCGCCCAGCCGGTGATGCGGTGTAACCGGGAACAATCGCTCCGCTGTGACAGAAGGGAAATTTGTGGCGGTTCCGGAGGAAGACTGACAGGATAGGTTTTACCGGTGATCTTTGCCAGTATGGCAATCACGTCAGAGATCGCATACGATCTTCCCGAACCGATATTGAATGCCTTCCCTGCACAGTCCTCCATGAAGCGCGGATGGGTGACAAGAGACCAGTATGCCTTTACCGCGTCCCGGACATCAACAAAGTCGCGGGATGACTCCGTTTCGAGAAGACTGAATGCGTCCCTCGTGCCTGTTTCACATTCTACCAGCTGCCGGATAATTCTTCCGCATACAAATATGTCCGTCTGGCCGGGACCCGCGAGATTGAACGGGCGGGCAATGGCCACGTGGACTCCCCGGGCCCGGTAATGCATAGATGCAAGGATGTCCTGTGCAGCTTTTGCCGCTCCATATACCGCCAGAGGCTGGAACGGGTTATCTTCCGTTATGGGGGAGGATCCCTGGTACCCGTATACCGCCGAAGAACTGGTGACAAGCACCCGGCAGTCCGGGACGGTTGCGGACACCGCTTCCAGCAGGTTTTGTGTACCGCACGCATTTGCCGTGAATAACTCCGCAGGAGATCCATGGTTCAGGCCGGCGAGATGGATGATCGCCTCCGGCCGGGCCGTTGACAGGCACGCACTGAGCCGATCATAGTCAAGAAGATCCGTTGTAACCCATGCTACGTGTCCTACCGGCGTAGGCCGGGATCTATCCTCCCGGGTAACACCGGTGATATGCACAGTCCCGTCAGCGGCAAGATATTGGATCAGGGCTGTTCCGGTGAAACCGGACGCCCCGGTGACAAGCAGCCTCATGGAAGAAAACGATCTTTGAACCGCTCGAATTCCTCGATCGAGCGGGCATAGTCATCCGGTCTTCCGATATCCAGCCAGTAACCGGTGTGCGGGTAACTGTACACTGCCTCATTCTTCGCCGTGAGGGCGTACATCAGCTGGTCAAACCCGAACGGCTCTCCTTCCGGTACGTAATCCAGGATCTTCTTCGAGAAGACATAGATCCCCATACTGACCTCAAAATGGAACGTGGGTTTTTCCGTAAACGCTGTGATCTTCCGGTTCCCGTCCTTCTCGAGGACACCGAAATCGATGTGGACATCCCGCTGGTAGGTGGCGACTGTCGCGATGGCCTTGTTCCTGTAGTGGCTCGCGATGAGATCGCGATAGCTGATATCGGTGAGGATATCCCCGTTCATAACAAGGAACGTATCATCGAGCTGATCTATCAGCCGGAGCGGACCAATGGTTCCCATCGGGGTATCCTCATGTGCATAACTGATCTCAAGACCCAGCGTTTTGTTGCTGTCGAGGTACGCATGGATAAGCTCATGCAGGTACCCGGTACTGATAGTTACTCTCTCAAATCCGCAGTGTTTGAGTTGCCGGAGGATCACTTCAAGAATCGAGTAATCGCCAATCGGCATCAGGGGTTTGGGAAGGACCGTGGTGTATGGGAGGAGACGCCTGCCTTTCCCGCCCGCAAGAATGATCGCCTGCATAAGTCACTCCTATACGGTATATACTCCGGTTTTGTACGAAGCAATGTGTTCCTTCATCCATCCGATCGTGAGGCCAAGGCCGTCTTCAAGTGTGTATGCAGGCTGCCATCCTGCCAGCTCGTTGGCTAATCTGTAATCCGACAACAACTGCATAACCTCGCTCTTTTCCGGCCGGACACGTTTCTGCTCGCAGATGATCTTTGCCTTGGGGTTGACTTTCCGGATGATTGTCTCTGCAAGTTCCCCGATGGTTACGCCGCGGCCTGTCCCGGTATTGACCGTTTTGCCTATGGTCTTCTTACTCTCTGCGAATTTGATGAAACCGGAAACCGTGTCCGCAACATAGGTGAGATCCCGGACCGGCGTCAGCGAGCCGAGTTTCACCTTATTGGACGTGAGCGCCTGCGTGATGATCGTGGGGATCACAGCTCGGGTGGACTGTCGGGGGCCAAAGGTATTGAACGGACGGATGGTCGTCACCGGCAGGCCGAACGAGCAGTAAAATGATTCGGCGATCTTGTCTCCGCCAATCTTGCTGGCGGAATACGGGGACTGGCCCTGGAGCGGGTGCTTCTCATCGATGGGCGTGTACTGCGCAGTTCCGTATACTTCGCTGGTTGAGGTATGGACAACGCGGGTGACATCCTCGTCGATAGATGCCTGCATCACATTGAGCGTTCCCCTGATATTCGTGTTGATGTAGGATTCCGGTGCCACGTAGGAGTAGGGAATACCGATGAGCGCAGCAAGATGGAATACGACTTCCTTGTCAGCCACGGCTTTTTTTACAAACAGCGCATCCGTGACATCGCCGGCGACGACCTTTAGGTGTGGTGTTGCATCCGTGTAGCGGCCTTCCAGCATGCCCCAGTCGTTCCGGGCATTGTAATGCACAAATGCGGTGACATCTGCTCCCCGTTGCAGAAGCTCGTCAACCAGATGACTGCCGATAAAACCCCCGGCCCCGGTCACCAGTACCTGCCTGTCCTGCCATTTCATGGTGAGTCCTGTCTATATGTTTTTATGAGTTCCTGATAATCCTTCTCTGCCCGTCCCATGAGTATTTTTCCATTGCCCGTTGTTTACCACGACCTCCCGTGCCGTGGCACCCAGACGTTTCCGCAGCCCCTGATCACGGCTTAGTATGAGGATGGCAGTCGCAACCTGATCCGGAGAGCCCGTTTCGATCAGGAGTCCTGTGACATTGTTTTCCACCCATTCCGGAATGCCCCCGACCGATGTTGCAATGCAGGGAAGGCCGCTTGCCATTGCCTCAAGCACAGATACCGGTGTGCCGTCGGATGTTGAGGTTGTGATAAAAATATCCGCATTCCGGTAATCAAGAGGGACTTCCGCATAACCGGTTTTTTTCCTGAATCTGATCCTGTCAGTTAACTGCATATCGGTGACCAGCTCCCTGATGTATTGCTCATCCGGGCCGTCACCCTTCAGTGTCAGGTGTAGCCGGGGATCGCTGTCGCAGGCCTTTGCAAATCCCCTGATCAGTGTTGCATTATCATATACCGGGAAAAATCCGCGATTTGAAAAAACCTCGACAGTATTATCGCCACGATCTTTACGATCCCCATCAGGAGCAAACAGATCCGTATCGATTCCGAACGGGAGATACCGGATCTTGGATTCCGGGATCCCGAAATCCCCGATAATGTGATTCCTGATGTCACGGGACACTGCATATATGAGATTTGTCGAAGCAAGGACTTTTTTGGTATAATAGTGGATGATCCGGCTCTTTTTTGGGAGGATCAGTACGTCATCGCCCCAGGCAGATACCACGGTGGGAGTAAAACTGAGCCCTGGAAGATGGAATCCGTATTTGGCGATAAAATGAGCGTGGATAAGATCGGGCCTGATCTCACGGATGATCTTTCTGATCTGCAGCTGACGGGGGATGAATGCAAGATAGAGGTTGTTCCATCGCGTGGTCAGGACATGCTCGGTAACGCCGGGCAACATTCGGTTCATGGGATCGTACGTGATCAGGTGAACCGCATGTCCTCTCTGTACGAAATATTCCGCCCAGCGCTGGGTATGGATGCTGCGGCCGTCAGCGATGAGGAGGAGGATCATACGATACCTATTATTTCACGGTCATCAGTCTTCATGGATCGCATTTTATCTCCCGGGTTTTTGCATATCCAGGATTATATTTTCATCACACGTGCTCATCATGTCAGGTAAACCAACGGATTTTCAGAGTCTTCATCACGTCTCCGCGAATCTGCTCATTGAGGATGAAAAGAACTGCCATGTATACGGCGCCCCCGGTGCCAACCATGGTTACGGTAGTCAGGAGGCTCTGGTTCAGGAGGAGAGATGCCGGCAGGATGACCACAGTCATGACTCCCGCTGATATAAAGATATCTTTCATTGTTTTCGTCTCGATATAGATCGGTATTACCTGGTGCAGGTAATACCAGCAGATGATCGTACTGATGATAACATTCGAAAGTGATGCAATGGCCGCTCCGGGCAACCCCCATATGGGGATAAGAATGAATGCGAGGATAATATTGACTACGATTCCCATGAACAGACCGAAGAACTGGTGTCTCACATGATCAGTTGCCATTAAAAAATTTGAGTAGAGCTGGAATACCGATTGCACTATCCGGGCCCCGATGATAATCACGAGTGCAGTTGCTCCGATTGCAAACGATGCACCGTACAGGTAATACAACAGGCGATTTCCCAGAATAGCACCTCCGATTAGCATGGGAATGGCAAGAATGAGCGCATACGATGTTGCCCGGGAAAGGGCAATGGTTATGGCATTCCAGTCGCCGGCTGATCTCCACCTGCTCACTTTTACAAATAATGTATTGCAGAGAGCAGTGCTTACGAACAGGGCAAAAACAGAAAATGTCCAGCATACCCCGAAAATTCCTACATCAGAGAGGGGCATAAAATATGCGATAATGAGCGGGTTCGTATTGTCGAAAAGGATTGTACAGAATGTTGACAGGAACGCCCAGCTCGAGAAGGAGAATATACTCTTTACATGGGGCCAGTGAAATTTTTTCAGATGATAGTCAATAAATTTTAAATCGATAACGATCTCCGTCAGCAGGCCCGCAGTAAGACCTCCGATCAGACCGAATACCTGGAATCCAAGAAAAACAGCGATAACCTGAAAGGCGATCCGGGTAATGTTGTCTATCAGGTTGACCGATGCTGCAAGACCTAACCTGTTGCTGGCGCTGATGGCAGTACTGAGGATCGAGACAAGTGTTGAAATTCCCAGCACAGCAATAAGGATCACCCAGAGCGAGTCGGACAGGCCCAGCGTTCCAAAGTAATTTTTATACACCAGCATCGCTGCGGCTACAAAAACCCAGAGTAATAACCGAATGACCAGGCTGGCTGCGAAATATTCATCCGGGGTCTTTCCCTCGCATATGCGGTACATAGTCGCATATCCAATCCCCAGATCAGTTAACTGACACGCGATGGCAAAAAAAGAAAGAAATAAGAAATATTGCCCGAGGATACCGGCGCCGACCCAGTGAGCGTAAAACATTGTGGCAAGGAACCCGAGGAGAGTGATTCCTGTTGAGGAGATGAGATACATAATGCCATGACGCTGGACTTCAAGTTCTTTTTCGGACATTTACGACTCCGCGATTGGCAATATGTTCAACGGGGACTGGTTATGAGGAACGCGGTCACCGGAACACCATCAAGATCTTCGATGAGCCAGGGTATTACGTTCAATGCAAATCCTTCCTTTGGGAAGGCGGGTGATAAATCCGCATCTTCGAGCAGTAGGATTGGGTTTTCATCGCACAAGAATGCACGGTGACTATCCCTTCCTTCCTTGCGGCGGGATGGTGTTGATATTGATATTGTATCTATTCCCAAAATGCGAATGTGGGGACACTTCCTGCGGAGAAATGCTGCGACATCAGCACGGACCCACGGATGTACGGTTGCATATGTTTGGGGGTCAGAGTTCCTCAGTAGCCACATTCCTGTCCTGATGAGAAGCGCTCCGGCATCCTCCTTGCCAGCAAGTAATTTATCCAGTTCATCCGGGCAGATGCAACAATCTCCGGTGACCGGCAGATCGATACAATATGCCGGAGAATATGAATTAACGCGTTGAAAAATATCCCTGACTGAAAGGCCGTCCCGGCAAAAATGACGGGGAACATCTATGTGGGTGCCGGTATGACTGGAAATAGAGATCACGCTGGTATTTGCCGAATCTCCCCTCTCAATAGATCTATCCGGACTTATCTTTGTTGCAGGTGTACCGGGATATATGGGTGATACGGTATCAAGAGGATACGAAATAAGAATCATAACGGTCTCTCAAGGATAAGGGGAAGTTCGTTTAAATCTGTTATGACTGTTTTAACCCCGGAATAGTTCCGGAATATATCATTCTCCCCCCATCCCACCCTGCCGATGAACGCCACACCAGATGCCTGTGCAGCGGCCAGATCGTTGAGAGCATCTCCGACAAAGAGGACATCTGATGCAGGAACGCCGGATTTTGACAGAATTTCATCGATGCAGTCGGTTTTTTTTCTTGGTGCGCCATATACCTCTTTGAAGAATGGTGTGAGGTTTCGCTCCAGCATAATCTCCCTGAGTTCCTTCTCGGGTGTGGCAGAAACGACATATAATGGAATTGTGGAACTATATTTTTTCAGAAATTCTGCAGCACCGGGAACGAATGGTGCATTCAGGACTCCATGAAAAACGAGATTTGAAAATTTTTCTGAAAGCGTTTCAAATGTTATCTGATCGAGATCTTTTTTCAGGATATTCTTATAGATATACCTGATTTTGTCAAACCGGGACATACCTCCGTTATCCCGATGGAACTGCATAATCTCGTCAACATGCTCCGGGACGTCGGAAAAGAGCACGCGGAATGCTTCAGTCTTTATGGTGACCGATTCGAGAATCACCCCATCGAAATCGAAGATAATGGTTGAAATCATCAATCGCCTTCCCTATCTCTCCCGGGTATTTAGCGTGGCCTGACTGCTGTTGATTTTGCCGGGTTTGGATAACTTACAAATATAAAATTTTTTGAAACAGCCACAAAATGTATCATGTTCAATAATGAGATCCCAGAAGAAGAAGATAAACCGATCATATAACGATATGTTCTCGTCCAGAACCCTTGCAATCTTTTCAGATTCTAATGCAAACGGTGTGTGGGTAATCAAAGTTAAAAAGTCCTCTCTGTTAAATTCAAAAATATGATGCTGGTATATCGGACGAACCGGATCGTAATTATATGGATGGATTTTTGTTCTCTTAACAAAAGGAATCGAAATAATTACGCTCTCTGAACAGACACGGCCGATCTCATTGAGAAGCAGCACGGGATTTGGTACATGTTCAAGTGTTTCAAATAAAAATGCAGTATGAATTGAATTATCTTTAAAAGGCAGATATTCGATATGAGCCTTGACCGTTTCCATTCCGCGCCCGTGGAGGGATATCACTGCAGGATCGCTGATATTGACGCTGATACCCTCTTTCGGGCAGCTCCGAAGAAAAATGCCGTTTGAGTCTCCAAGATCTGCTATAAAATCGTCATCTTTTAAGGATAGATTTTTTCTTATGAACTCTATTCTGTCGAGGGTAAAACTTGTAAGAGCATATTCCGATGCTTTTTCTAATATAACGACATCACCGTAGTGGAAACGCTCATTTTCTGCCTGGAGCAGGTTTTTTATGGATATGTCTATTCGTGAACATTTTTTTTTCATTACGTTTTTGGCATTCCTTTCGAAAATATCAAAAAGGATCTTATGAGTATCGATTCCGATTTTTTTGGATACTGATTTTACACAGGATTTAATCATGATAATCGACACACTCTGCGGAAGCGTTATTATAAATTATTGAGCGTCATTGGGGATTAATCAGTCCCCGCCGGTAACTCCATACACCTGCCCGGTAATATAGTCACCTCCTTCGGAAGCAAGGAACACGCAGAGACGTGCGATATCAATTGGTTTTCCTGCACGTTTCACAGGGATACTTGTAACCCGGACTTCAAGGGAAGATCTACCGATCTTTTTATGAAATTCAGTCTCAATTACACCAGGTGCTATCGCGTTCACCAGAATATTATATTGGGCTCCCTCTCTCGCAAGCGTTCTTGTAACCGCTTCAATACCGGCTTTGGCTGCCCCATAATGAATAGAGGATGCGGACCCCCCATATTTTGCAGCAATGGAACTTATAGAAATAATACGACCGCTGCCATTGTCCTTCATGGATGAAAAAGCAGATCTCGCCAGAAAAAACGGGGCCGTGAGATTAAGATTCAGTGTTTTATTCCAGGAATCCGTATCCATCTTTAAGAAATGCTGAGTTCCGATAATAGCCCCCGCATTGTTAACGAGTACGTCGATTCCACCTGTCTCATCAATAAATGTCTGAACGATCCGATCACGTTGATCCGGATTGAGAAGATCAGCTTTAATCATTACGGGAGATGAAAAGTGGTTGCTTATTTTTTTTCCTAAATCTTCTGCCTCTTTATCGCCGGTGTTATAGTGGATACCGACCGTTGCTCCATACGATGCAAAAAGCTCTGCAGTACATGCACCAATGCCGGAGGACGCACCGGTAATAAGAACCCGTTTATTCTTTATTTTTTCAAACATTGGTATCGGAATTATCAAAACCATGGTTTTTCAGCCAGAACTCAACCTGAGGGATCTGCCATTCGTAATCCACATCAAGGCCGCCCCACTGTTTGAGTGGATAGATCTTCTGTCCCATCCACTTCTGGGGGAGCAAGCCGTCTTCAAGATGTTCAAGATTATACGATCGCACTATTGAGACCCCCATATCTGCAAACCATACATCTCCCTGAGAGTCCCGATCACAATTCAATGTCTTAGGATCTCCAAATGCGGTGAATGGGACAAACGGGTGGAGAAGATTATCTTCCCCTACTTTTCGTGCCCTGAGGGGACTCCACATATTATATGAAGATACACTGACCGCAGAATCATATTCCGGATGGCATCGAAGGATTTGAATTCCTTCATCAATAAGGTCACCGGTTATTGTTGCTGCATTGCACATCAGGAGAACAACCAGATCAATTGGTTCCCCGAGACTCTTTTTTGCATGGTCATATGCATGAGCGTACACATCCTCGCCAAGTGCTTGTGAGGAACATAGTTCCGGAGGTCTATCTATGATTGCAGCCCCGTATTTTCTCCCGATTTGTTTGATTTCAGACGAATCCGTGGAGACAAATATCCTGTCAATACTTTTTGAACGGGTTGCCGCTATGAGGGGATATTCCATTAATGGTCTGCCAAGTACCGGGTATATGTTTTTACCGGGGAATCCGCTGCTTCCTCCCCTCCCCATGAGTAATGCTACGATCAAACTTACTTCACTCCATGAATTTTATCGATCTCATTTTCCCGTAACGGACATCGGTCGCAAGCCGGAATCTCATGTGCCTTTCCCGCTTTGTGCTGTTCACGATAATTCTGCTCGGCTGCACTGTTCCATGCCTCTTTAATTGTCGTGGTTTCAATTTTTCCAAGTGACATCCATTCATAAATATCATGAACACAGGGAAGGATCGTACCCTCCCAGGTAATTGTCATCCGCTGGAACAGCTGGGGGCATGCCCAGTAATCGATAATCCCCCGATGATCCGGGTTCTCCATCTCATCTTTCATATCCAGATACGCAACTTCATCCGATCTGGATTTCCAGAATGTTGCATATTCTTGTTCATGACCCTGCAATTCCGGTACAAGGACTGTCTGAATCCTGACAAGCGGTTTTTCAGCACCCAGTTCTTTTTTTATGTCCCGAAGCAATTCAATATTTTTCACTACGTGATCAAATGAGGCTCCCACCCGGTATTTTTCATAAACTTCTTTGGAATTGCCTTCGAATGATATGGAGATACGATCAAGTCCCGCATCTATCAATTCACGAATAACGGGTTCACCAAGTTTCACTGCATTGGTGTTGAAATAGACATCCATGACGCCTACATCCTTTGCGTATCTCACCATTTTGGAGAGATCCGGATGAAGGAGCGGCTCTCCCCGGTACGTAAACTTAAGTGAGTACAGATTATTTTTCCCGCACTCATCAAGGATCTTTTTCCAGGTAGTTTCTTTCATGAACCCTTGTTTATATTTGTTATACGTAGTTGCACAGAACGGGCAACGGAGATTGCAGGTATTTGTGGGTTCAATATCCAGATGAAGTGGGAAATCGCCATGTGAAAAATGAACTGGCCAGTCCTCCCATTTCTTCCGGTACTCACGATAGCGGACATCCGCGCGATCTACTACGCTCTTACCGGCGATTGTATGAAAATTTGAATTTACCTGGATCGTCGTATCACTCTTGAACATTTTTGTCATTGTCCATCTCCTTTTTAACTTCTTTCAGACAATCCAGAATCCCCTCGCTGATATCAACATATGTCGAGAGATTTACACGAACCGGGACATCAATCTCGAAAGAGTACGGGGTGATGACATAGTGGGGATTATCCCCGGAAGGATTGTAATGGATTTTGACCTCCCTTCCCAGGATTTCCTGGACCATATCAAAAAATTCTCGCATTTTCATTCGTTGGTGCCCGGTAATAAGAACTGCCTTGTTGGCAAACTCCCGGTCTCTGGCAATTCGTATCGTTTCACGGGCGGCATCATTGATATGGATATATTCACGGACTGCATCCGGGGAGCTGGTATAGGTGAATTCTCCGTTAGTCAGTAGTGACTTGCATACACCATAAATGAAGTTCCAGTGATTGGGTTCCCGTCCATAAAGACTGCCATAACGGAGGACCGTGTATTCCAGCCCGAATTCTTCATGGTAGGTTTTGCATAAGGATTCACACGTCTGTTTCGAGAGCCGGTAAAATGATCCCCGGTTACCGGAGACATATACCGAGCTTGCGAGAAGAAAGCGCTTTACGCCTATTTCCTGGGCGGCATCCAGGCAGTTGGTTGTCCCGATAACATTAACTTCCATGGTTTTTCTGGGAATCTTTCGCGCCTGATCTACATCTGCTATTGCGGCTGTATGGAAGACGTAATCGCAATCCTGCATCGCTTTGGTTATCTGCTCTCTGTCAAGCACATCTCCCCTGATGTATGTGCAGAGTGAACGAACATTATCATTAACAGGAATCCCGGAGGGCTCACAGATATCGTAGACAATGACCTGAATCCGGTGCTTTACCAGTTCTTTGACAAGGTGACGTCCGAGAAATCCCGATCCACCGGTAACAAACGCTTTCATGAATTATCCTCAGCAAGGGACCGTACCAGATTATCTGCTGCTTCCATTTCCATATATTGACGTGATTCAATAGTATTTGATGCTACATGTGGTGTTACAATGACCTGAGGGAAGGTGAGAAGCTTCCCGGAGTACGGTTCTGAAGAGAAGACGTCCAGCGCTGCAGCCTTCACTCTCCCGGATGATAAAGCATCTATAAGTGATGACTCATCGATCAATGATCCGCGTGCAGTATTAATAAGGATAATTTTTTTCGCATGCGACAGGGCACTGGCATTAATCAATGGTAGGCAATCAGGTTGTGGTGCGGAGTGTATCGTTACAATATCGGAACCTCTTACCAGATTCTCGATTGAATCGACTTGTTTCCAGGAACGTGGCGTTTCTCTGCTAATCACGGGATCATAAAAAATGATATTACACCCGAAACATTCAAGCATCTCTGCGACTCTTGTGCCGATCCTTCCCATACCGGCGATACCAACGGTTTTTCCGGAAAGCAGGGTGCCCGCTGTTATTGCATGATCATTCCTCCGCATCTGTTCATTGTACTGGGGAATTCTTTTCAGGGTCGAAAGGATAAGCCCCAGCGTATGCTCCGCTACTGATTGTACGGGTGAATTGGGAGTAATTAAAATCTGAATCCCCCGGTCCTGTGCAGCGTTCAGATCGATAGAATCGATTCCTACGCCAACCCGTGAGATCACCTTCAGACTACTGCATTGATCGATAACCCGGCGGGAGAAGGTTTCTGTTCCCGCGATAATACCCTGAACATTTCCCAAAACAGCCATCAAATCTGCTTCCGATAACCTCCCTCCGGTTTTATTAATAAATGAAATGCTAAAATTATCTCTCAATTTCTCAAAGGCTGGACCTGACAGATTGAATGAGCGGATTGTAATTGCAATCATTGGTGGATTTTTCATTGCATGGGCACTCCATCTCGTATATTCGCACAATTATTCTTTACTTGGTACCTGATAAAATATCATGGAAGACAGAGACCGCCCGGTCGTCCCACCCGTCAGGTAAAACACAGGGCATGTTCAGGATATCGGAACAGACCTCCTCAGAATTGACGCAATTACCGGCACTATACCCTAAAGCATGGGGACCCTCGGGACAACAAATTACCGGGTCGAGAAACCACATTCCCTTTACGTCAATGTACTTTCCAACCTTTTTCCTCAGCGAATCTGCCTGAGGTGATCTAAAAATATAGCGAAGAGGAACAATTTCTTTCTCCTTCTCATAATATGCGTCCGGTATGTGGATCTGATCGGGCACAGTTTCGGAACCGCTGATGTATTCCCGGAGCAGCGCTTTCCGTTTTCGTTTCTCATTCGTCCATCTGTCCAGCTCGAAGAGTCCCAATTGTGCAAGAAATGCCGGCATCTTTGCAGGATATGGATACCCGGGGGTACCTGAAGCCTGAGCCGTGTAATCCGATTCAAGGAAAACCGGTTTTTTTCCAATAAATTTACTTAGGGTATCGATAAGAGTCTCACGGATAATTGACCGTGGATAGTGCGAAGGGATATAGTTTTTTCTTTCATAATTGAATCGTCGGTAAAGATTTTTCTGATGTCCTTCAGAGAGATCCGGTATGTTTCCTGTTGCTCGCTTCAAATTTTCGAAAATATCCTTATGCGATGTGAACAGCATCCCACCTATCATCGTGTTTAATGGTTTGCTGTGATCTGTTGAAAAGAATGCAGCATCACCCCATGTACCAACGGATTTACCACGAATCCGGGAGTCCAGTGCAAGAGCTGAGTCTTCCACGAGGAAAATGTCTTTTGATCTCGCAAGATCTGCGATCTCATCAATGTTACAGGGTATTCCAAAGGAATGCTGGGCAACAATCATTTTGGTTCGCGGGGTAATGCATTGCCCAATCGCTGCTGCATCCGATCCCAATGTATCAGGGTCGATATCGGAATAAACAGGTATTGCACCGGTCCTGATGATCGCATTTGGCACAACCGAGCAGGTAAATCCCGGGATGATCACCTCATCGCCTTTTCCAATTCCAAGAGACTGCATGAGAGTGAAAAAAGCCATTCTCCCGGAAGCAAAACTATGACAATACCCGTTGCCAACCAGATCCCTGAAGCCCTCTTCATATTTTTCGAGTACTTGCGTCCTGGCATCAATATCGTGAGAATAAAGGATATCCCGTATTATGTTCACTTGTGCATCGGATAAGTGAGTATGTCCCCGATAAAATCCTATAATGTATGGTGATTTAAGTAATCGCAGGAGATATAATAAAGACTGAAATTTCGTCATCCGAAAAAAACACCCTTCATTGAATGTACAATTGTTTTTATTATCTATGCAATTTTAATTTAAATACTTGGCAGTTTTCTGGTAGCGTGGAATTCTCTATACCCTGATCGGCCGTTGATACAACAAAGATTCTTATGGAGTCTCTGATTTTTGAGTAGATTTGTGAAAATAAATATATGAAAAATGTACCTTCGTGTGCAGTTTCCGCTCACCCGAAATGATCAATTAAGATGATAAAAAGGGAGCGAGTGTCTCATCGTTCACCGGTAAAAAGAATATATCCCGTATAGATTTACCCAGATCCCGGTATTCCCTTCGTTCACTATCGGACAGATTGAGATACGTCAATAATGCCGCGGATACTTCATCGCCGGAATAGCATTCGGTGAACAGGGGCGTGCTCATACCAGATAAAGGATTTAAATTTAATTTGTTCTGGTTGCCGACAAAAATTGCCGGTGTACCTTTTGCAACCGCTTCGATCATGGAACTTGAACCATTGGCTATGACCGCAGATGCGTCACGAATTCCCTCAGCTAGTGATCCATGGAATATCGTGCAACAACCATTGTTTTGAAGTCCGGGATACAGTTTTATGATTTCATCAGTTCTGATATCAGGGTGAAACCGGATATAAATAGTAACATTTATGGCAAGATGTTTCTTTATTTCCTGTATCATCTGCAGAAGTTCAATTGTCTCATCCTGATTGAATGATGTTAGAACAAGGACAGATCTGTTAGAGGAATCTCTTATAGCAGCATTTGGTACTTCTTGAGTAAACACGTGGGCATAACGGAGGGCAGCCGCAGGAATACATTTGAGATTTGGATCGAATGCTCTGGCAAGCTCGCACTGGTACCGGCTCGTTGTGAGGAGGATATCAGGTACTACTCCCGCGTTGGTCTCTGAGCGGGATGGAGAAAGACTGAGAAAGTTGGGGTAGTGCAGGAACATCTGCGCACCTATTGTTTTTACTCCGGGAAACGCATTATGCACGCCGGCCACGATGGCCCTGTTAAGCGTCTGGTTCTCATACCAGTCTATGAACGAATGCAACTTCAGACCTTTCATCCCCAGCAGTTGCATTAGCCGGAATGTCAATATTGCCTGAAGAACGTTCTGAACATCTGCATTTGTCTGGTCTTCATGAACAATATCTTTCACATCGAAACCATGGAATTCAGGAATAACAAGGTTCTGTCGTAGAAATCGAATCGGATAGATCCATGCATGAAGGTAATCCCTCAGTTTCAAATAGTTCTCCTGGATAACAAATTCATCTGAACTTCGTGAAATTTTTTTAAAGATTGTAAAAAAATTATAATGGAACCCGTGAAAAACCGGATGAATGATGACAATTTTATTGTTCTTCTCAAGATATTCCTTCATTTGGGGGAGATAACGATCATAAAATGTGCCTGAATCCGATATACTCGACGCATGCACAAAGGTACTTACCATCACTATATCACAAGATTGTGATCGTTTTATCACGTTGTCCTTATTGAGTACTGCTGATGCAATCTTTCGCGTAATTGTAATAATGATAAAGTCGACCCATCTCAGAAAAAATCTGGCGGAATTGCTACATTTTTTGGTGTAAAATCTATGCCGTCCATGGAAAGAAACGGGGACCTTCTTATCCTGTGCCCAGTGATGAATAGCTGATGCAAGACCTGGTGAGTCAACTACAATGAGTGCGGGTTTTTTTGTTTGCTGCTCCCATAACCTTTCCAAGAGCACGAGATAACAGCAGTACTGGAATACATCACTCTGATAGATATTTCTCGATGCAACATTTCCAAACCACCATTCGAGTTCTCCGCCATATTTGTGATTAATTTTGTCAATCCAGGTAACATGCTCTGACCGGATTTCGTTTGCAACTTCTTCCAGTAACCGGGAAATATCCAGTTCTGAAAAATTTTCCGTCAGGCCGTTTTTAAATTTGATTTTTGAAAGATAATTTTTCCCAAAGTATACCCATTTTATCGGGCGGTTCTTTACAGTAAAGTCCTGATCTGATATTTTATGTGGTGAAATTGCGATGATTAATTCTTTATTTTCCATACTATTTTCAGCTCCATGATAGCATATTGCGTAAAGATATTGGGTTGTATAATAGTCCGATAAACATTTCATGAATCCTTATGGTAAGTATGTTTATAGGTCTCCGATAACATATTATTTTTCAATGAAAGGCTTAATTTTATCCGGGGGCCACGGCACCCGGCTTCGCCCAATCACGTACTCGCAACAAAAACAACTCATCCCGGTTGCAAACAAGCCGATATTATTTTACTGCATAGAAGACCTTATCAACGCCGGAATCCATGATATCGCGATTATCGTCGGCCCAAATAAAGAGCAGGTCATTGAAACCGTTCAGTCCGTTGAATGGAATGCAAAGATTGCGTTTATTTGTCAGGACTTACCACGGGGACTTGCCCATGCGGTCAAGATATCCGAGGATTTTGTAAAGACTGATAATTTCATCATGTACCTCGGCGACAACCTCCTCAAAGGAGGAAGTGTTGATTTTATCCGGGATTTTGCCGATTCAAAGGTTGATGCAAGTCTCCTTCTCACAGAAGTGGAAGATCCCCGGCAATATGGTGTAGCCCTTGTCGATGAACAGAAAAAAATTATTGTCAAACTCGTGGAAAAGCCAAAAAATCCCCCGAGCAACCTTTCCATAGTCGGCATTTACGGGCTGACCCCCCGCATCTTCGAGGCGATTGATAATATAAAACCCTCGTGGCGGGGTGAACTTGAGATTACGGATGCCCTCCACTGGCTGATTGAAAACGGCTATAACGTACGGTACGGCATGGTGCAGGGCTGGTGGAAAGATACCGGCAGGACCGAAGATATTCTCGAAGCGAACCGTCTCATTCTCGATCAGATCGGGATTGAAAATTCCGGTATTGTTGAGTCCGGCACGATTACCGGCCATGTAAAAATCGGGAAAAATACCCTTATCAATGGCAATTCTATCATTATCGGACCTGTTATCATCGGGCATGATTGTGTAATATCCGGAAGTACAATCGGGCCGTATACCAGTATCGGCGATGCGTCTCATATCATTGCATCACATATCAGCGATTCAATTGTGATGGAAGGTGGCCGGATCGACCATGTTGACAGAGTTTCGGATAGTCTGATCGGTAAGAATGTTACCCTGAAAAAGCAGGGACCTTCAAAGGAGGGAAAATCGTTTGTCCTCGGGGACGGCTCACAGGTGACTTTATGATTCATGGAGTAGTCTTAAAAAAACTCAGTTCCATACCGGATGAACGTGGCCGGCTCATGGAGATCATGCGGTGCGATGAATCCCTGTTCCAGGGATTCGGACAGGTTTACCTTACAACCAATTATCCAGGTGTGGTGAAAGCGTGGCACTATCACAAAAAACAGACTGATGTGATCTGCTGCGTCAAAGGCATGATCAAGGCCGTACTCTATGATGCACGACCGGAATCTCCCACCTTCCGGAAATTATCAGAGTTTTTCATTGGCGATCATAACCAGCTCCTGCTCTCCATCCCGCCCGGTATATACCACGGATGGAAGTGCATTTCTACAGAAGAATCCCTGATCATCAGTGTTCCGACGGAACCCTACAATTATCAGCAACCTGACGAATATCGCCTGCCCCCGGATTCCCCAGATATCCCCTACGACTGGATCCTGACCCCCGGTAAAAAGCACGGATAGATGACAATGAGATTTTTAGTCACAGGTGGCGCGGGATTCATAGGATCCAACTTTGTCCGGCTGCTCGTTAGAAAATATCCCGATGCGGAGATCGTAGTTCTGGATAAACTTACCTATGCCGGAAGAATGGAAAACCTCAGCGATGTGCAGAATACCATCATCTTCATTCACGGCGATATCTGTAAGATAGAAGATATTGCAAAGGCAGGCCCGTGCGATGTGCTGTTCAATTTTGCGGCAGAAACCCATGTGGACCGGTCGATATCTGAACCAGATCTCTTTGTCAGGACCGATGTACTTGGGACCTGTAACCTCTTGAATTATGCGATTAAACAGGATATTTCCCGGTACATCCAAATCAGTACTGATGAGGTATATGGCAGTATCCGGAGCGGCTCCTTCCACGAAACGGATCTCCTGGACCCTTCATCTCCATATTCTGCAAGCAAAGCTGCTGCTGAGCATCTCGTTCATTCTTATTACAAGACTTATGGTCTTCCGGTCATCACAACCCGGAGTTCAAATAATTTCGGGCCTTACCAGTATCCCGAGAAACTGATTCCTGTCCTCATACTCAAAGCCCTATCCCGGCAACCTCTGCCGTTATATGGTACTGGCCTGAATGTCCGGGACTGGCTGCATGTAGACGATAACTGCACAGGAATCGATAAGGCTTATGCAAAAGGGAGTCCCGGCCAGATCTATAACATCGGGGCAGGAAATGAAAAGACAAATCTTGAGATTGCAAGGATTATCCTTCACTCCCTCAACATGAATGAAGACCTGATCACATTTGTCGCGGACCGTGCCGGACATGATTTCCGTTACTCCATAGCCACGGAAAAAATCAGGGAATTGGGGTGGCAACCCTCACATTCCTTCGATGAATCAATAAAAATGACGATCGACTGGTACCTCAAAAACGAATGGTGGTGGAAACCACTCCTCTGAATTAATACGTCTCGACCGTTTTGATTTTTTTTAGGATTTTTTTAAGACAAATCTTGCATTTCAATACTGCAAAGTTCAGGCGAAATTTCTGGTACTGTAAAAAATGCCTTCTGAAAACCAATGGATATTCTTTTTTCCAGTACCTGAGGATCTCCATTGCCTCTGCAGTGATGCGGTCAATTTTCGTATGCGTACCACTTTCATTATGCTCACGATAGAGGAGAAGGGGGTCGTCGACATAATCAACGGCAGCCTCCCTGGCAACTTTTAACAGGAAATCAAAGTCCTCCGCAAGGGAGAACCTTGGATCGAATCCCCCGACTTTCGTGAATAGTTCTTTTTTTACGATCACTGACGAAACCGGAATGAAATTATCGAACAGCAGGTATTCGAAAACATTTCCGCGTTGGTGGATTCCGAACGTGAGTACCTTTTCGCAGATTACGGACCCCGTTTCATCAATCACGGTTTCATTCGTAAATGTTATACCGAGATCTTTATTGTGAACAAGCAGATCGATCTGTCGCTGTAGTTTTTCAGGAGCCCAGAGGTCATCCTGATCGAGAAAAGCAAAGTATCTTCCCCGGGCAAGAGCTGCCCCGGTGTTTCGCGCACGGCTGACACCCCCGTTTTTCACGGTTACAAACCGGATATGGCCGGGGTGTTCATGTGCATATTTTTCCAGGATCTCCAGACTGTTATCTGTCGACCCATCATTAATCGCAATAATTTCCCAGTTTTTCATGGTCTGGGCGATTACAGATTCTATTGTCTCCGCGAGATACCGCTGCCCGTTGTAAACCGGAATTATCACACTCACAACGGGATTATTATCCGGTAGGGTTTCGGTCATGGCAGGGATGTACATTATCTGCTGTTGCACCCGGAAATAACGGCATCGATAACCTGATCTACCTCGGGATCTGTGATATCGGGGAAAAGCGGAAGCGTGAGGATCTGGTTATAGATCTGTTCCGTTACGGGGAGATGAACGCCATCTTTCTTATAATACGTGAAGACATGGCTGGGAATGTAATGGATCCCGCTCGCCACACCTCTGCGCCCAAGAGTTTCCATGAGTTCATTTCTCCGGGATTTGATTTTGAGAATATAGACAAAGAGACCAATATCCTGGTATCCATTATTCCTCAGGAGTGTTACATCCTCCAGTTTTTCAAACGCGGCATCGTACCTTTTGGCTACATCAATTTTTCTCTGGTTCATCCGATCAAACTTTTTCAACTGGACCAGGCCGACGGCTGCGCTGATGTTGCTCATATGGTACCGGTATCCCTGAGTCACTACATCATAGAACCAGCTTCGTTCATTGCGATACCTGCTCCATGTATCTTTATCAATCCCGAGAATCCGTTTCTGCTGGATTTTTTCAAGCATTGAGTCATCCTGGAAAACCACAGCTCCCCCTTCTCCACAGGTAATATTTTTTATCGGGTCGAAACTGAAGCAGGCAATATCCCCGAATGAACCTATCTTCTTTTGCCTGTAGGATGACCCGAACGCGTGGGCCGCATCTTCAATCACACGCAGTTTGTTCTTTCGCGCAAGTGCATGGATCTCGTCCATATCGCAGGGAATCCCCCGGTAGTGGACCGGTAGGATGATCTTTGTTTTCTTCGTTATCTTTTTCCGGACATCCCCGACATCCATATTCAGATCATCCGCGTGGATCTCACAGAAGACAGGGGTCGCACCGGTCGCGGTTATCGCCTGGATCGTAGCAACGAAGGTGAACGATGGAACAATTACTTCATCGCCCGCTTTCACTCCTAGGGTATCAAGAGCCAGGTGAAGTGCGGTGGTGCCTGTATTGGTACATACTGCATGCTTTGCCCCAAGAAATTTCTGGAGTGCCTGTTCGAATTCAAGTACCTGTGCCCCGAGCCCCAGCCAGCCGGAATCAAAAACGGTTTTAACTGACGCGAGTTCCTCTTCCCCGAGAGACGGGCGGGAAACCGGAATAAGATCCATAATGCATAGATGTTGTTGTTTAATTCGTTTTAACTCTTTGATAAAAAAATAATACGGATTTATATCCTTTTGGGAAAAATGTCCTTTAATATTTCCGCAGCTGCGCGGGTGGCACTGCAACCGTCATTAAAATGCGTTCCGAATGATTGGAGAAATTCTGTATTGTTGTAATCAACGCTGTGTTCCTGAGCAAATGCAGAGGACCCTATCACCAGGAACTTTTCCAGATCATCCAGTAATATAGAAAAATTATCATAGAGGAATGCACGTTTTTTCAATAATGTCAGGGGATGAATATCTATACTGTACATTCCGGTATACACAAAAACCGGTTTATCTGAAATGATCCCTTCAAGAACGCCGGTTGATACGAAATCAATAATAATAACCTGAGCTTCTGGGATAAGCTCCTGGATTGTCTTTTCCTGAACTACGAATTTGACATTATTGAGATTATGCGTACGGGCATAGCTGCGTACGGGTTCACCCTCAGTATCCGCTGGATGAAATTTAAAAATAAATGGTACTATTAAATGATTTCCGGCAAAACTGAGAACCTTTTTGTGTACTTCCCAGAAATGATCGCAAATTTCCGCGGAATCAAATGTTGTCGAATTGTAATAAAGGTTGAACTCAAACTTTTCAGTAATATACAGAATCGATCTGGAATCTGGTAGATTTTTATTGGTGTTGAAGATTTCTTCCCGTTCCCGGTCAAGTCGACTGGATCCAATCGAAATGAAATGGGGGATTCTTACAAGGCCTCGCGTATCACAGGTTTTTCTATAACTGTCCGCAACGCCTTCACCAAAAACGAGGTGGATATCGGAATTAAAAAACTCTGCATAGTACATTACTGGATGATAACAGTATCCGGCTCCACCGTGCTGCCATGAAATAACGGTTATTCCTTTATCACGTGCAGCCTGGATAATTGCCTTATCCAAGTGCTGTGCCTGCGTTGATACGAGAATGACGCGTACCTGTTTTTTTTCAAGGTTCAGCGTACTCCAAATGTATTCTTTTTCACAGAGAACCGCGGAACGAGATACTATCGCAGCGATCTTTTCAAAAATAACCGGGGAGAAATCAATTCCTGACACGAAAGAATACTGTCGGATTGTTTCACTATTTTTGCATATCCACACTATTTCTTTGAATATTTCAGTTTCTTCCGGTGATTCTACCGAATCCGGTGAGCAACTACTGAATAATCGGTGAACCGGATGGATTCCCGCTTTGAATAACTTAGGGAGGGAATAATCCCAGTTATACCCGCTTTCATAGACCATCACGGGTTTTGGGGTATACGACAGAAATGAACATATGATCGAAGTGATTGTCTGCCCAAGCCCGAATCTTGAAAAAATAAAACCCATATTAAAGAGATACCGGTTTTGTTTTACAACGGAATTGATTTTTTTTATCAAAATGGTTCTTTTTGAAATTTTCAGGGATTTGGATGATTGTATATTCCGAATAACCGGATGATTAATTTTTACCGGTACATTCCATCCGTCAAGTTCAAGTAAATATGAAAAAACTGATTCTTCTTCGGAAAAAGGAAAAAATCCTTTGGATTTTTGGGGTGCATGATAAAAAGCTATTAACTCATCCGGTTTTTCCACGGTTATTATCATTCTTATAATGAGTATCTTTGTTGTAATCACGTCTAATAGAATTTTAAGATAATAAAATGAAAATAAGGCTGGTTTGAGTGTTTTTATTGTGAGAAACTTCGCAATACCTGCATCTATTTCTGCAATGATTTCATCCAGAATAGTTAGATTCTCCATAGTTTTCTTCCATCGCTCTTTTCCCTCTCCATAAAAAAGGATGTTTTTATAGGGAAGCCCTCTGAATTCGAGCTCCCATGCAACATCTGGCCTTAAAGCGATGAAAATACATTGATCAGCTCCACTATTGTTCCCTGATATCGCACTATCAATGTCCTCTACCTGTTCAATTAAATAAACTCGCCTAATAATCCCAGATCCCGTTTTTTTGAGATATGATCTCTTAGAATCCTTAATGCGATGCCATTTCTTATAACAATTAAACAATCTGTCAAATTAAAAGGTGCTTTGTATTTTAAATTGTTTTTCAAAAAAAACACAATATCCTTTGTGTAAACTATTCTTCCTCCCCAATGCATGAAATAAAATGAGTGATAACATTATACTATATGTCCTCATGTTTTGATGCGAAAACAATATTGATAACCGGTGGAACGGGCTCCTTCGGCAGAACATTCTTGGCAACTCTTTTACGTGAAGACAATCCTCAGAGCGTTCGCATCTATTCCCGGGGTGAAATGCTCCAGTACGAAACGGAAAAACTGTTTCCGGACGATCGCATCAGGTTTTTTATTGGCGATGTAAGGGATAAAGAACGGCTTTCTCGTGCAATGAACGGGGTGGATATTGTTGTCCATGCGGCAGCTCTCAAACAGGTACCGGCCTGCGAATACAATCCTATTGAGGCGGTGAAGACCAATATCAACGGATCCATCAATATCATCGACACAGCTATTGACAATAATGTTGACAGGGTCATTGCCCTCAGCACGGACAAAGCGGTCCATCCCGTCAACCTGTACGGGTCTACGAAAATGGTAGCGGAAAAACTGTTCGTGCAGGGAAATTCCTACACCGGCGCCAACCACCGCACCCGGTTCTCCTGTGTCAGGTACGGGAATGTTGTGGGCAGCAGGGGAAGCGTTGTACCGCTGTTCCACGAACAGAAAAAGACCGGTCGACTCACGGTTACTGATGACCGCATGACCCGTTTCTGGCTGACCCTTGACGAGGGAGTTGCCTTCGTAAGAAACTGTCTCCCGCGGATGTCCGGTGGTGAGATATTTGTACCGAAAATCCCGAGCATGAAAGTGATCGATCTAGCACATGCGATGGCACCAAAGGCAAAGATCGACGTGATCGGGATTCGCCCCGGCGAAAAACTCCACGAGATTCTGCTCACGGAAGATGAAGCCCGGCACACGAAAGAATTTGATACGTGCTTTGTGATCGAGCCGGAACTGAAGTTCTGGACCCGGAATGAGCGCAGTGAAGGCCGAAGCCTCCCTGAAGGTTTCAGATATTCAAGCGACAATAATTCCGCCTGGCTGGGTATTGACGATCTCAAAAAGATGATCGCGATCGACTAAAGCGTCGCAAAGACAAATCAGGTTTTTATGCTGCCGATTCCGTATGGGCGTCAGACAATAGATGACGAGGATATCGCTGGGGTCAATGAAGTCCTCAGGAGTGACTGGCTTACTACCGGGCCAAAGATCGATGAATTCGAGCGATCGATCTGTCGTTATTGCAGCTGTCCACATGCCGTGGCAGTATCCAGTGGCACGAGCGCACTTGATATCGCGATCCAGTCCCTTGACCTGCCAAAAGGGACGGAAGTGATAACTACCCCGTTCACGTTCGCGGCCACCAGTAATGCACTTCTCTATAACGGTCTCGTCCCGGTATATGCAGATATTTCACGCGATACCCGTAACATCGACCCTGAGGATGTCCGTAAGAAGATAACGGAGAAGACCGGCGCGGTCCTGTTCGTCGACTATGCGGGTCATCCCTGTGATATCGCTGAGCTGCAGAAGATCTGCAAGGATAACGATCTCTTTTTGATAGAAGATGCGTGTCATGCACTCGGTGGAGAATACCGGGGTAAGAAGATCGGTGCTCTTGCCGATATGACGATCTTCTCGTTTCATCCGGTCAAACTGATCACCACCGGCGAAGGCGGAATGGTGACAACCAGTGATTCCGGCCGGGCCGATACCTTACGGCTTCTTCGTTCTCACGGGATCGACAAGACCTCCTACCACCTCTCGGAAACCGGCTCCCCGTGGGCATACGACATGGTTGCACTTGGCAGGAATTACCGGATGACCGACATCCAGGCCGCACTCGGCATATCGCAGGCAAAGAAGATCGATTCTTTTGTACAGAAACGGACCCGGCTGGCGCACCTGTACAACGATCTTCTCCAGGGTATTCCCCACATTGACACGCCGGTAACAAAGGACGGAGTGACTCATGCCTGGCATATCTACACCGTCCTGCTTGAGGGAACCGTACGGGATGCGGTCTTCTCGTATCTCAGGAACCGGGATATCGGTGTCAATCTTCACTATATTCCAACATACCATTTCAGTTATTACCGGAAAAACCACCCTGCGGATCCGTCCTGTTTCCCGGTGACCGAAGATGTGTTTGGGCATATTCTCACGCTGCCGCTTTACCCGGGACTGAATGAAGAGGATGTTCACCTTATAACCGGGATACTGAGTCAGGCAATCAGCGAGTTCTCTCCGCGGGGACGGGTATAATGGCGGCACTGATCGGAAAAGATGCACGGAAAAAAGTCGTCGTGGTCGGTGCAGGATCCATTGGTCGCCGTCATGCCACCAACCTCGCCACGCTCGGTGCAGAGGTCAGCGTGTTCGATGTCGACCAGACGCTGCTCGGAACAATCTGCGCGGATACGCGCTGGAATCCCGTCTTCGATCTGGATCGTGCACTGGAGCAGGAGGCGTTCGATGCGGCGATCATCTGTACACCAAACCATCTGCATATCCCGTATGCGCAGAAAGCGGCTGATGCGTGCCTGCACCTATTTGTTGAAAAGCCACTTTCTCATACGTATGCAGGGGTTGATGAGCTGGTGTCTTCGGTGGAACAGAGAGGTCTGGTCGGCATGGCCGGGTTCAACCTCCGCTTTGAACCGGGGCTTGCTTATATCCGGCAACGTCTCGATCCCGCCAGGGTTGCCTTCGCACAGGTTGAATTTGGTTCGTACCTTCCCGGCTGGCGTCCCGGAACGGATTACACGAAAGGGTACAGCGCGAACCGATCCATGGGTGGTGGGATCATCCTTGATGATGTCCATGAAATCGATTACGCGTGCTGGCTTTTTGGTTACCCGGAATCAGTACTCTCCACTGCAGGCACCTTCGGGAATCTCACTATCGATGTGGAAGATACTGCTGATCTGCAGCTCCGCTATCCGGACAAGATTGTTACCATTCATGCGGATTATCTCCAGAGGCGTTATACACGGCGCTGCAAGATCTGTTTCCGGGATGGTTATTCAACCGAATGGGTGTTCGGGGATCACGTAACCGAATTCACGGAACGTGGTGAGGATACATTCTCCTACGGGAACCGGTTCAGCACAAATGATATGTATCTCGAAGAGATGCGCCATTTCCTCGCATGTGTTGATTCCGGTACAACCCCCGAGTCCAGCCTTGCTCATGCCGCACGAATTCTTGATATTGCCCTTGCCGCAAAAAAGGAGATGCCGGTTCCGTGATCGCCGCGATTATCCAGGCCCGCATGGGATCAACCCGGTTGCCCGGGAAAGTCCTGATGAACCTTGCAGGTAAACCCGTGCTCTGGCACATTGTCACACGTCTTCAGCTGGCACAGCGCCTTGATTGTATCAGTATTGCAACGACTACCGATGAAGCGGACGATCGGATTTTGGAGATCTGCCGGTCCGGAAAGATTCCGGTTTGCCGGGGCTCGCGTGATGATGTGCTCTCCCGGTATTACACTTGCGCAAAACAGCTCGGCATGCAGGCAGGCCGTGCGGATTACGTTGTCCGTATCACCGCTGACTGTCCGTTTGTGGATCCATCAACGGTCGATATCCTGATCGATCATGCTCTCCGGGGAAGATACGATTACGTATCAAACGTCGATCCCCCGACATTCCCTGACGGCTTTGATGTGGAAATATTCAGCTTTGATGCCCTTGAGAAGGCATTCAGGGAGGCCCGGAGAGACTCGGACCGGGAACATGTCACGCCGTTTATACGGAACACCGGTGGATTTTCGAAATTCAATCATGTCCACACCCCCGATCTCTCTTCAGTCCGGCTGACCCTCGATACACCTGAAGATTACCGGCTGATATCAAATATTTATGAAGCTTTATATCGTGATGGCGGGATCATTTCTCTGGATGATATCCTGAAATTTCTGGAATCCCGATCTGATATTCGTGGAATAAATGCCAGGTATACACGCAATGAAGGTTATGCGAAATCTCTTTCCGAAGACCGTGAAATATAAGGTGATTAAGGAACCATGAAGAACAATTCCGGCGCCGAATTATGGCGAAAGGCAAAAAAGATCATTCCCGGGGGAAGCCAGCTCCTTTCCAAGCGAAGTGAACAGTTTCTTCCCGAATACTGGCCATCATATTACCGAAAAGCCCTGGGAGCCGAGGTTTGGGATCTCGACAATAACCGGTATCTCGATATGTCCATCATGGGCATCGGCGCATGTCCGCTCGGTTATGCGGATCCCGATGTCAATGCAGCGGTCAAGACCCGGATCGATAACGGATCGATGTGCACCCTCAACTCTCCCGAAGAAGTTGATCTGGCTGAAAAACTGATTCACCTGCATCCCTGGGCCGGACAGGTACGTTATGCCCGTTGTGGTGGGGAGGCAATGGCAATTGCCGTGCGGATCGCGCGGGCTCACACGAAAAAGGATATTGTCGCATTCTGCGGCTACCATGGATGGCACGACTGGTATCTCGCGGCAAATCTTGCAGATGATCAGCATCTCGACGGGCATCTCCTCCCGGGTCTTGCACCCGCCGGAGTTCCCCGGGGACTGACGGGAACTTCGGTGCCATTCCGGTACAACCGGGCTGATGAGATAAGTGCGATTGCTGAAAAGTATGGAGGAAAACTTGCCGCAATCGTGATGGAGCCGATCCGGGACCATGAACCCACCCCGGCATTTATCCAGGCGGTCCATAGAATCGCCCGGGAGAATGATGCCGCTCTCATTGTCGATGAGGTATCGTCCGGTTTTCGCCTCACAACCGGTGGAGCCCATCCGCTGTACGGAATTAAACCCGATATGGCTGTCTTTGCCAAAGCAATGAGCAACGGCTACCCGATGGCTGCAATTATCGGCAGGGATGAGGTGATGCAGTCGGCGCAGGACACGTTCATCAGCAGTACGTACTGGACCGAGGGGATCGGACCCGTTGCTGCCCTCGCAACGATCGAAAAATATGAACGCTGCGATGTTCCACTGCATCTTGTCCGTACAGGGAAGGCGGTCCAGGCAGGGTGGAAGAGCGCGGCCGAGACCTCCGGAATTGAGATTGAGATCGGAGGCATCCCTCCCCTCAGTCACTTCTCAGTTAGTGGCGAAAACGGCCTCCAGGTTCAGACGCTTTACACACAGATGATGCTCGAGCGCGGATTCCTTGCGGGAAAATCGTTCTATGCCAGCTATGCGCACACCAGCGAACATATCCGGAGATACCTGGAAGCAACCGATACGGTATTTGAGCAGCTCTCGCTTGGTGTGGAGAACGGAACCGTTGATACCATGCTCAAGGGTCCTGTGGCCAGGCCGGGTTTCCATCGTCTTACATGAAACCGCTTATTATTCGTGCAGACGCAGGTCCGGTCATGGGGACCGGGCATGTGATGCGGTGCCTTGCCCTCGCTGAAGCATGGCAGGATACCGGAGGAAAGGTATTCTTTGTATCATCGTACAACTCCCCTTCGCTTAAAGCCCGGCTTGTGGAGGAGGGGATGGAAATTGTCCATGTACCCGGGGAAGCCGGGTCCGCAGGCGATGCTGAAGAAACCGCCCGGATCGCTCGTGAAGAAGGAGCCGGCTGGGTTGTTGTTGACGGTTACCATTTCGGGGCCGCCTACCAGAAAACCCTCCGGAATGCCGGGGTAGCGGTTCTCTTCATTGACGATTACGGCCACGCCGGCCATTATTATGCAGATATCGTCCTCAACCAGAACATCTATGCCGGTATGTCCTTTTACAAACACCATGAGCCATACACACGTTTCCTTCTCGGGCCGGATTTTGTGCTCATCCGGAGAGAATTCCTGAAACGATCTGTGCACGACCGGACAATTCCTGAAATTGCGCGTAAACTCCTTATCACGATGGGGGGGAGCGACCCCGATAATATTACGCTGCGTGTTATTGAGGCCGCGAGGGCCGTAGATGTGCGGGACATTGAGGTTACCGTAGTAGTTGGTGGCGCAAACCCGCATTTCACGCAGATTCATGATGCGGTACGTGACAGTTCACGCTTCAGGCTGGTGAAGAATGCTGGGAATATGCCGGACCTGATGGCATGGGCGGACGTAGCAGTCTCCGCCGGGGGAAGCACGTGCTGGGAACTGCTCTTCATGGGCCTCCCCTCCCTGGTGATCCCCATTGCCGAAAACCAGATCCCTATAGCGAAGAGGTTGGAGTCTCTTTGTCTTGCTGAAGTGATCGATGCACCCGGTGCAGACGATCCGGAACGGTTGGCAAAGGTAGTTTCAGATCTCATGCTCTCCCAGGACAAACGTTCCGGATTTTCGGAACGCATGCTCCAGTATGTGGACGGGAAAGGACCTTTACGCATCCTTCACGCGATGAATAAAAGCCGGATCTGGTTCAGAAACGCTGAGATGTCCGATTGTGAACGAGTCTGGCACTGGATAAATGATCCCCCGGTCCGGGCCGTCTCTTTCAATACCGGCCCGGTTCCCCTGGAATCCCATATGGAATGGTTCTCATCCGTTCTTCAGGATCCCGGGCTCGTATACTATATTGCCCTGGATGACAATGGCGAACCGATAGGCCAGGCACGGTTTAAAATGGAATCCGGTGAAGCAGTCATATCAGTTCTTGTTGCGCCGGAACATCGCGGGAGATCGCTTGGCCCGCGGCTGATCCGGAGTGCGACGGAGAAGATGTTTTTGGAGACCGGCACAAAAAAAGTCAAAGCATTAATAAAAACCGGCAATGAAGTATCCCGTAAGGCATTCATCAGGGCCGGCTATTGCGAACAGGGAATCATCGGATATTCCGGGCAAGACGCCTACCTCCTGACGAAAACGCGGGGAAAAGAATGAGTCCAGGAATCCGTATCGGGGAGAGAGAGATCGGTCCTCACTGTCCTGTATATATCATCGCCGAACTGTCCGCCAACCATAACCAGGATTTTGACGAAGCGGTCAAGCTGATCCACGCGGCAAAGGAATCGGGTGCCGATGCAGTAAAGATCCAGACGTATACCCCTGATACTATCACTATTGATTGTAAAAACAGGTATTTTCAGATCGGCACGGGCACCCAGTGGGAAGGAAAGAACCTCTACGAATTGTACGGGGAGGCTTACACGCCCTGGGACTGGCAGCCGAAGCTCCAGCAGATCGCGAGGGAGATTGGCCTCGATTTCTTCTCAACCCCGTTCGATCCCACGGCAGTCGAGTTCCTCGAAAAAATGAAGGTTCCGGTCTACAAGATTGCGTCTTTTGAGCTGGTCGACATCCCCCTCATCCGGACGATCGCCCGGACCGGGAGACCGATCATTATGTCAACAGGCATGGCTACCCTTGAAGAGATCGGTGAGGCGGTCGGTGCGATACGCGACGAGGGTAATGATCAGATTGTGCTCCTGAAGTGCACCAGTGCCTACCCGGCCCTCCCCGGGGATATGAATCTCCACACCATACCCGATATGGCAGAGAAGTTCGGGGTGCCTGTGGGGCTCTCTGATCACACGCTGGGAACCACGATACCCATAGCCGCCGTCGCAAACGGCGCCTGTATTGTTGAGAAGCACTTCACCTTATCCCGTGAAACTTCCGGACCTGACAGCAGTTTTTCGCTCGAACCACGGGAATTCAGGATCATGGTGGATTCCATCCGGGAGACCGAGAAGGCGCTTGGGACGGTAAATTATACGGTGACGGATCATGAAAAAGCCAGCAGGGTGTTCCGCCGATCCCTTTTTGCAGTCGAGGATATTGCCGATGGGGATTTGTTCACGGAGATGAATGTTAGGTCCATCCGTCCCGGTTACGGGCTACCGCCAAAATATCTTCCGGAAATTCTTGGGAAACGTGCAAAGGGGAAGATCTGCCGGGGGACTCCGCTTGCCTGGGAGATGTTCCGGTAATTTTTTTTAGATAATTGCCATCAATGTTCATTTTTTTAAAACACCAGCGTTTTTTCGTACGAATACGGCGGGAAGCTGCTATCAGAACCCGGCCCCGCACGGTACAATCACCACACCTATATACTCATCCAGATAATATCCGCACTTGACCATCGGATCACCGGGAAAAAATGAACGGCTCCGGGAGGAACAGATATGGATACCAATACCCTCATGATTGTTGCAGGAATTCTGATTGTAATCGTTGCGCTTCTCGCCATGGCGATAAAAATTGCGAACCAGTGGGAACGGGCAGTGGTCCTCTTCCTCGGAAAATTCATTGGTATCCGTGGTCCCGGGCTGTTTATTATTGTCCCTTTCCTGAGCCGGGTCGCCTACATGATAGATCTCCGGGTCATCACCACCTCGTTCACGGCCGAGCAGACGCTGACAAAAGATACGGTCCCGGTCAACGTGGATGCCGTGCTTTTCTGGCAGGTGATCGATGTGGAGAAAGCTGCGCTCGAGGTCAGGGATTACCAGGGCTCCATTTCCCTGGCATCGCAGACTGCGCTCCGGGACGTGATCGGCAAGACGATTCTTGCCGACATGCTCACCGGAAGGGAGGCAATTGATGCCGAACTCCAGCGACTTATCGGGAGCCGGGTAAGCGGGTGGGGTATCAGGATATTGTCCGTTGAGATCCGCGACGTAATCATCCCCGGTGCACTCCAGGATGCGATGTCCATGCAGGCCCAGGCCGAACGAGAGAGGCAGGCACGTGTCATCCTCGGGGATTCAGAGCGGCAGATTGCCGAGAAGTTCGAACAGGCCGCGAAGAGTTACGAGAACAATCCTACGGCGCTTCATCTGCGGGCGATGAACATGCTGTACGAAGGGCTAAAAGGCGGGCAGTCAACGATAGTGATTGTCCCGTCAACAGCCCTCAATACGATGACGCTCGGGGATACCACGGGCACGATTGCTCTGGCAAAGATAATTGCCAAGGAAAAGAAAGGGCCGGCAGAGACGGGGGATCAGGGTCAGCAGTAGGCTTTAAGTCTTGCGGGACGGTTTTTTCAAGGAAAGCTCTTGATCAAAAAACTGAAAGACGAAGCCATCACGATGTTCCTCCCTCCCTGTTTTCGCGGGGAGTCGTTCGGGTGTCTTGCCGACCCCCCGCTGGGCAGTTCGGTTCCAATGATGAGGAGATGTAAGTGCGTAGTGCAAAAACCTGACAAGGCGTTTTCACGTGTGCGGCATCGCAAAATGTATCGGATAATGTTCGGGAACCGGTAAGGAATAAAATCGAGGATGACTCATAAAAATCCAAATCGAACTTTACTTGATCCGGATTATTTTCAAAAAAAATTAACGATCACCATCCATGACACACCCCACTGAAAATCCACAGATTTTCATCAGGCTATTCCCTTCCACGATATCCGGGGTAACCTGCCCGGTACGGAAGTGGCGAGATACCGAGTCTTTGTGCATGTAAGAAAATCTTAAAAACTTTTTAGAGATGACCGGAAACTGACAGGAAAATTTGCTCTGTAGAAAACCTCAATGATGAGAAATTGTAGGAACCTGTGAATGTTACCGACAATCATTTTGTTAGCGATTTCTTTCATTTGAATCAGGAATCTTCTGGCTCTGTAGAAATCCTCAATAAAATATCTGGATAAAGATTGCGAGAATAAGTTTCGAGATATTGTAAAGAATCAATTTGATTTTGAGTTCTTTGACCTGCGCTTGAAATTTGCGTGCTTT
>Ga0074046_10000147_pt1 | contig 59794 bp, 54 predicted proteins | sample BogForMeECP23OM3_FD_94441 | JGI IMG/M metagenome (GOLD analysis project Ga0074046, IMG submission 94441) | Bog forest soil microbial communities from Calvert Island, British Columbia, Canada - Bog Forest MetaG ECP23OM3 | ecosystem: Environmental > Terrestrial > Soil > Wetlands ... | reverse complement strand
TGGACTTCGGCTCGACCCGCGAGCTCCCACCAGCGCTCGTGGAACGGTACGCGAGGATCGTGCGCGCCGTTCTCGCCGGGGATCGCGGGGCCGTGCGAACCGCCGCGGTCGAGATCGGTTATCTGCCCAAAGACGAAAGCGAGGACCGGGCGCGCGGCCTCGTGGAGCTGATCCTCGCCGTCTGCGAGCCGCTCCGCCAGCCGGGGCCCTATGACTTCGGCCGCTCCACGCTGCCTTCGCGGGTGCGCGACATCGGCCTCGACCTGGCCTTTCGCCGCGGCTTCCTGCACGCACCGCCCCCTGAGACGGTCTTCCTGCACCGCAAGCTCGTAGGCTCGTTTCTGCTCTGTGCACGCCTGCGCGCGCGCGTCGACGTCCACGCGTTGATACGGCCGCTGGTCGGACTGGTCTGAGCCGAAGCACCGCGCTCTTCGGAGAACCCCCGAGCGCCGGGAAGCGATCCCTCAGCGTGCGGCGATCGCGAGCCGCCGCTTCCGCCGCGCCACCAGCCGGAGTCCCAAGGCCGCGATCGCTGTCGCGAAGAAGGGGGCGTACCACGAGCCTCGCTCGAGCGTGCGCGTTCCATAGGTGAACGCAAACACGAACCACAGGTAGTAGACACCAAAGGTATGCAGTCTCCGCCAGTTGCGGCCGAGACGGCGAACCGCAGCATCGGTTGAGGTCGCAGCCATGGCGTACAGCGTGAGATACGCCCCGCCCCCCACAACGGCCGTGATCGGATCCGGGGGCGTCCCCTTCACGACGAAGAACGTCGTAAGCGCCGCGAGGTGCACGGTGTGGGCGGTCGCGAAGGCGAGCCCGAGGGAGCGTCGCCGCAACAGGAGCGTACGCGAGAGCGTACTCGGAGCGAGGACATTCCAGGGCCGCGCGAGAAACACCAGGAGAAAGATCGTGAATGAGAAACGCGCGGTGTAGCGCGCGGCCAGCTGCCAGGACTGGGCGGCGGAGGTGCCCCCGTAAAGTGCATAGCCAATCGCGAGGAGGGCGCCGAGTGCGGCAGCGACACACAGCCGCCCGGTCGTAGAGACCGGCTGAGCGAGCGCTGATTCCGGAAGGGTGGCGACGGGCACGGCGCAGCCTCGGTCTTCTGTTTCGCCATCTCGCACAGTCAATTCGACGCAAAATAGATGAGGGCTTCAAGGGACGTCAAACCCAACGATCGAGGGCCGAGGGCGGGTGGTGCCACGGCCGCTTGCACGCGGGGGCTCAAGGCGCAGAAGAAAATCGCGCCACCTCGGGCTGCGTCTGCGTCAGCAGCGGATCCGCGGGTTCCCCTTTTAGGTAGTGATTCATGAACGCAAGGCTGTAGGCGACGATCAAATGATGCGCGGTCGGGTTGAGATTCGTCCAGGCGAAATGCCCTGCTTTGTCGAACTCCACGTAATACTTCGGTGTCGGCGATTGTGAATACGCGCCCGAATTCTTCCGCAGGGAGGGCGTGATGCCAAAATCCAGGGTCCCACCTTGGTACATGACCGGCGCATCGAGGCCGCCCAGCAAGTCGTGGACGAGAAATGGCTGACTGTACGGAGACAGCGCGAGGACCGCTTTCACGCCGCCGAGTCTCCAGCTCGGCCACGCCCCGGCCAGTCCGAGGACGGTGTATCCGCCAAGGGAGTGACCCGAGAGTCCGAGGCGCGAGAGGTCGACGCGAGCTGAAAACCGATCATCACTCTGGATGGCTTGGACCAGACGGCGGATATCTTCTTCGCGATCACGATAGGTCGTATCATTCCAGAGCTCCGGACGCTGGAAGGGGACTTCGGGCCTGTCGATGATCCGTGCTTCTCCGCGATCGCAGGTCGCGTCCTTGTGGTTCGGCGCGAATACGAGATAACCGGCAGACGCGAATGCTTGCGTCAGGAAGCGCGATTGTGTCGCGCAGCCATGAAACCCGTGGGAGAAGATGATCACAGGCTGTGGGGTGGGGACGGGAGCCTCCTCCCCTGACCAGACTGTGACCTTCATGCCTGCGAGTATCACCGCCTCCTCGGCGGCCTTCGCGGCTCCCGCTAGCGAAAAGAAAGCGATCGCGAGAAGCACCCGGATCCGCATTGCGCACCCCCCTTCGAGAAGGCACGAGGGTCCGTGGACCACCAGCCGACTCCAGCGCGGAAGCCTCCGGGGAGGCTCGGGAGACCTTATCGGCGTCGTGGCGTGGCCGCTTAGGTCGCTGCCTCCTTCGAGCGCAGGCACGAGGTGGCAAGCCTATACCATAGCCCCTATCCTATAGGACGCGGGAGGCTCATGGCCCACACGATTCGCGAAAAGACGAAGCTCCTGAACCGTGTACGACGCCTGCGAGGCCAACTCGAGGCCATTGAGCGCGCACTCGAGGGCGAGGCAGGATGCGCGAAGGTCATGCAGCTCGTGGTGTCGGTCCGAGGCGCGACCAACGGTCTCATGGCCGAGCTCATGGAAGATCACATCCGCTTTCATGTCTCAGACCCCGCTCGCGACGCCGATCCGGAAAGGGCGCGCGGCGCGGAGGAACTGATCGAGGTCGTCCACGCCTATCTCAGGTGAGCGCGGGCACGAGGATTCGGCGCTGCGCGAAGACGGCGCGGCGCACGCGGCGGTCCACGATCGCGTGGAGGCTGCTCTGTCCAGCGCTTGGGCAGAAGAGGGCAGCGAAGAGCTCCCCCACGAGACAGAGCCGGACGCCTATGGGCTCGCGTGGGCCGATGCCGCGAGGATCGGCGTCGTCGCGTTGGCCGCAGGGGCCGTCTACTTCCGCCTGTGGGAGCCCCTCCATGGCATCAGTCCGATTGGCGTGATCGGCCTCTCGATCGGCGGTTGGCCCGTCTTGAGAGAAGCCGTCGCGAATCTGCGGGTGCGGCGGATGACCATGGAGCTCTCCATGACCATCGCCATTGTGGCGGCTGCTGCGATCGCCGAGTTCTTCACGGCGCTTGTGATCACCCTTTTCGTCCTGGTTGCCGAGCTGCTCGAGGGCATGACGGTCTCCCGCGGGCGGCGGGCCATCCACGACCTCCTCGACTTCTTGCCGCAGTCGGTCTGCGTGCGCCGCGCCGGGATTGTTCGCGATGTCCCGACGCGAGAGCTCTGTGTCGGTGACTCCCTGCTCGTGAATCCCGGCGGCCGCGTGCCGGTGGACGGGAGCGTGCTTCAGGGTCACTCCTTCGTGGATGAATCGCGGATCACCGGCGAATCGATGCCCGTAGAAAAGACGCCAGGCACCCCCGTCTTCGCAGGTTCGATCAATCAGTCTGGGGCGCTCGAGATTCGCACAGAACGCGTCGGCCGCGACACGAGCTACGGAAGAATTCTCCAGGCTGTGGAGAGCGCTGAGCATTCACGCGCGCCGGTTCAGCGCCTCGCGGACCAGCTGGCCGGCTACCTCGTCTACTTTGCCCTCGCTGCAGCGGCGCTCACCTTCGCCGTGACGCGCGACGCACGTTCGACCATCTCCGTCGTGATCGTTGCGGGCGCCTGCGGCATCGCGGCAGGGACCCCTCTCGCGGTGCTTGGAGCGATCGGTCGTGCCGCACGGCTCGGGGCAATCATCAAAGGTGGGCTTTTCCTCGAGATCCTCGGGCGGGTCAATACCGTCGTCCTGGACAAGACGGGAACGCTCACCTTTGGTCGGCCCGAGGTGAAGGAGGTGGTGCCCGCGCCGGAGGCTTCTCCGGACGAGCTGCTGCGCGCCGCCGCATCGGCGGAGTTGCGGTCGGAGCATCCGCTTGGGCGGGCGCTCGTGGCCCACGCGCGCACGCACGGGATCTTTCCGGTGGAGGCGGAGCGCTTTGCGTACACCCCGGGACAGGGGATCTCTGCCACGATCGAGGGTACGGACGTCCTCGTGGGGAATCGTCGTCTGATGCGCGAGCACGGGATCGCTGTGGGCGATGCGAGCGCGTCCCACGGCTCTGCCTCGGAGGTAATGGTGGCTCGCAGCGGACAATTCCTCGGCAAGATCTCGATCGCGGACACGGTGCGTCCCGAGGCCATGCGCGCCGTCGAAGCGTTAAAGCGGAGCGGCCTGCGGATTCTCCTTCTCACGGGAGATGCCCAAGGGGTCGCGGAGGCGGTTGCAAACGCCCTCGGCATCCAAGAACTCGAGGCCGGTCTTCTCCCGGACCAGAAGCGGATGCGCATCCGCGAGCTCGTGGGGAGCGGGCGCGTCGTGGCCATGGTCGGCGACGGGATCAATGATGCGCCGGCCTTGATGGAAGCGGATATTGGGGTGGCGATGGGTTCCGGGACCGACCTGGCGCGGGAAAGCGCGGATATTGTCCTGCTCGGAAACGATCTTGCGAAGTTTGCGAAGACGGTCGCGATTGCCCGATGGGCCCGGCGCGTCATCTGGCAGAACTTCGTGGGCACGATTCTCGTGGACGCCTGCGGGATCGGGCTCGCCGCCTTCGGATTCTTGAATCCGCTTCTCGCTGCCTTCATTCACGTGACCTCCGAGCTCGCGTTCCTTCTCAATTCGACCCGCCTCCTCCCCGGTCGCATGGGAGGAGACGATCGCACCTCCACTCTCTCGGCGGGGGGACAGGCCCTTGGATCTTGAGGACGCCCGGAGGGGCTTATCCAAGGCCGGCGGGCCCTCGGGCGAAGCGACCGCGCAGGACCCTTCTCTTGTGTCGCTCCGGAGCATGCGCCTCTAATGGATGGGCTCACCCTGTTTGGCCTGTTTGCGGTGACAGCGATGCTCGTGTGCTACGCGCTGGAGGAGCGCAGCCGCTGGTTCACGCTGGGGTTCGCCGGTGCATGCGCCCTCGGCTCCGCCTACGGCTTTCTCCAAGGCGCGTGGCCGTTCGGAATCGTCGAAGCCATCTGGTCTCTCGTGGCGGCCCAGCGCTGGTGGCGAAAGCCAGCGGGTTGAGCCCCTTTTGGGTGAGAGGCGGCCTGCGCGGAGTTGCCCTTCGACGGTCGCTGGGTGAGAAGAGAGTCCGGCCCTGAGGATGATCCTGCCCGGCCGCTGCGACCCTCTCGGAGGCCTCCCCACACCAAGGGACGAGAGAAGGCGCAGTGCTCAGGCGCTGCCTATCATCTCACCGGTGACTCCGCTCCCGCTGGGCGTCCATTGCGATCGTGAGCTCCCGCGCACGCGGACGCGAGCGGGCGCTGACGCGGTCACCGCAAGCCTCACGAAACAGTACGCTTTCGCCGAAGACCAGGCTCCAGGAACTCATGGACCTTAGCGTTCGCGACGTTGCCAGGCTGCTCAACGTATCGGAGGAGACGGTCTATCGGTGGATCCGCAAGGGCTCCTTGCCGAGCCATCGCGTCCACGACCAGTATCGATTCAATCGCGTCGAGCTCCAGGAATGGGCAGCCCTGCACGAGCACCGCGTCTCCCCGGATCTCTTTCGCTCCGACGCAACCCAAGAGGAATGCCCGAGCTTGCGTGCGGCGATCGAGCACGGCGGGATCTTCTACGGCATCCCCGGCGATCGAAGGGAGAAAGTGCTGGAAGCCGTCTGCGAGCTGCCCGGAATTCCTTCCAAAGTGAACCGTCGACTCCTTTATCAGCTCTTGGTTGCACGGGAGGCGCTGGCGTCGACCGCGGTGGGTCACGGGATCGCCATTCCCCATCCGAGGGATCCAGTCGTTGTGCGCGTGGATCGGCCAGCCGTACTGCTGTGCTTTCTGAGCGAGCCCATCGACTTTCAGGCCATGGACGGCCAGCCGGTGCGGGTTCTCTTCACGCTGCTCTGCCCCTCGGTTCGCATCCACCTCCAGCTGCTCGCGAAGCTCGCCTTTGCGCTCCACGACGAAACCCTGAAGGAGCTCCTGCACACGGCCGCTCCGAAGGACGCAATCTTGAGGCGGATCGCCATCCTCGAAGAGCCCGAGCCGCCCCTCTCTGTACCGAGAGAATCGGCGGAAAGCGGAACGTCCTCACAGGGCAAGCCCTCCTAATGGTCGGGACGATCCTCTTCGCGATTGCTCTTCTCGGTCTAAGCGCCCTCGCCGCAGCACTTCTCACGCGTTTTGATCGGGCTTCCCTTACCATTGGAACGACGGGAAGCGTGATCGCGTGCGTGACCGGTGCTTCTGGCGCGCTCGCGAGTCTGGTTCGTCGGGGGTCCTCCGCGCTTCGCGGCACCTGGTCCCTGCCTTTGGGCGAGCCGCACGTCGCGATGGATGCGCTCTCGGCCTTCTTCCTGCTCTGCATCTTCGTGGTTTCAGGGCTGGCCGCGGTCTACGCCAGCGGATACCTCCCCACCTACATCGGGAGGCGGCGCCTTGGCCCAGCGGTCGCGCTCTTCAATCTGCTTGTCGCCGCGATGGCGGGGCTCGTGATTGCGAGGGATGGGATCCTCTTTCTCATGAACTGGGAAGTCATGTCCTTCGCCTCCTTCTTCCTCGTCACCTTTGAGAACGACCGGGAGGACGTCCGCCGCGCAGGGATGAGCTACCTCGTGGCCTCCCAGTTCGGCGTTGTCTTCCTCTTCATCTTGTTCGTCCTTCTCGGACGGAGTTCCGGTACCTACGACTTCGATCGTTTCGCTGCGACGGGTGGTCTCGCCAACGCCTGCTTCTTGCTCGCAGTCGTCGGTTTCGGGTCCAAGGCGGGCTTCTGGCCGCTTCATTTCTGGCTGCCCGAGGCGCATCCAGCGGCGCCGAGCCACGTCTCGGCGCTGATGTCTGGAGTGATGATCAAGCTCGGGATCTATGGACTCCTGCGAACGCTCACGTTCCTTGGACCTCCTGCAGTGTGGTGGAGCACGGTCCTGCTTTTGCTCGGCGCGATCTCAGGTCTCGCAGGAATCGTGCATGCGCTCGCGCAGCGCGATCTCAAGCGGCGGCTCGCCTACAGCAGCGTCGAGAATATTGGGCTGATTGCGCTGGGAATCGGACTCGGTCTCCTGGGTCAGAGCCGTGGCAACGCACTCGTGAGCTTCTTCGGTTATTCCGGGGCGCTTCTGCACGTGCTGAACCACGGGCTGATGAAGGGGCTGCTCTTCCAGGGCGCGGGAAGCGTGATCCACGCGACGGGGACCCGAAGCCTCGAATCCCTCGGCGGGTTGTACCGGAAGATGCCGACGACGGCGTTGAGTTTTCTCGTGGGCTCAGTCGCCATCTCTGGTCTCCCGCCGCTGAACGGCTTCGCGGGGGAATGGCTGATCTACGTCGGCGCCTTCCACGGTGCGGAGCGTCTCCCGACGGCGGGAGCGGTGCCAGCGCTCGTTGCGCTTCCCGTGCTTGCGCTGATCGGCGGCCTCGCTGCGGCCTGCTTCGTCGCGACCTTCGGCACCGTCTTCCTCGGTCTGCCGCGAACGGAGGGGGTCCCCCGGGCCCATGAAGCCGGTCTCGCGATGCGGAGCACGATGGGGATCGGCTCGCTGCTTTGCGTCGCAATCGGTCTCTGGCCAGCGGGAGCGCTGCGCCTCGTCGTGCCGGCCGTGGCCTTGGTGAGCGAGGTCCCCGCGTTGGCCTCCGACGCCACGACGCCCCTGTTCGCGATCAGTCGCGCAGCCTTCGTCCTAGGCCTCTTGGTCGCTCTGCTTGCGCTCCTTCGCAGGGCGCTCCTTCGCGGACGCGAGGTGACGCAGGGCGTCACCTGGGGCTGTGGATACGCTGCACCGGATTCCAGGATGCAGTACACCGCTAGTTCCTTCGTACAGCCTCTGCTCGCTCCTTTCGCCCCGATCACGCACGTTCGTGTCGATGAAGAGGGGCCGTCGGGCTATTTCCCGCGAGACGCGCGCTATCACGAGGAGATCGGTGATGTGGGCGAGCGGTTTCTCGTCCCAGGAACCCGAAGGGTGGTTCACCTGCTTTCCCAGCTGCGCGTGATCCAACAGGGTCGCGTGCAACTCTACGTCGTCTACATCGTGGCGACGTTGGTGGCGCTCCTGGTCTTTGAGCTCATGGGCGCGGGGAAATAGGGGTGGCGGACCTTCTCCTTCACCTGGCGCTTCTCCTCGTCGTGCCGCCGCTCCTTCTGGGTGTAATCCAAAAGACCAAGGCATGGTTTGCGGGAAGGAGGGGCGCTCCGCTTCTCCAGCCTTACTTCGACCTCTGGAAGCTTCTGCGCAAGGGCGCGGTCTATAGCCGGACAACCACCTGGCTCTTCCGGGCGGGACCCATCGTTTCCTTGGCGACGGCCTTGTGCGCGGGCCTCGTCCTGCCCCTCGCAGCGGCAAGCTCACCCCTTGGATTCTCGGGAGACGTGATCCTCTTCGTCGGCCTGCTTGGACTCGGCCGATTTTTCACGATGGCTGCCGCCTTGGATACGGGCTCGAGCTTCGAAGGGATGGGCGCCAGCCGCGAGGCCGCGTTCTCCGCCTTTGCAGAGCCCGCGCTCCTGCTCTGTCTCGCGATCCTCTGCATCCCGGCCCGGAGCCTGAGCCTTGGGGATGCTCTCGGCGCACTCTCTTCTGCACCTCCCGGCTTTTCCCATCCCGCGTATCTCGCTGCGGCGCTCGGTCTTTTTGCCGTGCTGCTCGCCGAGAACTCCCGAATCCCGGTCGATGACCCGACCACGCATCTCGAGCTCACGATGATTCACGAAGGGATGGTGCTCGATCATGGGGGGCCGGACCTTGCCTTCGTGCTTTCTGGGAGTGCCGTGAAGCTTTTTGTGGTGGGTGCGCTCCTGGTCCGCGTGGTTCTGCCTCCGCCTGCGCAGAGCGGCTTGGCCGGCGTCGGGTTGCTTTTGGTTGGACAACTTGGCTTGGCGGTAGGGGTGGGGTGTGTCGAGTCCATGATGGCGCGGCTAAGACTTCCACGTGTGCCCCAGTTCCTGGTCGGGGCCTCCGTTTTGGCGGGGATCGGACTTGCCGCGCTGCTCTATCGAGGTGCCCCGTGACGGGCTACGCAGATTTCCTCTTGCTCGTCGTACTCGTCATCGACCTCTACATCGTGGCGACCAGTCGGCTTGCGAGCTGTGTGCACGCTTCGGCCTTTCAGGGCGTCGCCCTTGCCCTCCTCCCTCTCGCGCTCTGGGCCCCTGGCTATGCGGGAGGAGTGGATCCCCAGGTGCTGCACATCGCCCTCATGAGCGTGGGCACACTGATCGTGAAGGCGCTCGTCATTCCACAGCTCGTTCTTCGCGCCATCCGCGAGGCCAACGTGCGCAGAGAGGTCGAGCCCTTCGTGAGCCTTCACCTCTCCGTCCTGATCGCCGCTCTCCTCGTCGGAGTTTCGTTTTGGATGGCGAGCGTCTTGGTTTTGCCCATGCCTGCGCCGACCACGCTCTTGGTACCCGTCGCCTTCGCCACGGTGCTCGTGGGCTTCTTGGTCCTGGTGAGCCGAAAAAAGGCGGTGACCCAGGTCGTTGGCTACTTGATGCTCGAAAATGGCATCTTCATTTTCGGGCAAACGCTGGTTCGCCAGATTCCCTTCGCCGTCGAACTCGGGATTCTCTTGGACCTCTTGGTCGGCGTCTTCGTGATGGGGATCGCGATCCATCACATCAGCCGGGCGTTCGATCATATCGACACAGAACTCTTGTCCGCGCTGAAGGACTAATGCCGATGCTCTCTTTGCTCGTGATCGTTCCGGCGATCTTCGGAGTTCTTGCGCTTTACAGCAAAGACCTGCGGATCGATCTGGTTCTTCTCGTCGGAACGGCGCTCGCGCACCTCCTGGCGACGGCATACCTGTGGACCGGTGAATCTGGCCCGGAGCTCGATCGCCTGCTCGAGCTCGACGTCCCGGGGCTTCTCTTTCTGTCGATCACCAGCGTGATTTTTTTGAGTGCTTCGCTCTACACCATTCCCTACATCCTGCACGGTACGCACGACAAGCCGGCTGCCCTTCAGCGATTCATTCCCTGCCTGCTCTGGTTCCTCTCGGCAATGACCCTGGTGGCAGTGACCCAGCACCTCGCGCTCATGTGGGCGGCCGTGGAAGGGACGACCCTCGCCAGCGCTCCCCTCGTGTATTTCTATCGTCGTCGCGGAGCCCTTGAAGCCACCTGGAAGTACCTGCTCGTGTGCTCGGTGGGAATTGCGCTGGCGCTCCTTGGAACCTTCTTCCTTGGAATCGCGGCGGCCGGGAGTTCGGTCGGAGCCTCGGACCTTACGCTCTCGGGTCTTAGCCGTGCCGCACCGTTCATGGCCCGGCCCTGGCTCAAGGCTGCTTTCGTGCTGGCGCTCGTGGGCTACGGCACGAAGATGGGCCTGGCACCCCTCCACACCTGGCTTCCCGATACCCACAGTGAGGCACCCTCGCCGGTGTCGGCGCTGCTCTCCGGGGCGCTTCTCAACTGCGCGTTCCTTGCGATCTTGCGCTTCTACCAGGTGTGCTTGGCGTCTGGCGATTCGCAGTTCGCCCGGACTCTGCTGATCGTTCTAGGCATGGCCTCTTTGCTCCTGGCGTCGGCCTTCATGCTGAGCCAGCGCGACTACAAGCGTCTGTTTGCCTACTCGAGCATCGAGAACATGGGGATTATGTCGGTCGGCATGGGACTGGGAGGGGCTGCAAGCTACGGGGCTTTGCTCCACGCCGTGAACCACTCGCTTTGCAAGGCGGGCCTGTTCTTCCTGGCTGGGAATGTCTTGCGCTCCTTCGGGACCACGCTGGCGCGAGACGTGCGCGGCGTGCTCGGGCGCCTGCCCGAGACGGGTGTCCTGCTCCTCGCACTTTTTCTCGCGATCGGAGGTGTGCCGCCGTTCGGACCGTTCTGGAGCGAGTTCCTGATTTTCCAATCCGCTCTGGCGGGAGCCCACGCCTGGCTCGGAGTTCTCTTTGTTTCGCTTTTGGGGCTGGCTTTCCTCGGAATGGCGGGCGTTTTGTTGCCGATGCTTTCGGGCCCAGGGAGCATCCAAGAGCGGCGCAGCGCGGAAAGCCGGCTCTCCGTCCTCCCGCCCCTCGCGCTGGCAAGCGCCGCACTCGTGATGGGCCTCTACATCCCCTCCTTCCTCGCAGACGCCCTCCACAGGGCGGCTGGAATGCTCGGGGGCTAGGCCATGGTCGAGCGTTCAGAGGAGCACCGAGCAAGCCAGGGAAGCGAGAGCCCGGGCGACCTCGTGTGGGGCAAGAATGGCCTGAGCATGGCACTCGCCGAGCTGCCCAGGCTCCCGCCCCTCCGCTTTCGCGGTGCCTGCCAGCGCGTCTGCAGGGACGGCGGCAGGCTCCTGGCGCTGTGCGTACTCCCCCCGCGCCGAGGCCCGAACGCAGGGAGCCCGAGCGAGCTCGTAGCCGTCCTCGGAGACGACGCTCGATCGCGGATTGGGCTTCTCTGCATGGAGCTCCCAGAGACCCGGAGCTACCCGGCGCTTACGGCCGATCTGCCCGAGGCACAGGCCTTCGAGCGGGAGCTCTTCGAGCAACACGGGATCGAACCGCAAGGACATCCGTGGCTGAAACCCCTGCGCGAGCATGCGGATCTCGCTCCGCCGAGCAAAGGGGAGCGCACTGGACTCCGCCCCCACCCCTTCTTCCGTGTCGAAGGAACCGGGATCCATGAAGTCGCCGTCGGGCCCGTGCATGCCGGCGTGATCGAACCTGGCCACTTTCGCTTCCAATGCCACGGCGAGATCGTGCGGCACCTCGAGATTCAACTCGGCTACCAGCATCGCGGGGCGGAATCCTTGTTGCTCCGTTCGTTGCCGGCGCGGCGCCTTGTGGTGGCCGAATCGATCGCCGGCGACACCGCCGTAGGTCACGCCCTCGCGTACTGCAAGGGCATCGAAGCCCTTTCCGCGACGGACGTCCCGCTCTACGCCCAGGCCGTGCGGGGCATCGCCCTCGAGCTCGAACGTGTCGCGAACCACGTGGGAGACCTTGGCGCCCTATGTAACGACGTCGGCTACCTGCCCGGTGCGTCCTGGTTTGGGCGGTTGCGGGGCGAGTTCCTGAACCTGCTGATGGAGCTTTCGGGCAATCGTTTCGGTCGAAGCCTGCTCAGGCCGGGCGGGGTCCGCTTCGGGCTGTGCGCGGAGAAGCGCAAGGACTTTCTCGATCGGCTGGCGAGCGCCGAGCGGGACCTGAAGGATACGGCGGAGCTCACCTTCGATACTCCTACGATCTGTTCGCGCTTCGAGCACACGGGCGTCGTGACACACGAGGTCGCGCAGACACTCGGTCTTGTGGGACCCGTCGCCCGGGCAAGTGCATGTGACCGCGACGTCCGTCGTGATCACCCCTTTGGCATCTACCGCTTCGTTCACATTCCCGTGGCGCTTGTCGACTCCGGCGATGTCATGGCCCGCGCGCTCGTGCGCTGGCTCGAAACGCAGCGCTCGATCACGTTCTTGCGCGAGCAGCTGACAGAGCTCCCGGAGGAGGTGCTGTTTGTGGAGAGCGCACCTTTTCGCGCCGAGGCCGTGGTGGTGTCGATGGTGGAAGGCTGGCGCGGGGAAATCGTTCACATCGCCACGACCGATCGCGACGGCCGACTGGCCGGCTACAAGATCGTCGATCCTTCCTTTCACAACTGGTTCGGGCTGGCGATGGCGCTCCGCGGGGATCAGATTTCCGATTTTCCGCTTTGCAACAAGAGCTTCAATCTCTCCTATGCGGGGCATGATCTTTGAGGAACCGGAGAGGCCCGTGGACCCACCGCGTGGAGCGGGACCGGGAGGGGCGCGCTGCGTCGCGGAACCTGCGTCTTTCACGGGGAGGCTGAGCCGATGTGGAGGCTTTTGCGCTCGCGCCTGCGCCAGGGATACCGGACGTCGAGCCTTCCCTTGGGACCGGCTCCGCTCCCGGCGCGGTTCCGCGGCCGCCCGACGCTTGAATCGTCGAAGTGTCGCGATGGCTGCCGTGCCTGCGCAGAGGCCTGCCCGACAAACGCCATTTCGCAAGAGCCCCTCCAGATCGACCTGGGCGCGTGTCTCTTCTGCACCCTCTGTCAGGAGGCCTGCCCGGAGAAGGCCATCGTCTACCACGGGGACCATCGCCTCGCGGCCCGTTCCCGTGCCGAGCTTCTGGTGTCGGATGGCGAAGCCAGCCTCGCGAGAGCGCTCGACGTCAAGATGCGAAGCCTCCTCGGACGCTCGCTCAGGCTCCGCCAAGTCTCTGCGGGCGGCTGCAGCGGCTGTGAGGCGGAGCTCGTGGCGACGGGAAACGTGGTCTTCGACCTAGGTCGCTTTGGGATCCAGTTTGTGGCCTCACCCCGCCACGCGGACGGCATCGTCATCACGGGCCCGGTGACCCGCAACATGGAACGCGCGCTCCGGGAGACCTACGCCGCGGTGCCCGCACCCAAGATCGTGATCGCTGTGGGAGCGTGCGCGATTAGCGGCGGGCCTTTCGCCGGCGCAGAGGCTTCCCACGACGGCGTCCCGCCTGATCTCCCCGTGGACCTGTACGTCCCGGGCTGCCCCCCTCACCCGCTCACGATTCTCGATGGTCTGCTGCGACTTTTGGGTCGCGTGCAGCACAGCGCGGCGTCGCGCTCGGGGTGACCTCAAGAGACACCTTTTCGGCATGCGCGCGAGTCCGCAGGAGGAGAAGCGCTGCACACGGCCGGGATACGACCCGAGCACCCGTCACTGTGACGTGGTAGCCCTGCGGATACTGAAGCGCGGGAATCGAGAGCGCCGTCGGGAGCCAGCGAGGATACGCTTCGCCGCCGGGTGCAGTCGTGGTGTAGGAGAAGTCGAAGTTGCCGGTCGCTGGGTCAAACGCGAGACTCGAGGGCGTTCCCGCCACGGCGACCGGGTAGGGACGCACCAACGCCGCAAAGGCCGCAGGACTTTGCAGATTGGTCGGTCCTGGGGGCTGCGTCAGATCCGCGATCAGATCGGTGTAGGCCCATTCGAGCCAGGGCAAGATCTGCGCTTCCATCTCAGCACTAAGGCGCTCAAGCGTCACCGGATCGTTTGTCGCACCGAACTCGGTCACGAGGATCGCGGCTCCATCGCGCTCCGCTGCCTCCGAGCCATAGGCGAGCACACCGAGCTCCCCCGCGAGATCCACTGCGTAGGAGTGAATCGAGAGCGCGTCGCCCGATCCGGCGCCGGGGAGCGACGTCGGCGCGAGACCAAAATTGAAGAGCACGAAAGGCTCGACGAAGACGAACTGGTCTCGGGTGACGCGTCGTACCGCAGCGGTCGCCTTCTGGTAGAAGGGCACCAAGCGCTCTTGTTCGAGTGGCGCGCAGCCTTCTGGGGAGAGGCACGGCGAGAAATCGGCCCCGGGGAAGGGCTCGTTCATGAGCTCGTAGCCGAGCACCCAGGGATTGCCCGCGAAGCGCTGGACCACGCGCACGAGTCCCTTCACAAAGTAGTCTTGGAGGGCGATGCCATCGGGACCCGGGCTATCGGCCCAGAAGTGCTCAAAGGCCCGCTGCAGGGCGGGATTCGCGACGTAGTAGAACGGGAAGCCGACGGGGGGATTCGGCAGACCGTCGGTGATCACCATCCAGGCGGGAAACCCGTTTCCTCCGACAAAGAACGGTGAGAACCCGTCCTGATGGAAGTCGAGCAACACAAAGATATGGTGGCGGCTCAGGATCTCGACCGTCTCTGCGAGAGCCTCGATATACGATTCATCCACCTCGCCAGGCGTCGGCATGAGACCCTGAAACTCCACCCCAAGGCGAAGCGCGGTGAAGCCTTCTTGCTGGAGAAATGCCGCGTCGTTTTCACCGAACCCGAAGGCCGCGGGATAGAACGGCGCGGTCTTGGCCACGTCGCTAAAGCCGTGGAGCAAAACGACCCGGCCCGTTGCGTCGGTGAGCCAGCGGCCGCGGTGCGAGAGCGGCGGGAGAGGTCCCTCCGTCCCACGCTCCACCGCGCGCGCACCGGGAGCAGGCGGGAGCAGCGCAGTGCTCGCGAGCACAAGGACGGCGAGGCCGAGAAACGCCGTGACTCGGTGGGGCCGGCGTGCCCGATGGCAGGAGACACCTACGGGGGATCGCATCTTCTATGTCTCCGTCCGCGCGAGAGCTTGAGCCCGGGAGCTCCCGAAGGGAGCCTGCGCGCGATGCTAGGATAGGCCACGTCCGGCTTCGCACAGCCGGAAGGTCCGTGGGTGAGGTCGTGGCAGACTTTTCAGCAGACACCGCGGTCTTGGGAGAGGCCGGGCGCTACCGCGCAACGCTCTCGCCGAATTGGGAAGTGTGGGGGCCCCTCGGCGGTTACGTCGCGGCGGTGGCGCTGCGCGCCATGGGTGCCGAGAGCCCTCTGAAGAGGCCTGCCAGCTTTAGCTGTTTATTTCTCTCCGTCGCGCGCTTCGGAGCCGTGGAGCTCGAGGTGACGACGCTGCGCCAAGGCAAACGCTCGCGGGCTCTGCAGGTACACATCACTCAGAATGGGAACCCGATTCTCTCCGCGCTCGGCTGGACCATCGCCGAGGGCAGCCAGGGCTTCGAGCATGACCACGCGAAGATGCCGTCCGTGCCACCCCCGGACGAGCTCCGCAGCTTCAAGGATCTCACCGACACCTACGACGAGTGGTACCCGGTCTGGCGGGCAATTGATGGACGCCCCGCCGTGTGGAGCGAGGAACCTGGACCGCCGGTGTGGCATACCTGGATGCGTCTTAGTGCAAAGCCAAATCTCTTAGATCCTTTTCTGGAAGCAGCGCGCACGCTCATGTGGATGGATCTCATGATGTGGAATGCGGCGACGCCTCCTCATCAGCCCTGGCCAGTCACTCACCTCGCACCGAACCTTGACCTCGCTGTGCTGTTTCACGGCGCTGCCCCCGACGAGGAGTGGCTGCTCTGCGATGCCCATGCCCCGCTTGCAAGAGACGGTCTTGTCGGTTGCAACGGTCGTGTCTGGACGCCGGGCGGGCGCCTGCTCGCCTCGGGAACCTCTCATCTCCTCTGTCGCCCAAACCCGCTCTACGAGAAGGAACTCCGCCTCCGCCAAGAACGGGAGGGAATCCCTCCGCCCGAGGCACGATAGGGCTCTCCATCCAAGGGTCCCGGCTGGTGAGAAACGCCGTTTGTCCCGTGGGGCTGCGGGAGAGATTCTGCATTCCGTGAAGCGGAGGCGAAGGTGCCAGCAATGAGCACCTCCTGTTCCCCTCAATTGTGTTTACCCGCGAGCACCCTCGCTCGCTCCCGTGTGTCCATGCTAGATTTCACGCGCCGGCTCGCCCCCCGGAGCTCTTTCGGTGGGTGGGCGCTCCCCCCACCACGGCTCTGATTGGAGGCTTGCGTTGAGCCGCATTCTGGATGCCCTGCGGACTGCCGAGAGCGTGCGCTCCCCGCACGGCGTGAAGTGGGAGCGTGGGGATCGCTCCTTCCGTGTCATCACGGTCACCAGCAACAAAGGCGGTGTAGGGAAGACCACGCTCGCGACCAATCTCGCCGTCTACCTGCGGGCGCTGGATGAAACCACGCCGGTCTTGATCGCGGGGTTCGATGACCACCCGGCGCTCGATCGGATGTTCGCGCTCGAGACAAGCTCGAGCGGGATGCAGATCGCCCAGGCCCTGCGAGGAGGCAGCCTCGCCCCGGCCATCCGGCTCGGACAATACGGCGTTCACTACGTGCCCTCGAGCCGCGACATCTGCGAGCTAAAGCGCGAGATCACGACGCCCTGGTCCCTGCAGAACGTCCTCCTCGAGACGGGCTGGTCGGGTCTCGTGGTCCTCGACACCAAGAGCGACTTCGAAATCTTGACGCGCAACGCCATCGCGGCCGCGGATCTTACGCTTGTGGTGGTCAAGGACCAGGCCTCCCTCTTCGAGGCACAGCGTGTGTTCGAGCTGTTTCACGAGTGGCACCGGCCCCTCGATCGAGCACGCATTGTGCTCTCGCTGGTCGACATGCGGATCAGCTTCCGCGGGAGCGAAGCCGAAGATGTGCTGAATCTGCTGCTCACGGAAGTTCGCCAGCGCGGGTTTCCTCTCTTCGACACCTTTGTCTCCCGCAGCCCGAAGGTGGAGTCGCTGTATACGAATCCCGAACGGCGCGCGCTCTCGATCTTGCATGGTGCGCCGGGGACCCCCGTGCACCGCCAGATGCAGCGCCTTGCCGAGGACGTTCTCGCAGCCCTGCCGCCCCGGGAAGCCGCGCGGGAGAGCGCTCCCAAAAGCGGGAGTGAAGGCGAGCTCAAGCACTGGCTGCTCTATGGAAAAGGCAGCCCACAGGACCTCCCGTAGGCCCGACCACCCACGAGGCTCGATCGGGTGCGAAAGGCGCGCAGCTTTGAGGCCCCTCCAACAGCGGGACTTTTGAGGCATGCCGTGAAGGCCAGCGAGGGAACGCCGGCTGTGCCCTTCGCACTGAAGGACACCACGGGCGCTTTGCACAGACTCGACGACTACGCAGCAAAGTGGCTGCTTCTGATCTTCCATCGCCACCTGCGCTGACTGCCCTGCCGCGAGCACCTGTCGCAGTTGCGACAACACGCCGCCGAGATCGAATCGCTTGGACTTAAGGTTCTCGTGGTCACCTTCGAGGCCGCGAATGTGGCAGCCGACTATGTGCTCGAGACGGGACTTCCCTGGCCCCTGCTGCTCGATCCGACCCGCTCGCTCTACACCGCCTATGGGATGGGCCGCGGCCGCTTCTGGAAAATCTGGGGGCCTGCAACGTGGTGGGCGTACGCGCGCCTCGTGGCCCGCGGAGAGAGACCGCGGCGACCTTCCGGTGACGTCGCTCAACTTGGGGGGGACGTCCTGATTGATCCGGCCGGAAGGGTGGCGGTGTTGCACGCGGGCCAAGGCCCTGCGGATCGCCCCTTGATCCCTGCACTGCTTCAAGCGGCCGGGAACGAGCGTGCCTCCGCCTAGCGCGGGGACGGAAGCGCACGGATCGACACGAAAGAGATCCGGCGAGAAGGCAGCGTCGGGTTCGCGCTCGGTTCTCCCCGACCGAGGGCTCTGTCCCGCCGAGGCTGCGCCGGGCCGAGAGGCCGCGCGGGCGAGGCTGGAGTACTTTGCCTGGGATGACTCCGCCTTTTCTCTTCAATCCCTTGGACGAGGCTACCCGCCGCGATCCCTATGCGCTTTACGCGAGGGGCAGGAGCGAGTTCCCCGTATTCGCGCATGAAGGGCTGCCGCTGCGGCTCTTCTCGGTTTTCCGCCACGAGGACTGCCAGGCAATCCTGCGGGACGACGAAGCCTGGTCGAACGTCTTCCGGATTGAGGAAACCCAGCTCCAATCCGACATTGCCGCCCTCGACGCGGACTTCGGGGAACCGCCGCCGCCGAGCATGCTCGGAACGGACGGCGCCGAGCACGCTCGCCTGCGGAGCCTCGTAAACAAGGCCTTTACCCCGCGCATCGTCCAGCGCCTTGAGCCGCGCATGCACGAAATCGCACATGAGCTGATTCACGCGGCCGTCAAAAAGGGCACCGTCGATCTCGTCGAAGCCCTGACCTATCCCCTCCCGGTCACGATCATTGCGGAGATCATCGGCGTTCCGCCGGGGGACCGCGCCCAGTTTAAGACCTGGTCTGACGAGGCCGTGTCGGTCCTCGGGACAGGCTTTTTTGGCGGCCTCGATCTGGAACGCTTGAAGCGGCAACGACGCCTGCTCGAGCAGATGCGCACTTACTTTGTCCCGCTCGCGGAAGAGCGTAAGAAAATGCCCCGAGACGATCTCTTGACCGGGCTCGTCCAGGCCGAGTACGAGGGCTCGCGGCTCACGCAAGAAGAGATGCTGTCGATGCTGGTCCTGATCCTCGTGGCTGGCAACGAGACGACGACCACCCTGATCGGTAACGCTGTGCTCGAGCTCCTAGCCCATCCGGCCGAGCTCGCTCGCCTGCGCGCCGAACCCTCCCTCCTGCCCTCGGCGATCGAGGAGGTCCTGCGCTTCTCTTCTCCGGTCCAGTTCGATCCCCGCCGTGCCACGCGCACCATCGAGCTGCGCGGTCACAAGGTCGAGCGCGACGACGTCGTGCTCTGCTGGCTGGGCTCCGCCAATCGCGACGAGGCGCTCTTTGAGCGGCCGCACGTATTCGACATCGGACGGGACCGAACGCCGCACCTAGCCTTTGGCTTTGGCGTCCACTACTGCCTCGGCGCAAACCTGGCGCGGCTGGAAGCGCAAGTTGCCTTGAAGAGCCTGCTTCAACACACGCGCTCTTTTGAGCGGGTGGACGACTCACCCCTTCCTCTCCACCCAAGCCCAGTTTTTCGCGGCGTGACTTCGCTTCCTCTGCGCATCACGCCGGCGTAGCCGCCGCGCGGGCTCTCACGCACGAGAGCCAGTGAGACCGCGCGGAGCTCAGCCCTCCTCCTTCTCCTCACGCCGGCGCGAGTGGGTGCGCGTGATGCTGTCGATCGTGCGTACGACCTCCTCCTCCGAAAGCGGAGGCTCACAGCGCACGCGGTTCCAGCACAAGAGGAGTTCGAGGGCGACCTCGGAATCAATCCCGTGCCAGAGGAGATGACCGGTGAGCGAGGCCAAGCTTGCGTTTCGAGCTCCCTCGGGTACCGGCTCTCGTACGCGCTGGCGCCACCAGGCCACCGGGTGACCGCCGCTCGGACTCCGCACCAGGAGGGCGAGCCAACTCGGAAGCGCTGCGATCGGGGTGCCATCGGGATGGTGGACGGGGTCCCAGCGGTAAAGACCGCCCGATGCATGGATCGAAGGCGGAGCGACGACGAGGCCACCCTCGGCACGCAGGTCGACGCCAGGGGTGAGAGCGACGCGGCTGCGGAGCGACTCGCCGGAGGATGCGAAATAGAGGTGGCGACCGCCGCCGCCGGTCCGAACTTCCACCGTTGAGGGCAGCGGAGCGCATTCGTCTTCGAGCGCGGCGAGCGCTTCGCTACCGCCGTGGCGAGGATCGATGTCGACCACCGCAAGGCCCGAGATCTTGCCCGTGACGATCCCGATATTCGCGTTCGGCCAGCGGCGAAACCAGGCAGTGACCTCGCCCGGCAGAGGGAGGCGGCGCTGAAACTCCTCCCAGCGCACAAGCGGCCGCTTCCCGCGCCCTTCGATGGGGACGACGGCCCACCCACGGCGCAGGTATGCGAGCCCCGAGCGTTCGGCGGAGTCTTCCACCATCGTGAAAGCGTACCGCCGGACCTGAGTTTTCTGCGAAGCCTGACCCGGGAGCTAGAGACCGCCGGGAATCGCCGTGCGGGCTCCGATGGGGCAGTAGTCGGTGCAGACGAGCCCGGCGTCGCCCCGGCTATCGCGAGCGATGTGCGAGGGCGGCGCGGATCGAATACCCGCAGCCTCGACGCCCACATAAGCGATCAGGGCGAGGCCAGCGAGCCCTAGAGTAATCGCGACGGCTTCCCTGAACATGACCCCTCTTGCGCGAACACCTCTTCGGAAAAGGTGAGGCTCCGCGAGAGAAGAGCAGGATTCATGCCATCGATTCGGCCTTCGCGGCGCTTCGAGAAGGCACGGGGGAGCCGCGGAGACCCTCAAATGCCGCCTAATGTGGCAGCCCCCGGTGCCACCGCCGCATGGGGATGCGCGGGTGCTCCTTCCGCGCGGGCTTCGCCCCGACCATGCCCAGGCCGCAAGCGGCGCTCCTGCAAGAGGCCCTCTGGCAGGCGGGCTCCCGTGCACGGCATGATCGTTCAAATGACGCTTCGCATGTGCATTCTCGTGGCGGGCGCCTCTGTGCTGGTCAATCAAGCCGCCCTCGGCTGCCGACACTACCGGCCCTCCCTCGGCGAAACGCTCGCGCGCGCCTACGCGGCTCCTTCGGGCGAGCGTCCCTTGGCCCTCCTAGAGGCCGCGGCTTGTGCCCAAGACCCGCGGCGCAGCCCGCAGGCGCTGGAGTAGCTGACACAAATGAACGTATGCGTGGTGACGGGTAGCGCTTCGGGAATTGGCGCCGCGATCCGCAGACGCCTTGAGGCGGAAGGCACGCGTGTGATCGGAGTGGACCTGCGCCATGCCGAGGTAGAGGCCGACCTCGCAGGCCACGAAGGACGTGTGCGCGCGCTTTCGGAGGTGCTTGAGTGCTGTGGAGGGCGCCTCGACCAGCTGGTCGTGTGTGCGGGGATTGGTGCCCACAGCCAGCCGCCGTCCCGCGTCGCTGCAGTGAACTACTTTGGTGCCGTCGATCTTCTTGACGGTCTCCTTCCCGCCCTTCAACGCGGAGCCACACCCGCGGCGATTGCGATGTGCTCAAACTCCGCGCAAATGGCGCCCCTCGATCAGCACCCCTACGTCCTTGCGCTGCTCGCCCACGATGAAGCGGAGGCCGCTCGGGTCGTCGATGCTGCCCAGAGCTCGATCATCGCGTACTTGGGATCGAAGCATGCCCTTGGACGCGCGGTGCGGCGGCGGGCGCCCGCTTGGGGCCGAGCGGGCGTGCGGCTCAACGCCATCGCACCCGGGCCTGTCCGCACTCCGCTCCTCGAGGGTGATCTCGCGGACCCCGTGACTGGCGCTGCCATCCGCAAACTTTCCGTCCCCCTCGGGCGCATGGGCGAGCCCGAGGAGATTGCGGAGCTTGCCGCCTTCTTGCTCGGCCCCAAGGCGTCTTGGATCCATGGTGGCGTCTACTACATCGATGGCGGGAGCGACGCCGAGATCCGCCCCGATCGCTTCTAGCGCGCCCGAGCCGTGAGTGGCTCTTGCCGGCACTCGGCCTCCGCGGCGCACGGGTCGCTGTCGAGGCGCGCGAAGGTCGGGTTTACCCTGGCCACCTTGACTGCGTTCGGAGGGGGGGCGGCGTAGACTTCCCGCGGCGCCGACCCCGTGGGGTACGAGCACTCACCATCCCTCCGCACCCGCGCTAGGTGCCCGTGCGGATACGGATTTTTGTCTTGCCCCGGGCATAGCGAGCTGGCATTATTTACCGGCCGTTCAGTGCCCCATTAAAGACCCATTCCTGCAGGAGTGTATCCATGCGCCTACGCTTGTTTGCGATTCTCGCGGTTGCCGCAGCGGCCGTTCTTGTGACGCCGGCCTTCGCCCTGCCGAACGACTTCAGCTCCCAGTTCATGCTGTTCGAGTCGGGCCAGGTGCGACCGCTCGCGCTCTCCCCGGACGGCACGCGGCTTTTCGCGGTCAACACACCCGGCAACACACTTGAGATCTTGAATGTGGGCGCAGGCGGCGTGGCCAAGGTCTCCTCCGTGCCCGTGGGTCTTGAGCCGGTCGCCGTGGCCGCCCGCAGCAACACGGAAGTGTGGGTCGTGAACCACCTCTCCGATAGCGTGAGCATCGTCGATGTGAGTGCGATCCCGCCGCGCGTGACGCGCACCCTCCTCGTGGGCGATGAGCCGAGTGACATCGTCTTCGCCGGTACGGGCGGGACCCGGGCCTTCATCACCACAGCCCATCGCGGCCAGCAGCGCACCGATCCGTCACTGGCCTCCGTCCCGGGGGCGGGCGATCCCCAGCTCACGACCCCGGGCATCGGCCGCGCGGACGTCTGGGTCTTCGATGCCACGAACCTCGGCACGACGATCGGCGGGATCCCGCTCCAGATCGTGACCCTCTTCGGAGATACGCCGCGCGCCCTCACGGTCAGCACCGACGGCAATACCGTCTATGCCGCGATCTTCCACTCCGGCAATCAGACCACGACCATTTCCGAGGGCCTGGTCTGCACAGGCTTCCAGGTCGGCTCCGGAAAATCCTGCACCAGCAGCCAAGGCTTCGTGAGCCCGGGCGGTAACCCTGGGCCGAGCACCAACTCCGCGGGCAATCAGGCGCCTGAGGTCGGCACCATCGTGAAGTTCAACCCCGCAAGCGGGAAGTGGCTGGACGAGATCGGGCGGGACTGGAGCCAGGACGTGCTCTTTAGCCTCCCGGACGACGATGTCTTCACCATCAACGCCAACACCTTGGCGCAGGGCACTGTCTATACCGGCGTCGGCACGACGCTCTACAACATGGCCGTGAATCCCGTGACTGACCCTAGCAACCCCCATTACGGGAAGATCTATGTCTCCAACACCGATGCCCACAACCTGACGCGCCGTGAGGGCCCCGGTGTCTTCGGCTGCCCGCCCGGGGTGCCGACCCCCTGCACCGTCCAGGGACACCTCGCCGAGTCCAACATCAGCGTGCTCTCCGGCACGACCTCGACGATGGTTCACCTGAATAACCAGATCAACTACCACGTCCTGCCGGCGCCCTCGGGCGTGGCGCAGGAGAGCCTCGCCATCCCGACCGGGATTGCGATCTCCCCCGATGGCACGACGCTCTACGTCGCTGCCTTCGGCTCGAGCAAGATTGGTGTCTTCACCACCGCCGAGCTCGAGGCCAACTCCTTCCAGTCCTCGGCCACCAGCGCCTTCTACATCCCGGTCACGGGAGGCGGACCGAGTGGCCTCGTGATGGACAGCGCGCGCAACCGGCTCTACGTCCTCACACGCTTTGACAACTCGATCTCGGTTGTGAACCTGACCACGGTCTCCGGCTCCCCCACGGGCTCCGAGGTTCTCCATGTCGCGCTTGGGCCTTTCGTTCTCCCCTGGAAGTCGTCTGCGGCGTGCCCAAGCCAAGGTTATTGCTCCGAGCCGGTAAGCGTGGTCACGGGGCGGCCCTTCCTCTACGACGCCCTCGACTTCTCGAGCAACGGCGAAGCCTCCTGCGCGAGCTGCCACATCTTCGGCAACATGGACGACTTGGCCTGGGATCTCGGAAACCCGGACAACCCCGTCACGTCGAACCCGGTCTCGACCCAGTCGAGCACCGTGATAGACCAGACCATCAACCTCGCGAACGTCTCGGGGCTCGTCACGCTGCCCATTATCGGCAGCGACACCACCACAGCTCCCAAGCTGAACGGATCGGGGACGGTGACGGACTTCCATCCGATGAAGGGCCCGATGACAACCCAGACCCTTCGTGGCATGGACAACAGCGGCGCCATGCACTGGCGAGGAGACCGCGCCGCCCCTGACACGACCGGAGTCACTTGCCCGAGCACGGATGACAGCTGCGCAAACCTTGCCTTCAACAACTTTAACGTGGCATTCACTGGACTCGTTGGGAACAGTACCCAGCTCTCGGGAAGCCAGATGCAGGAGTTCACTGACTTCGCGCTGCAGATTGCCCTTCCCCCGAACCCGGTGCGCGCACTCAACAACTCGCGCACCTCGGACCAAACGGCAGGCTTGAACCTCTTCGAAAGTACGTCACCTCTCGCGGATGGGGTGAGTGCCACGGTGAACGGGTCTCCGGCCGGCTTCGCCTGCGAGGGTTGTCACGACCTGACCCCGGCCTCGGGTCACTTCGGTACCGGTGGAAAGTGGAGCTTTGAGAACGAGACCCAGGTCGTAAAGATCCCGCACCTGCGCAACGCCTATCAGAAAATTGGGATGTTCGGCACGGCCGACGTGCCCTTCGATAACCCGCTGAAGCAGGCGTTCCAGGGTCCCCAGATCCGCGGCTTTGGCTTCCTGCACGACGGCAGCACCGATACGCTCTTCCGCTTCCTGGAGGCGACGGTCTTCAATGGCTCTGGTTTCGGGGGCGCCTCCCCCACCGGGGATCCGCTCCGCCGTCAGGTGGAGCAGTTCGTTCTCGCCTTTGACTCCGACTTTGCTCCGATCGTGGGCCAGCAGGTGACCCTCACGAGCACAGCGAACTTCGCGAACTGCACACCGGGATCGTCCACCGACCCGACCTGCGCGCGCATCGACCTCATGGTCGCGCGGGCCTCGACCGCCTTCGTTTCGAAGTTCGCGAGCGGAAACGCCGCGGGGGGGAACACGACCGAGTGCGACCTCGTGGTGAAGGGGAAGATTGGCGGCGTGCCGAAGGGCTGGGTCCGAGTGGCGGCAGGGACCTTCCAGCCCGATGATGGCAGCGCGAACGTGAGCGATGCGACGCTCCGCGCCCTCGCCCAGACCGCGGGCCAGGAGCTCACCTACACCGCCGTTCCCCCGGGCTCGGGCGTACGCATCGGCATCGACCGGGACCTGGACGGAGTTTTGAACGGCAAAGACAACTGCCCGGGCACTGCGAACGCAAACCAGGCCGACGCGGATTCGGACGGGGTGGGTGACGTGTGCGACAACTGCCCGTCGAAGTACAACCCGAATCAGCTGGACACCGACGCCAACGGGGTCGGCGACGTGTGTCAGGCCCAATGCATTGGAATTGTCGGGGTAACGAGCATTACCGGCACCTCGGACAACACCTCCTATGCCAATCAAACGCTCGGGATTAGCGGCACTGGGTTCGGCCCGAACCGCCAGGTCTGGATCGGTGGGGTCGAATCACCGAGCGTCCAGAATAACGGGGCGGGACTACTCGCTCAGTTACCCAGCGGGTTGCCGTTGAACCAGGCGCTTCCGGTGGTTGTGGTGAATCCGGAGGGCTGCCAGTCCCAGGAGAACGTGACGCTCACGGTGATCCCGAATGCGAGCTGCGGCCTGCTCGGAATCGAGCCCCTCGCGCTGGTCGCGGGCCTTGCGGCCGCGCGCGGCCTGCGCAGGAGGCTTGTGTCCTAAGCCCGCATTCCAAGCCCAAGAAAAGCCCTCCAGCTCCTCGCGCGCTGGAGGGCTTTTCCTTTTCAGCCAAGCCCTGTGCGCAGGAGCCAGTCCCTCCGCCCGATCGTCCGGTTCGCGCCCGAGAGGCTGCCCTTTGGATGGGTGCGAAAGCCAAGGTGCCGGGCCCTTTCTCAGGCAAAGTGCGGTTGGAAATGACAGGAGAAACGGCGTTCGGAGGCTTCTATGGCGCGAGAGCTGCATACTTGCGGACGAGTGTTGCCGCAAGAAGGGCAAACGTCCGGCGCCGTGTCGATGCGGCAGCGGAAGGTGACCGGAACCTCCCCTTTAGTTCGGGGTTCATTCACCCGAACGACATCTATGGGAGAGGCTCCTTCAGGGGCGCGAGCGCCCTGGAGCGAGTGGCATCGTGACCTAGCCGTGGGGAGATGCCAGATCAGAAAGAAGAAAGAAGGCAACCATGGACCGCAAAAAGAAGGGGTGGGAACACGAAGGCGACACCTGGCTCCATCCCGAGCGCGAGTTTTACGTGGTCGAGGATACGGCGCCGAAATTTGTGAGCACTGACTCCGGACGCACAGTCGAGTACCTCGTCATGCCCGCAGGCGGAGACAACACCGCAGGCTTCCCGGTCGCGACTTTTGCGACGCTTGAAGAGGCCCTCGCTGAAGCCGACCGGCGAGCAAAGAACCAGCGCTAACGACCCCGAGGTCACCCCTCCCTCGATTCTGTGGACAGGACCGGGCATTCCGAAGGCCCGACCGGCCGCGTCTTCTCGCAAGGAGCGACAAGATCCGGAGGCTCCGCGCGGAGCTCCCCTGCTTCACGGGGGGCAAGCAGGCAGGGGCGCAAGACGAAGGCGTCTGTGGCACGCTCGACGCTTGTGTCGGCTGACACCCGCGAGCGGCACGCAGCGTCCCTCGGCGTCGCGCCTTGGCTTCCCCTTCTCTTTGTACTGGTGATTTTCGAGACGAGCTGGATCGCCTTTGCGATGGGGCAACCCCCGCTACTCCCCGACGAGCCGCGGGAGGCCGCGATCGCGCTCGAGATGGTGCAGTCGGGCACCTGGGCGGTTCCCGCACTCAACGGGAATCCCTTTGTCGAAAAGCCGCCGCTCCCCTATGTCGCGTCGGCTCTCGCCTGCCGCCTCACCGGATCTGAAGCGGTCGGCGTTCTGCGTCTTCCCCAACTCGTCGCCACGTTCGCGACGCTCGTCGCTCTCTTCGCACTGGGCCGACGACTCGGTGGTGCGGCGGCCGGCATGACCTGTGCGCTCCTTCTTGCAACCACGGTCGAGTTCTTTCGGACCAGTCTGCGACTTGTCGTTGACCCCGAGCTACTCGCGTGGACGAGCGGCGCGGTCGTGGCCACCGTCGAGTGGTGGCTGGCCGAGCGCCCCGCGGCGCGGGCGGGCTGGTGGGTCGCCACCTGCGGATCGCTCGCCCTCGCTGTCGCCACCAAGGGGCCGGTCGCTCTCGCGTATCACGGCTCCGCCATCCTCGGGCTCCTGATTTTTGGCGGGATGGCGGGACTCGCGCGACTCCCTGGGCTCATCGCGGCGTATCTCGTTTCCCTCTCTCCCCTCGGCGCCTGGGCGCTCGCACTCTTTGCGCGCGGTGGCTGGGATCTCGTCTCGGAGGCGCTGCTCCGCAACTCGTGGGGGCGTTTCACGCGGGCGGAGCTTGGCCACAAGGCACCCCTTTGGTTCTACGTGAAGGTTCTCCCGGTCGTCCTCGCGCCTTGGACGCTCCTTGCCCTGGGCGGTCTCAGGACTGCCTGGCACAGTGCCCGCGACGCCGGGACTGAGCGTGGGCGCGCGACCGTGCTGCGCGCTGCGCTCGGTTGGGCCGCGGGGAGCCTTCTCGTCCTCAGCGCTTCGGCCGCGAAGCGAGAGCTCTACCTCCTGCCCGCGCTCCCCGCCTGGACGCTCTTGGCTGGATCGGTGCTCACTGACGCGGCGCGAGCTCGCCGCCTCGAGGGTCTCCCCCGCTTTGTCCTCCTCACCACGCTCGGCGCGCTGGCCGGGGCGAGTGCAGCAGGGAGCATTCTCCTCCCGAGACAGGGCCACCCCGAGGCGCTGCTCTTACTGCTGCCCGCAATGCTCTTCGGCGTGCTGATGCGAGTGGCCTTTAGGCGTTGGCCCGCCTTTGCAAGCCCAGTCCTTTTCGGGGCAATCGCCCTCGCGGCGGTGGGCGCGGCACCGTGGCTCATGGAACGCGACGCTGCGCGTAGCTCGATCGAAGCGGCTCGCAGCGCACTGACCCAGGCCGCGGACCGAGCCGACCGCGTGTATGGCGTGGGGCTTCGGGAGCGCGACGTGAGTGTGCTCTCCCTGGCCCTGCGGCGCAGGTTCACGGAGCTGGACGATCTTGGGCAGCTCGGCGGCCCTGCTGCGCCGCTCGCGCAGCGTACGCTCGTCGTTTCGAGCGGGACCGCACCGCTTGTGCTGGGCCCCGACCTCTTGGAAAGAGCCTCGGTCGAGGGCGAGGGCTCCGCTCCCCTGGGCTCCCAGCGTCTCTTCTTCTCCACCCTCGTGAAGCGAGAGTAATGAGGCGGGTGCCAGGCGGAGGAGTGCCCGATCCGGGTCCTCCTCGCTTCTTCATGTTGAATTTGTACTGTTCGCGCCCTTGAAGCCGGCTCTCAAAGTCGCGTTCGGGACCCTCGTGATCTACGCGATCGTCTGGGCAGGCTCGTTCCATTTTCACGACGAGCTCGACCGCCCTCTCCTTCTCGCCGTGAACCACAGCTCCACGCTGCCTGGGCTGAATGCGCTCATGATCCTCGTCACCGATTTCTCGGTTCCCTACGTTGCCGTGCTCCTCTCCCTCTGGGGCCTGGGCGCAGAAGCCGTCGAGCGGGGCTTCGTGCGCGCGAGGGCGCTCGAAATCGCGTTCCCCGTCGTTGGCTGCGGGATCGCCCTGTGGCTCTCGATCTCGTTCTTGCCGACCTATACGGAATGGACGGCGCCGCTTGCCACATCGCTCCTGGCGATTGCGGGACTGTTTTGGGCCGGAAGAAGCTATCGCCGTTTGCCGCCCGAAACCCTGACGCGGCTCCGCCGCGCGTTTTGGCTGAGCCTGCTTTCGATCCTCATCGTCGAAGCCTGCATCGAGCTCCTGGTATGGCACACCCCATTCCGGCCACGTCCTTTCGCGCACGAGAACGCGCTTTGGAACTCCGCGTTGCTCGCTGTTCCCGACGAATATGTCCGGCACGGAAACTCCTACGTGTCGGGACACGCCGCCGCGCTGTTTGCGCTCCTTACGCCTTTCATCTGGGCCGTGAGACGAGCGAGCCTGAAGATCCTGCTCCTCGCCTGGGCGACCCTTCACGCAATCTCTCGCGTGTACGTGGCCGCGCACTTTCCCTACTGCGTCGTCATGGCGAGCTTTCTTGGGGCTTCGGTCGGCACCCTCCTGGTCTGGGCAACGGTCGGAGTGAAGGCGCGCGCGGGCTGGGCGCCGGCCGGGACCGCCGCGTACCGAGCAGCCGAAGACACCCGCATCGGAGCCGAGTCCTAGGCCCGCTCCTTCGCCCTCGCAGCGTGCCTCGGTCTTAGGCTTTCTCGCGCCGCTTCACGGCGAGGCGAAGCCCCCGCTCGGCGTCGATCTCCTTGGGATCTGTCGCGATTGCGATCCGGAAGTGCTTCTCTGCGGCCGCAGCGTCCCCGTCTTCGAGCATCATCTGACCCAGGATAGCGTGGGCCTTTGCGTGGTTCTTGGCCTGCCGAACGAGCTGGAGGGCGACCTCTCGGGCCCGCCCGCGCGCGCTCGAACGCGCGGCGGCGTCGCCCAGGGCGAGGGAGGCACTCCACGCCGCGTACAGCTGGTACTCGAGCTCGCCGGAGCGAAGCGTAAGCGCACGCTCGAACTCCTTCGCGGCGCCGGCCGTGACACCTTGCCGCAGAAGCTGTTTCCCGCGCTGGAAGAACTGCTCCGCCCCGAGTTCGGCCTCTTTGCGGCTGCGGGTAGCGTCGGACGCCCTCCGAACGGCCAGGGAGCGCAGCCTGCGCAGCGCCTCCTCCGGCCGCACGCCCTTTTGTGTGGACTGCGGCGCGGGGGATCGGATCGGATCTGACTTTTGGACGGCGCGCGCCGCCGGCGGCGGGCTCGCGTGGGGCGCCTTTTTGATCGGCCAATCATGGAATTCCAAGGCGCGGGCAATCATCAGCGCGGCCAGCAGCTGGCCGGCATGCAGCGCGTCCAATGTGCCGTCCTGCCGCACGACAGCAAGCGTGCGTTCGCCGGTAAGGCCCCGCAAAAAGCGCTGCTCTGCCGGGTCGAGCTGAAAGCGCTCCACGAGCGCCGTCAGCTCTCCGCGCACCGCGGGATGCCGGGTCTCATGCGGCGCGAGCAACACCGAGATGCGTCGCGCATCAAAGTGTGTCTTCACGCCCCGCAGCATCACGGTCTCGGCAGGAGCGCAGCGGAACGCTTCCGCGTGCTCGGGGAGCACGACGCGTGGGCGGAACGAGAGATCGACGTGTTCGAAGTGGAAACAGGCAACCACCTTTTCTTGCACCTGCGTCACGAGCGCCTCATACACTTCAACGGGGGTGAGGAGTCCAAGCTCCACCAAGGCCTCCCCCATCCGGAGAGGCTCGTGCTCGACCAGGCTGTCGGTCATGCGCTGGATCACGCGGACGTAGTCCTCCTCGCGCAGGGCGCCGTGGCGCAAGAGGAGGCGACCCAGGGTCTCGCGGATCGTGCCCCCCTCTGCGAGCACGGGGTCGCCGCAGTGCAGGTAGATGTCGGTGCGGATGCCGTCGGCGCGGACCTCGATCACCCCCGTCTCGCGGCGCTCTTTCAGCTCGACCAAGAGCTCCGCGAGGGAGGGCCCCGGGCGACCCTCGTCCCCAAAAGGTGCCGAGCCTCCAAGCAGCCCGTCGATCGCCACGAGAAGCCGGGCGGCATCAAGGGGCGGTTCGAGCAGCGCGTCGGGGCGGAGCTCCTCGGGCAAGCTCTCCAGGATTCGGGCGGCTTGTCCTCCGGCATCCACCAGAAAGACACCCGGCGGGGCCGGGCCCTCCTTCAGCGCCGCACAGAGACTCACCGGATCGATGTTTGCGAGAGGGACTTGCAGACACACCACGTCGACAGTGCCCGAGTGCACCGCCACGATGGCCTCCGCCGCGTCGGAGGCGAGGCTCACCAACACCCCGCGTACACGCAACTCTTCGACCGCTCGCTCGGCGGCGCGATCCTTGAATCCCACGAGGAGGACTCGCAGTCCATGCTTCCGCTCGTTTGCCAACGCTCACCTGGATTGATGGGAAATCGCAACTCCCGTCCCGCTTGCGTCATCGGTTTGCCGGTTCCAAAACTCGATCCGGGAAAAACCGGAGGTGCGCTAGACCCGGGAGGGGGTCTGATAGGCGCGCAGCTCCGGGATGCGCGCGGCCACAACCGCCAGGACGACGAGACAGCCGACTCCGCCGCTCACCACGGAGAAGGTGGCGTTGGTCAGCGCTGCCACGAAGCCGGACTCGGCTCCGCCCAGCTGGTTTGAGGCTTGGATGAAGAGCATGTTCACGGCGGAGACGCGACCCCGGATCTCATCGGGGGTCGAGAGCTGGATCGCGGTCGAACGCATGATGACGCTCAGCTGGTCCGCCATGCCGGCGACCATGTAGGTGGCTACCGAGAGCGGGAACGCGCGCGAGAGCCCAAAAGCGATCGTTGCCACGCCGTACACTCCGACCGCCAGGAGCAGCGCGCGCCCTGCGCGCCGGACGGGCGGGCGGGTAAGCATGAACAGCCCCATGAGCAGCGACCCCATCTCGAGGGAGGCTGCGAGGACGCCATATCCCTGCGCACCTCTGCCAAGGATGTCGTACGCATAAATCGGCAGCAGTGTGGAGGCTCCTCCGAAGATCACCGCGAACATGTCGAGCGTCATGCAGCCAAGGACGACCGGGCTGCGGCGCACGAAACCGACGGCCTCGCGGATCGCCCGCACGCTCATGGCGCCACCCGCTGCCGCAGGCTGCACGGGGTGCAAGAACGACAGGAACATGAAGGCGAGGGCGATGAGCCCGCCATAGAGCGCGTAGACCGTGCGGACCCCCGTCTGCGCGATGAGGAGCCCCTGCAGCGCGGGACCCGTGACGAAGGCCAGGGCCATCGTGGTGGAGGCGAAGACGACCGCACGGGGGAAGGCCTCCTTGCCCACCAGGCCAGGCAGGAAGGCTGCGCGCGCGGGGCTATCGAAGGCTCCTGCGGCGGCGATCAGGAACACAGCCCCGAAAATCAGCGGAACGCTTACAAAGCCCCGGTCCGTGGCGAGGTAGAGAAGCGTTCCTGCCGCGATTGGCGGGAGCTGCGCGAGCATGAGCACCCGGCGGCGATCGAAGGTGTCGGCCACCGCGCCGCCGGGCATGGTGAGGAGAAGCGCCGGGGTGAACTGCACGAGGCCGACAAGACCCATCTGGAAGGGGGAGTGCGAGAGGGAAAATACATGCCAGAGCACCGCTGCCCGGAGCATCGTTATCGCGCTGGCCGCGCAGAAGCGGCTCGCGAGGTACAGCCAGAGACTAGGAGGCAATGGCAACTCGCTGTCCCTATGGTTCCTGCGGATTCGCGCACACGGTAACCGACGCGGCAAGCTGTGGCCCGATGGAGATCGTGCGCATCGCTCCCGACCGCAGGACCGCCGAAGAGTGGGTGCTCGTCCTCGTGGCCGAAGGGATTGAGGCCGGACTGGCCGCCGCGGAGGGCGGCGTCGCGGTCACCGCGAACCCCGGGGACGTCGCGAAGGGACGCCGCCTGCTCGACGCCTGGGATCGTGAAAATGTGGCAGCCCGCGCCGAGGCCGAGATCCCGCAGCCTCCGGAATGGGGGCCGACATCTCTTGGTGTGATCCTTGGCGCAGCACTCGTTCTCTTCTTTCTCCACACCGGGGCTCACGACCCCGATCTCGTCTGGTTTGCCCAGGGAAGCGCACGCTCAGGTCTCATCTTGCGCGGAGAGTATTGGCGTACGGTGACTGCACTCACGCTGCATGCCGACTTGATCCACGTCGCAACGAACGCCGTGGCGTGCGCGCTCTTCGTCACCGCCCTCGCCCGGGCCCTCGGCCCAGGCGTCACGTGCGCGATGCTCGTGGGTGCGGGCGCAGGCGCCAACGCACTCACGGCCCTGGTTCGCGGGCCGGGTCACGATTCCCTCGGTGCCTCCACCGCGGTCTTTGCGGCGGTGGGCGCTCTGGCGAGCCTTGGCGTGGCGCGGCGATGGCATGGGCGCCGCCGCCGGCGCTGGCAAGATTTCGCGCCCCTCGCCGCGGGCCTCGGGCTCCTCGCGATGCTCGGAACCGCGCCGGACGCGGATTTCGGGGCGCATCTGTTCGGGCTGGCCTTCGGTGCACTGCTCGGGGGCGCAGTGGCCTGGCTCTCGCCTCAGCCCGCGCGTCCGTTGGCCCAAGGCGCGTGGGCCGCAGTCGCGGCCTTGGCGGTCGTCGCGGCGTGGCTCAGGGCCCTTCGCTAAGCCATTCGCCCGGGGCGGACCGGGTTCAAAAACGCGATGCGGGGAGCGTCACGTCGGCATGCTTCCACGCTCCCTCAAAACGTGCCTCGACCTGGGCCGCTTCCTTGGTTTTCTTGAGCGCGCGCAGGCTCGCGGCGAGTCCGTAGAGCGACCATCCATTCTCAGGGTTCTGCTGAAGATCGCTGCGATACACCGCCTCTGCATCGCGTGCGCGCTTGGCACGGAGCAGAACAGCCCCGAGCGCTTGACGGACCGGGAAATACCAATCGGGCGGCTCCATGTAGGCCAGACTGTCCTGGAGCTTCACCGCCTCCTCGAGGTGCGCCACCGCTTGGTCCATCGCTTGAGGCTGCGTTGCCGCGATCTCCCCCGCCAGGGTGTGAGAAGCGATCGAGAGCAGCGTCGAGCCCTTGTTCACTTGGGTGACGACCCGGTCCTTCGGCATGCCCGCCGCGATCTGGTCGAGTGCCGCGAGCTCGGCCTTGGCTTCGCGCATCCGGGCGGTGCGCAGGTAGGCAAGGCCCCGCGCATAGTGCGAGACGGCGCTCGCGTATTGCAGCGACTCGGGAGGGGTGGGCTGGGCGAGAATCTCCTGCCACTTCCCAAAGCGCACGCGCGCAAAGAGTGGCACCGGAAGGAAGCTCTCCATCGCGGGCATGCTTTGGATCATGTCGCGGGGGATCTTCTCGACGAGCTTGTCTGCCGCCTGCACCGACTCCGCACTCCGTCCGTCGAACGCCGCGGCCGCGTACAGAAAGTGGATATTGTGCGGGTAATACATCATCGCGTAGACACCCTGGACCTTTTGGCTTTCGATGTACGCTTCGTCCACCGCAACGGCCTGCTCGTTGGCCACCACCGCATCGCTGTAACGACCTGTGCGCATGTAGATGTGCGAGGGCATGTGTACGAGATGCCCTGCGCCAGGCACGAGGCTTCCGAGGCGATCCGCGCTCGCAAGCCCCCGCTCCGGCGATCCAGAAGCTTCGACCGCATGGATGTAGTAGTGATTCGCTCCCGGATGATCGGGATTGCGCTTTAGCACCGCCTCGAGCGTCGCCACGATCTCGAGCGTTCCCGGCTGCGGTTTCCCGTGATGCGTCCAGAGCTCCCACGGACGCAAATCCATCATGGATTCGGCGTAGAGCGTCGCGGCGTCGGGGTCGTCAGGGAAGCGTTCCGCGAGCCCGCGCATCGCCTGTGCGTAGGCCTCGTCAAGGGCCCGGCGATCCGAGGGCGGCGGGTCTGCATAGCGCGTCGCGATTGCCGACAGATAGGCGCGCTCGCGCTCACTCGCCCCGCTTGCCTTCCCCTGGGCCTTCGCCACGGCTTGGTAGGCCTCGCGGTCGCGGTTGGGGTCGCCGGGAAGGTTGTAGTTTGGCCCGAGCGTGTACGCGATCCCCCAATAGGCCATCACGGCGTCGGGATCGAGACGTGCCGCCTCCTCAAACGCGCGCCGCGCCTCGTCGTGGTTGAAGCCATACACCAGGCGCAGACCTTGATCGAAGTACTTCTGAGCGAGTGCCGATTTTGTCGTTATGGGGTGGCTGTAGTTCCCGAGGTTATCGAACAGCGGAACGCCGTCGTGTTCTTCACTTCCCTGATGGTGGAGGCCCATTGCGCCGCACGCGGCAAGGCACGCGGCGAGGGTGAGGAGCCCAGTCCTTGCCGCCGTGCCTCGCATTCGGCTCCTCGCTGCCTCTTCCGACCCTCGCACTCCGGCGCACGATCCCGGATTAACTTCTCTCGGTGAGAGCGCGCGAGCCTAAGGGCCCCGCCGCAGGAGTGCCGCGAGCGGAACGGAATCCAAGTACTCGTCGATCTGCGTGATGCGACCGTCCGCCACTCGGCACACAAGGCAGGCGGCGACCTCGAGGGGCTCGCCGCCAGGCGCCGTACCGCAGAGCACGTGCTGCTGAACGAAGCCGGACTCTGTGCGCTGCCGACGCACGTGCTCGTAGCGCAGGCCGGCTACGTTCTTCACCACCCAGGCGAGAAGGCGCAGGTTCTCCTCGAGGGATTGCTCGACGCCGTCGAGGTTATGCCAGACCCTCACACTCGGGGCGTAGATCTCGCGGACCCCGTCGAGATCGCCGGAGCAAATGGCCTGAAACAGACGATCGCCGAGCTCGAGCGCATCCAGGGTCGGCAAGAGGTCACCTCCGCTTCGCTTCGGAATCTAGGCCGGGGGCCCTGCGGCTTCTCCAAGGTAGGCTTGGCGCACGCGTGGATCGCGCGCAAGCTCCGCGGCTGAACCCTCGATGGCGAGCGTTCCCGTCTCGAGGACATACGCCCGTTGGGCAATCCGTAGGGCCTGACGGGCATTCTGTTCGACCAGCACGACGGTCGTGCCTTGGTCGTTGATGGCACGAATGATCCCGAAGATCTGCTGCACGAGCAGGGGCGCGAGCCCGAGCGAAGGCTCGTCGAGCAGCAGCAGCTTCGGTTCCGCCATAAGCGCGCGGCCAATCGCCAGCATCTGCTGCTCCCCGCCGGAGAGCGTGCCGCCACGCTGGGAAAGGCGCTCGCGCAGGCGCGGGAATAGGCCAAACACGCGTTCCAAACCCTCCCGCTCAGTCTCAGGGCGCAGGTAGGAACCCATCTGTAGATTCTCGCGCACCGTGAGGTTTGCAAAGATGCGGCGTCCCTCGGGCACGTGGGAGATCCCAAGGGCGACCAGCACCTCGGGTGGATGGCTCGTGACGTCGACGCCCTGAAAATGGATGGCACCCGCGTTCGGACGCACGAGTCCGGAGATCGCCCGAAGGAGCGTTGACTTGCCCGCGCCGTTCGAGCCAATCAGCGTCACAATCTCGGCAGCGCGCACCTGGAAGCGAACGCCCCGCAGGGCCCGAATCGCGCCGTAGCGCACCTCGAGCCCCTCCACGCGAAGAAGCGGATCCGCGCTTACGGCCCACCCTCCGTCTCTGCCCCGAGGTAGGCCTGAACGCTCCAGGTATCGCAAACCCCTGGAGTCCGTCCTCGAAATCCGAGGTTTTTCGCTACCCCTTGCAACGGAGTTCTCTCAAGTTCCAAGTCCTGGCAGACTACCATGGGTGCGAGGCCTGCGTGAGCGGCCTCCCACGGTTCCATGAAAGCACTGACGGGTGCTTGTATGCGCAGCTCCGCACCTTGAGAGATTCGCCATCGAGGCCAATCGCGGGACTGGCCAATGCCACGAGCGTGGAATTTCGGTCCTCTCCTCCGTCCACATGCCAAGGGTCCTCATCTCTCTCGCGGCCGTGGGCCTCACGATATTTCAGACCTCCCGGCGCGGTCTCGCCTAAACCATCGGCGTCCGCCGCAGATTCGGGCTCCTTGGAGACATTCACTGGATGCGTTCGCGCCACTCCGCCCGACCTACCTCTTCGGACGAAAGGCCAAACTCGGGGTCGCGCGGGAGCGAACGAGGGGAGTCGGAGCGTTAGGCGCTTTCCGCGTCTGACCCGAGGTACGCCTCGATGACCTTGGGGTCGCGGCGCACGGCATCCGGTGGGCCCTCGGCGATCTTCTCACCGTGATCGAGCACGCTGATCCGATCGCAAAGGTTCATCACGAAGGCGACGTCGTGATCTATCAGCACGATCGACACCCCGAACTCCTGGCGCAGGCGGGCGACCAGGCTGCGCAGCGCCTCCTTCTCCGAGGGGTTCATCCCGGCGGCGGGCTCATCCAAGAGCAGCAGGCGCGGCTCCGTCGCGAGGGCGCGCGCAATTTCGAGGCGGCGCTGCTCGCCGTAGGGAAGCGAGTCGGCCTTCGCATCGGCGAGGCGCTCGAGTCCCAAACGCGTGAGCAGCTGGCGCGCACGTTCCTCGAGTGCCTGCTCGCGCGCAGTCCACGCGGGACCGCGCACCACGTCGAGGAGTCCAGAGCGCCGGGCGCCCGAGAGCGCGGCCCGCACATTGTCGAGGGCGCTCAGCGAACGGAAGAGCCGGATATTCTGAAAGGTTCGGGCGATCCCGTGGGTGCAGATCCGGTGCGGGCTCACCCCGCCGATTTCCTGGTGATCAAAGCGCACGGAGCCAGAGCTTGGGGCGTAGATCCCCGTGATCACGTTGAACGCCGTGGTCTTCCCAGCGCCATTCGGACCAATCAGAGCCACCAGCGCACCCGCTTCGACCGAAAAGTCGAGGCTCGATACCGCAGTGAGTCCACCGAAGCGCACCGTGAGTCCATGAATCTCAAGCAGCGGCATGCGGCTGCCTGGGCCGGGTCCCGAGCCAGCGCCCGATCGGAAACTCGCGCTGACCCATAAGACCCTGGGGTCGCAGGATCATGGTGACGATCAGGAGGAGGGAGTAAAGGATCATCCGCCACTCTCCAAGGCCGCGCAGCACTTCGGGAGCCGCAGTCAACACCGCCGCCGCCAGGATGGCGCCGCTGATCGAACCCAACCCGCCCAGCACCACGAAGACCACAATCTCGAAAGACCGCAAGAACGCGAAGCTATTGGTGTGTACATAGCCTTCGCTGTGCGCGAACAGCGCTCCGGCCACCCCGGCAAAGAAACTCGAGACCACGAAGGCCTCGACCTTGACCCGGGTGGTCGCAACGCCGACCGACTCGGCTGCCGTCTCGTCCTCGCGCACGGCGCGGAAGGCGAGCCCGCCCGCCGAGTAGACGAGCCGCGCGATCACGAGCACGGAGAGGGCCACCACGGCATAGATGGCACCGAGGCCGTCATAGCGGAGATCGGCGGCCGGCTGTGCCGCCGAGGTCAGGGAGAAGCCGCGGGCTCCCCCCACTGCGTCCACATTCAAGATTGCGATGCGGATGATCTCGCCGAAGCCCAGCGTTGCGATGGCGAGGTAGTCGCCGCGAAGACGCAGCGCCGGAATTCCCACGGCAAGGCCCGCGAGTGCTGCGGCCAGCCCTCCAGCAACGAGGGGGATCGGGAAGTAGCAGGCGCGTGCAAGCGGCGCCGGCAGCAGCGCGGTGAGCGCCACAAGCCAGCCCGCGCCGAGATACACGGAGAGCGCGGCCGACACATACGCCCCAACGGCCATGAAGCCGGCATGCCCAATGGAAAATTGTCCGGTGAAGCCATTGACGAGCTGCAGGCTCACGGCGGCGAGGACGGCGACGCCGATCCGCGTCAAGATGGTGAGGTAGTAGGCATTGAGCACGTGCGGGAGCCCGGTGTCGAGGCCCACAAGAAGTGCGGCTGCCGCTGCGAGGACAATCCAATGCCTTCGCATCAGGGACACCCGAGCCGGCGCCACGGGAATCCGGGCACAGTCGGGCTCTTTCTCGCGGCGCTTTGGCGCTGCGTCACACCTTCTCCGTCTGGGCTGATCCGAACAGACCCGTCGGGCGGTACAGCAGGATCGCAATCAGGACCACGAAGGCGATGGCGTCGCGATAGGTGCTGGAGAGGTAACCAGAGACCAAGGTCTCCACGATCCCGAGCAGAAGACCACCCACCATGGCACCCGGGACATGGCCAATGCCGCCCAACACCGCCGCTACGAACGCCTTGATCCCCGGCATGATCCCCATGAGCGGATCGATCTTCGGGTTCGAGAGGCCCACCAAGATGCCGGCGGCCGCCGCCAGGGCGGAGCCCAGAACGAACGTCCCGAGGATCACCCGGTCGACTGGAACGCCCATCAAGGCCGCCGCCGGGGCGTCGAAGGAGACCGCCCGCATGGCGCGGCCAAAGCGCGTGCGCATCACCACAAACTCAAGACCCGCCATGAGGACGAGCGTCGTGGCCAAAACCACACCTTGGATGTTCGAGATGGCGAGCGCCCCGACCCGCACCAGTTCTCGCGACTCGAGGAGCGGGGGAAAGAATTTGGGATCCGCCCCAAACAGCACCTGGCCGGCATTCTCGAGGAAAAGCGAGACACCGATCGCGGTGATGAGAGGCGCCAGGCGACCGGCGCCGCGCAGCGGCCGGTAGGCCACGCGCTCGATCAGCGCGCCGAGCAACGCACACACCGCCATCGAGCAAACGAGCGTGACCAGCAGGCCGACCATGGAGGGGTGACCGGCGAAGCCAAGCGCGTGGGCGACGTAGAAGCCGGTCATCGCGCCAACCATATAAACGTCGCCGTGGGCGAAGTTGATCAGCTTCAGCACGCCATAGACCATGGTGTAGCCGAGCGCGATCAAGGCGTAGATGCCGCCCCAGGTGATGCCGTTTAGGAGCTGCTGGAGGAAGTTCTCCAACCGGCCCTCCGCTGCACCCACGGCTTTTCCGCAAGGCGGCGGCTTTCATGTGCCCTCGGCCGAGTGCGCGCGTGCTTCGCCCGCTGGCTTCAGGACGCGGGAACCGAACGGAAGAAGCGGAACTTCCCGTCCTCGATCTTCAGCACGACGGCATCCTTGTGTGCATTGCGTTGCCCGTCGATCGTGATCTTGCCCGTGACCCCGTCGTAGTCCTTCGTCGCTGCAATCGCATCCCGCAGGTGAGGCCCGGAGGTGTCGCCCGCCCGACGCAGGGCGTCGGCGAGGATGCCCGCCGCGTCGTAGCCGAGGGCTGCCATCGCATCGGGAACCTCGCCGTGCTGGTCGCGGTAGCGCTTTACGAAGTCTTGGACCTTCGGGCTGTCGGAGTCGGCAGCGTAGTGATTGGAGAAGTAATAGCCCTCGACCGCGGGACCGCCGATCTCAAGCGTCTTCGCCGAATCCCAGCCGTCGCCCCCGAGAAGGGGCACGTTCAGTCCGAGCTCCCGCGCCTGCTTCGCAATCAAGCCGAGCTCCGTGTAGTAGCCGGGGACGAATACGGCTTCAGGGTTCGCTGCGCGGATGGTGGTGAGCTGCGCGCGGAACTCGATGTCACCGCTCGTGTAGCGCTCGTCGGCCACAATCTCCCCGCCCAGTTCCTTGAAGGTCTTGCGAAAAAATTCCGCGAGACCGACCGAGTAGTCCTGCTTGAAATCGAAGAGAATTGCGACCCGTTTCACCTTGAGCTCATCCCATGCGAAGCGCGCCATCACCGCACCTTGGAAGGGATCGATGAAGCAGGTGCGGAAGATGTAATCGCCCACTTCCGTGACCTTGGGGTTCGTCGAGGCGGGAGAGATCATCGGGATGTTGGAGCGTTGGGCTTCGGGTGCCGCGGCAAGAGAGCGCGAGGAGGCGACCTCCCCCAGCAGGGCCACCACCTGGTCGCGCTGCAAGAGTTTTTGGGCAGCTGTCCGGGCTTCCTCGGTGATCGAGCGGTCGTCCTCAGAAATCACCTGGAGGGGCCTACCGAGCACGCCTCCGGCCTCGTTGATTTGGTCGACTGCCATACGGATGCCGCGGTCGGCGCTCTGGCCGAAGGTGGCGGTGTCGCCTGTCAGCGAGGCGAAGTGACCGATCTTGATCGGCTCGGCTGTTTTTCCGGCGCTGGATCCTCCGCCTCCGGGGCCGCACGCGAGGAGGGCGGCGCACACGCCGAGGGCGGAGCCCAGCCCTTTCGCCGGGCCACCTCGGGTGCCGAACGCCCTGCGTCTTTGCATCGCTCCCTCCCCCCCTTGTGAGGAACGCCTTCGGTCGACCTTCCAGCCGAGGCATGGCCGGCTAAGTACCTGCCCGCCCAAGCCATCGCAAGAAGCCAGCAAAAGAGGCGAGATTCCCTGCGCTTTCACCCCGTCCGGCTTGGCCTTGGCGCTCCCTGCTGATCCACGCCGCCCTTGGCCCGGCGAGCCTCCACGGCACGGCCGGCTTCCCCTCCGCGTGGAACCGCCAATGCCTTCCCGCCCTCATCGGCAGGTCTAGGGAGGCCCTAATGGGCCCAGGCCCGGGGACGCCTGCACCGCCCGTGTCCAAAGCCCGTCGGACGAATGGCCAGGTGGGCCTGCCCTCTCGCCCGCGCGACTCAGCGCTTGGCCAGCACCCGGGCCAGGGCGCGATCGTGGGGAGCGCCGAGCTCGTGCACCTCGGCGTAGATCCTGCGCCCCGCCCAGCAGGCCTCGGGGTTGCTTAGGGCCCGTAGATTGGTGAGCGCGGTGCCAAGACGCCGGACCTCGACCGCGGGAAGCCGCTGACCCAAGGCCAGCATCGCGGCCTGCACCGCCGTGGGATCGTCGGGGGGGGCTGGTGCACTCGTGAGCTCCGCTCGCGCCGCTTGAAACGCGAGGTCGGCCCAGGCATTGATTGCCGAAGGCGGAAGCGAGGCGAGCGCCCTCGAGAGCTCTGCAGGGGTCCCTTGGCCGCGCACGATCGCGCCACAGGTATCGGGGTCAAGGCCGCCCAGCATTTCCCCCACCAGGGCCGCGCGCTCCAAGAGCGCCTCGTCGCCGAGCCGGCTCATGCCCTTCGCCCCAAGCGCATCAATCGCGTTGCGCCTTTCGTCGTCGGGCAAACCTCCGAGCCGCTCCTCGAACGCCGGAAGGCTGGAGAGTTCGGCCACTACGCGATCCTCCGCCAGCACCAGGGCCGCTGGGCGCTGCCCTGCGGCGAGGCCAATCGGCGTCCGGGCGTTCATTTTGCCCAGGGCGAACAGCACCCCCGCGACGAGCAAAGCGGCGACGGACCCCAGCGCAAGCCAAGCCGTGCGCGACACTCAGAGGTCCTCCCGATGGCCGCTCGGCGCGGCGGCGCTTGGCGCCGAGACGCCGCTCCCGATCGCGGGGATCGGAACGCCTTCCGAGTTCTGCGGCGCGGAGATGCCAAGAAGACGCGTGACCGTCGGCGCGACGTCAATCGCGTGGACGGGCGGCAGGCGACCGCCCTTGGCGACACCCCGTCCCATGGCCAAGAAGATCCCGCCCATCTCCGGGAGCGTCGGGTCGTAACCGTGGGCACCTTGATCCATCCCACGGACTCGCATCGTGACACTATGGAGCGTATCAGGTGCGACGAAAAAGCGCGGCGGCGTGGTCACGGCCAAGAGGTCGCCCATACGCCCTGGGAAGGCGTAGTGCAGAGACTTGGGCACCGCGTCCGCGGCCCACACCGTGACCCCCGGCAGTGCCCCGAGCGTCGCGAGCGCTTCACCGAGGCGGGAAGGCTCGCTGAGCCAGATCTGCGCGATCCCGTTTGACGGGATAATCTCGGCATCGATTCCCTTCGCTCGCAGGGGAGCCTGGAGATCCACAGGCTCGCTCACAGCCGCCATGCCGTGGTCACTCACAATGACGAGCGTCGTGTCGGGCCAAGCGCCTCGCGTATCGAGTCCCGTGAGGAGCTGCGCGAGGGCGTGGTCCTGCTCCGCCAGAGCGACCGCGATTTTTGGCGAGTCGGGCCCGTCGCGGTGTCCCACGGCGTCGGCGCCGTGCCACCACGAGAGGACGAGGCGAGGCCGCCGCTCTGGCGGAAGATCGAGCCAAGCCAGGATCTGCTCCACCTTGGTTTGCTCGGAGACGTGGCTATCGAACGGCGCCTTGCGGTAGGTCGCCCCTACGCCGTGCCAGTCCGTCTCCGAACCGACCCAGAAGAATACGGCGGTGCGCACCCCCTGGCGCTCGGCTGTAACCCAGATCGGCTCGGCTTCGAGCCAGCTGGCATCGTTCTCGTACTGGAACTTTCCGCGCACGCGATCGCGGAAGCTGTTGGCGACAATTCCGTGGTGTTCGACGTTTGCACCCGTGGCGAGTGAAACGTGGCTGGGAAACGTGAGGCTCGGAAAGACTGTGACGAGCTTTTCGGCCTGCGCGCCCTCATGCTGGATTCTGGCAAGTGCGGGGAACTCCCCTTTGGCCAGGTAGTCGTATCGCACTCCGTCCCAGGATAGGAGAATGACAACCGGCTCCCCGGCGCGCCCGGCGCTCGCCAGCGCCAGTCCCAGCGCCAGCACGCACAGACCACAGACGCGGCGGACGAGCTTCTTGCAAGCCGCCGCGCGTACTTGAAGAGGATCCCCCACCCTGCCCATCATCCTACAATCCGCCACGTCCGCGCCAGCCCGCGCGGGCGGAAGGGCCCCCTGTGTTAGCCTGAGCCGCGGCCAAGACGCGGGGAGTAAAGATGAAGCTCGCAGGCAAAGCTGCGCTCGTCACCGGCGGAGGCACCGGTGTGGGACGCGCCACAGCGCTGGCACTCGCGCAGCAGGGCTGCGCGGTCGTTGTGAACTACAGCCGCTCCCAGGTCGATGCAGAGCAGACGGCGACGGACGTCTCGCGACTCGGCGTGCGCGGGCTCGCGGTCAAAGCGGATGTGGCGGACGACGCCGATTGCCGCCGCCTTGTCGCCACTGCGGCACGCGAACTCGGCCGGCTTGACGTCCTCGTGCAGAGTGCAGGCATCACAAGGTTCATCGCCCACGGCGACCTTGAAAGCGTCACGGACGAGGTCTGGGACGAACTTTTGGGCGTGAACCTCCGCGGAGCCTTCCAGTGTGCACGCGCGGCGCGAGCCCCGATGCTTGCCGGGGGTGGGGGCGCGATCGTGAACGTCTCGAGTGTGGCTGGCATCGCCGGGATTGGAAGCTCGATCCCCTACTGCGCCTCGAAGGCAGCGCTCAACAACCTGACCGTTACGCTCGCCCGAGCCCTTGCGCCCCAGATTCGTGTGAATGCGGTTGCACCCGGGTTCATCACGGGTCGCTGGCTCGCGGGCGGACTCGGCGCCGGATACGAAGCCGTCAAGCAAGCCATCGAGAAGCGCGCCCCGCTTGGCAAGGTGTGCGAACCCTCCGACGTCGCCCAGGCGATCTTGGGCTTCGTGACCGGCTCACAGCTCGTCACGGGGCAGGTGCTCGTCGTCGACGGGGGCATGCTGATCGCCGGCTAGGCCCCTCTCGTTAAGCCAGGCCCAAGACCAGCCGATGAAGGCTGCGGAGGCCTGGCCCGTGACCCACTGGTTTGCCCGCCATTTGCCTCGTCTGGCCTTCCAGAGCCTGGCAGCGCGGATCGGTTTCTTCGTGTTCGGGGCCACGTTGATCAGCGCCTTGGCAGTGGCATTGACCTCCGCCCACGCGCTCCGCGGGTTTCTGCGGACCAAGATCGAAGAGAAGCTCCCCTCCGTTGCCGCCCAGGTGCATGACCGGCTCGACTTGTGGTTCGCACAGCGCACGCTCGACGTTCAGGTGTTTGCGCGCAGCGCGATCCTGGTCGACGGCCTTGCAAGGCGCTCCCACGAACGCTTGGCGGCGGAGGACCGCCAGATGATCGAGCAGTACCTAGGCTACGTCCTGGCGAGGTCTCAACAGTACACCTCGCTCTTCGCACTCGACACAGAAGGCAATACTTTGTTTGCCGTGGGTCGTCCGGTCGAGCTCGAGCCCGACCTGCGCCGCTCCCTGGCCGCTGTAGAAGACACGGCCGTGAGCCAGATTGTGCGGATCGCCGGCGACCGAGTGCAAGTTGTCTCGAGCGTAATCCGCGCGCGAAACGACCGGGTGCTGGCCACGCTCCACGCCGTACTGGGCGTCGAATCGCTCACCGCGCAGCTCTCGAATCACGAGCTCGGTGAGTCCGGGCGACTCATTTTGTTCGACCAGAATGGAACTGCGCTCGCCGCCTCTCCGGGTCTCGATCTCACGGGGCTCCACCGCCCCGCCGAATTCGCGGCGGCCGACCCAGCCACGGTGCACGAGTTCACCGGCCCGGATGGTGTGCACATCGTGGCAAGCTTCCGGCCGATGGAAGTCCTCGGTTGGATGCTCGTGGTCCAGGAGACCAGCGATGACGCCTTCGCGCCGATCGCGCAGATCCTCCAGCACACGCTCCTGCTCAACATGAGCATCGTCGCCGTGCTGAGTCTCGTGGCCTTCAAAATCGCCGCCTCCATGGTCGGAGCCATCCACAATCTCTCCGAGGCCGCACGGCGCGTGCGCGACGGCGAGCCTGACGTGGTGGTGCCAGTGACGAGCGGAGGAGACGAGGTCGGGATCCTGACACGCACCTTCGCGGAGATGGTCGAGCGGCTTCACGACGCGCGCCTTGAGATCGAGGTACGGCGTCAAGAGAGCGAAAATGCCAACCGGTTGCTGCTCGCGCAGAACCACGAGCTGCAGCGCGCGAACGAGACGCTGGAGCAGCTCGCCATTACGGACGGTCTCACAAAGATTCACAACCACCGCTTCTTCCAGGACCAGCTCTCCCGCGAGATTAAGCGCGCGGAGCGAACGGGCTCACCGCTCGCGCTCATCCTTCTCGATATCGACGACTTTAAACAGCTCAATGACCGCTACGGCCATGCGGTGGGCGACGAGGTCTTGCAGCTTCTCTCCGCCATCTTGATCGAGGAGACCCGCGACCACGATCTGGTGGCGCGCTACGGGGGAGAAGAGTTCGCCGTGCTCGCTCCGGCGACGGACCGGGACGGCGCCTTCATCGTCGCCGAGAAGCTGCGCACCGCCGTGGCGGAACAACGCTTCTGCACCAAAGGGAGCATCGCTGCGCTTTCGATCACCGTGTCGATCGGCGTTGCCATCTACCACGGGGACCGTTCGGCCTTCTTCGACGAGGCGGACCGGGCACTCTACGAGGCGAAGGCAACCGGTAAGGACTGCGTCGTAGCACCTCCGGAGAGGTAGCTTCAGTGACCGCGCACGAGGGAGGCGTTGATCCAGCCGACCTGTCCGGAGGCCGTGCGTACGAGCAGCCACTCCCCGTGGTTCTCCTCCGGGAAGATCGGGAAGCCATTCGGCAGAACCGAGACCACCTTGGCGTCCGGCGAGGGCTCCGCGCGCAGGTTCGCGCGCGCCGACCGCACGTACTGCGTGCCCGGGTTGCGCTCTGTGCGCTGACCCTCGACCAGCACGTTGGCCGCGATGCGCGATGCTCTTGACGCGAAGAAGATTGCGGCGGCGACCCGGCCATCGCCCAGCTGGCGGTCGGCCTCGTCCAGCTTCTGGTGCGCCTCGGCCACCAAGTCGCTGCGCCAAGGCACCTGCTTGGCCGCTCGATCGACCTGGATTCGGGCCTCGGCGACGGCGGAGACGGCCTCCGCGCGCGTATGGGTACTGCGGAGCCCGGACTCGAGCTCGACGAGGGACGCCTCGGCGTCATTGATGTCGGCCCGGAGCCGTTCGTTTTCGCGCTCGAGGAGGCGTACGCGATCGGCGTCTGCACGCCGATAGACCTCCGGTCCGGGTTCTTGACTCGCGGCCATGGGGACCGCCGGCTCAGGCGCAGGAGGGGGACCTGCGAAGAGCGAGCAGCCGAGGGCGAGGGGCGCCACGAGCCAGGCCAGGCAGCCCGCGTGCTGGTGAATCCACCCAAGGAAGGAGCGACCCCTCACCTCTTCCGGATCGGCGGGTTTGCGCCGCAGCTTGAAGTTCCCGAGGGGGCAAGAAGGCGCCGTTTTGCAAGCGCTGCCAATCCGGGGTAAAGAGAGGCGCGCCGAGAACGGTTGGGCTGCGAGCCGAGGAGCCAACGCCATGCGCAAGACCCTGAGCTCCTTGCGGTTGGGGATCACCGCGACTCTCGTAGCGGCGGTGATCTTCACGATCCCTCTTGTCGGCTCCGCGCAGGCGCCGGCCACGAACGCGAAAAAAGGAGTCAAGCCCGTGGTCGTGCTCGTTACGTCTCTTGGGGATATCACCCTTGAACTCGACCCTGAAAAGGCACCGATCACCGTTGAGAACTTCCTCGCCTACGTGGACGCCGGTTTCTACGATGGAACAGTCTTTCACCGCGTGATCCCGAACTTCATGATCCAGGGCGGAGGCATGACGCCAAACTTGTCCCAGAAACCAACCCGTGCGGCGATCAAGAACGAAGCGGACAACGGACTCACGAACGAGGCGGGCACCATCGCCATGGCGCGTACCTCGGCGCGGGACAGCGCCACGGCGCAGTTCTTCATCAACCTGAAGGACAACGACTTTCTAAACCACGGCGCGCGCGACTTCGGGTATGCGGTGTTTGGCCATGTCACCCATGGCATGGACGTCGTCAAGAAGATCGGCGCGGTGCCGACCGGTGCGAACGACGTGCCCGTCGAGCCGGTCTTGATCAAGAGCGCGAAACGCCAGTAGAGCGCCGCTCGGACAGCCTCCGCCCGCGGACCCGCCGCTCGGTTTTCAGCGCAGCCGCTTGGACAAGAGGCGCACGGCTTCCGCCGTCTCCTGCGGCGGTATCGAGGTAAAGCACAGGCGTACCCAACCCGCGTAGTCCCGGCCGCAGGAGAGGCCGGGGGCGAGCACCACGCCATCGTCGAGACAATCCTCGAGGAAGCGGAAGACATCCGAGTCGCCGCAATACCGCGTGACGTCCAAGAACAAGAAGCACGAGCCCTCGGGCGGCGCCTGGCCCAGCACGGCGGCAGCATCGAGACCCGCACCCCGATAGGCGGCGCGGGTCTCACGGACCCAGGCCTCCGCGTGTTGGAGCGCACGGAGCGCGGCGAGCTGACCCGCGGTGGGTGCCGCATAGAAGGTGTGCGTGGAGATCTTGCGCGCCTGCATGATTGCTTCGGGCGGTCCCGTGAGATAGCCGGTTCGGTTCCCCGCCATTCCATACGTCTTGGAGAACGAAAACACCGAGAGGGTTCGTTCCGGCGCGTATCGTCCGATCGATACGTGCTGACCGCTGTACACGTAGGCCTCGTACACTTCATCGGAGAGGATCCACAGCCCTTCCTGGCGAGCCAGCTCCGCCAGTGCCTCAAGCCACGTAGCGGGCAGCACCCGGCCGGTCGGATTCGACGGAGTCGACACGTAGAGTGCGACGCTCCTCGGTGTGATTCGCTCGCGCACCGCCTCGACCGCAGCCGTCGCAGAGTCCACGCGATCGTAGAAGGGGACGTCGATGGGAACCGCTCGAAAGGCCTGGGCGATGCCGGGAATCAAGGGCCAGTAGGGGGCGAGCATCAGGATCTCTTCGGAAGGCGCGGCCAGCATTCCGATGGCCGCGCCCAGGGCGCCGGTCGCGCCGGCCGTGACGAGGACGGAATCGCGTTCGCAAGGCAGGGCATTTTGCGTGCGTACCTTCTCGACGATGGCATCGACGAGCGCCGGTACGCCCTGGGTTTCGCTGTAGCGGTGCATGCCTGGATGCGCGTCGACGCGCAAGTCCTCCATCCGACCACCCGGAAACGGCTCCCGCCAGGTGTCCCCCACATGCAGCGGGTAGAGCTTGCCCCGGTGTGCAGCGATGCGGGGAGCAAGGCGCGAGAAGATTGCCGCCGAGATCTCGGTCACGGCGGGTGCCGGATGCGGAACGCGGGGCATGCTGAAACCTCAGGCCGCAGAGTACCGTGGGAGCGCGCAGGGTATAAGATGGGCGCGGCCCTTGGGAGAGCGTTGCATGCTGACACGGCTGGATCGCGTACAGCTCGTCGTTTCCGATCGGAGTCGTGCCGTCGTCCCGTTCTCCCAGCTCCTCGGCGCAGTTCTTGTGCACCAGGATTCCGTGCCTGCACTGGGTGCGCTTCGCAGCGTGCTGCGCGTGGGCCGGAGTGAAATCGAGCTGCTGGAGCCCAACGGGGTCGGAGCGGCCGCGGAGTTCTTGAAGCAGACGCGGGGCGGGCTCTTCGCCGCCGGATTCAGCGTGGCGGACCCCGCTGCTTTGCGCTCGTACCTTGCGATGCGCGGCGTGGAGATCGCCGAGGCGGGAGAGCAGCTCCTGGTCTGCCCCGAGGCCCTCGGGGTGCCGGGGCTGCGGGTGGTCATCTCCCCCGAAGCGGAGCGTGAGCCCGCGGGTCTCCTCGACCGCTTGTACGAAGCGACCCTTCTCACACCGGACTGGAAGGAGAGCGCGGACCGCATCGCAGAGCGCTTCGCGCTCGATTCCCACGGCTTCGTGCCCATTCGCTCCCAGGAGTACGGCTACGAAGGAATCCTCACGCTCTTTCACCCGGCGCGGCTCGATCGGATCGAGGTGGTGACACCCGTCGACGTGGCGAAGACCATGGGGAGATTTTTCGAGCGCCGCGGCCCCTCGTTTTACATGTGCTATGCGGAGTCGGACGACACCCCCGCACTTTGCGCGCGTCTCGCAGAGTACGCGCCAGCAGGCTGGACCGGCCCCCGCGAGGCAATCGTGCCGGACAACCTCTTTGTCCACCCCGTGGCGCTCTCGGGTCTTTTGCTCGGCGTCTCGCGCCGCACGTTCGCGTGGACCTGGTCGGGCAGCCCCGAGCGCGTCGCGCTGCGCAGATGAGCGGCTCGGTCCTCGTGACGGGGGCAAGCTCTGGCATCGGTGCCGCCGCGGCGTCGCTCCTGGCGAGCGAGGGCTGGCGGGTTTTCGGCACGAGCCGCCGCCCTCCCACGGCTTCGCGGCCCGGCGTCGAGTGGATCGAGATGGACGTGCGCGATGAAGACTCGGTGCGGGCCGGAGTCGCGCTCGCGAGCCGGCATGCGGGACATCTTGACGCGCTTGTATGTAACGCTGGGTTCGGGGTCTTCGGCAGCATCGAGGAGGTTCCCCTCGCAACTGCGCGCGAGCAGTTCGACACCAACGTGTTTGGCGTTCTCTCATGCGTGCGGGCTATCCTTCCCGATTTTCGAAGCCGCCGAGCCGGTCGAATCATCCTCGTCGGTTCGCTGGCGGGGCGCGTGCCCATTCCATTTCAAGGCCACTACTCCGCCACCAAGGCCGCGGTCGATTCACTGGCCCAGGCGCTGCGCATGGAGCTATCCCCTTTTGGTGTGGAGATCTCGCTTGTCGAGCCCGGGGATATCCGCACGGCTTTCAACGATGCCACGGACTTCAGCCTGGCGATGCGATCGGCCTACGGAGCGCGCATCGCGCGCTGCGAGGGGGTGATCCGCCGCTCCCTCGAAAAAGCGCCAGAGCCGACCCTCGTGGCGCGCACCATTCTCCGTGCGCTCACGGCGCGCCGCCCGCGCACCCGCTACCCGGTGGGACCCGACTCGCGCCTCGTACCCCTCGGGCGGCGGCTTCTCCCGGATTGGATCGCGGAGCGGCTCGTCCGCCTGCACTTTCAAGTCTGAACGAGGCGGCGCCTTAGATACCGACGTCGGGGGGCAAGGCGATGATGAACACCACGAGACGCCCCCACGGCTCGTTCGGGGGCTGATAGGAGCCGACCGCCACTGCCACCTCGAGGGAGTCCCAAGTGGAGAGCTCGTCGGGAATCGGAAGGTCCTCGACGCTCCGGCCTTGCACGTACCAGCCGTGGAGGGGACGGCCGACCTGGCTTCCCGCCTTCGCGAGCGCGTCGTTCAGGGCCTGTTGCGGTTCGAGCTTTGTCGTGGCGAGCGTTTGCACCGCGTGCTCGGCCACGGCTTGAACGGAGACCAGGGGTTGTGGGGCGGACTTCTCTCGCGCGGCGCGCGCCTCCGCGATCCGCTTGGCATAGCGTGCGGCCTCCGTGGTCAGATCCTCCTCCCCGAAGAGCTGGTAGGTCGCCGCGATGGCGACGAGCACGGGAGGCTTGTCCGCTGCAAGTGCCCCCACGGCCAGCACGCGGGCGTCGGGATCGAGCAGGGCCGCGCGTCCCGTGGGCTCCTCGAGGGCGGTGTCGACCCAGAGGCCCGCGTCCATCGGTCCGGCCAGCGTGGCACTCGTCATCCCAGCGTCTTTGATGGAGCCGCCCACACGCCAACCCGCCAGCACACCGAGGGCAGCCAGGTCGGAGACGGCAGACGACCCGAGGCCGAGCTCACCCGCAAGCACATGGGGTACGAGCTGCGCGACCTGCTCGCTCTGTTTTTTCGAGAGTACGAGCGGACGGAGGCTGGCCTTTTTCCGGATGTCGCCCAGCGCTTCGGAGACGCCAAGTGCAAAGTCTTCTGGGCTCGAGGCAGGCCGCGCCGCGGCATATCGGGTGCGCCGCCATTGCCGTGCCTCCTCTCCGGGCCGTCGCGCGAGCACGCGCAGCACCCCCTGCGCGAGGATGCGCCCGCGCTCCCGTGCGGCCACGTCGATCACCGCGAAGGAATCGCTCGGGTCGAGCGCACAAGAGAACGCGAATCGGGGCAGCGCAACCTTCGGGTCGCGATCGCACTCGGTGAAGCCAAGAGCGCCTCGGTTGGCCCAAGCCGTCACGGCGTCGGGACTCCCCACCACTTCTCCGCCAAAGATCAGGCGATCCCCCGAAGAGACGGGGGAAAAGGGCGCGACCAAGGTGCGGCGAGGCGACACCACCACGGCCACCACCGCGCGTCCGCCGTCCCGACCAAACCAAAGTCCAGTCGTCGCGGTGCTTCCGGCGAGCGCGCTGCTCAGCAGCTGGTCGAGCTGGGGGCGCCACTGCTCGATCAGGTGGCTGTCGTCCACCGTGCTGGGAACCGGGCCCTCGAGATAGAGATGTGCGGTCTCATCGGCTGGCGCACCGCAGCGCGCAACCATGAACTCGAGGAGCGTTGGCGGTGGCACCTTCCCGCGCACCAGGAGAAAGTGGCCAAGCTCCCGGGCCGCGCACTGCATCGCCTCCGTCACGAGGGCGAGCCCTGCCCGCCGCGCCACCGCCTGAGCCAGGACCTCCTCCCATGGAGTGGCCGCCGTGTGCGGAGCATCCTCGACCCGCTCCGGGAACGGCCCCTCGAGCGTCCAGGAGTCGACTTCATCGACTTCGATGCGCGCCAGTTCGGAGGCGGTGGGTGCCGGGCCGAGCTTGTCGAGCTCAGCCTGGGAGGGGAAGGGGGTCGCGGCGCTCTTGCCGCCGGGCGAGCTCGCGCCATGGGGCGACAGGGCCTGGCAAGAAAGCGTGAGGGCGAACCCCGCCGTGATCAGCGCAGCCCAGGCCAGTCGTTGTTTCGCGGGCGCAGCACCTCGGTGCATCCCGTTCGCTCCCTAGGGCATGCATGCCTGCAGTGCGCAGACCCGCCCTGGAGAGTCTGTCACAAGGAACCTGACCTGTGTAGGACGATTGCATCGGCCTCAATTTCCACGAGCGCGGCCTGATCGATCAGCTTGGCAACCTGCACCATCGTGGTGGCGGGGCGGATCCCGGCGAAGACCTCGCCGTGGACCTTGCCCACCGCTTCCCACTGGGAGATGTCGGTCACGAAGATGCGAGTGCGGACGACGTCCGTAAGCTTCCCACCCAAGGCTTCGATGGCCGCCTGAATGATCTCGAGTGCACGCCGGGCCTGCGCGGCCGCGCCCGCCGCGAACTTGCCATCGGGCCCGAGCCCGACAGTCCCGGTCACCGTGATGGTTTCGCCGGTGCGCACGGCGCGGCTGTAGCCCACGATGGGCTCCCAAGGTGAGCCGGTACTGGCGTAGCGTCGCCCGTGACGCTCACTCATTTCCACCTTTACCTCTGCCGACATGGGCACCTCCCGGCCCCTTGCATGGCTCTGGTAGGGGACGTCTCGGACGGGTATCACAGGCCAAATGAGAGGGAAACATCCCGTCGGGCGCGGCGGCCTCAAGCTTGCGGCCGCGCTCGAGCGGCTCCAGCTGGGCGAGCGCGTGCGGGGTGCGCGGGCGATCGATATCGGCGCCTCGACGGGCGGCTTCACAGAAGCGCTCCTGGCGGCGGGCGCGCGCTCGGTCGTGGCCGTCGATGTGGGTCGAGGCCAGCTCCATCCGCGTTTGCGTGCGGACGCCCGTGTCTCATCCCTCGAAGGAACCGACTTTAAGACGCTCTCCCTTAAGACCGCTGCGGGCCCCTTCGACTTTTTCACGGTCGACGTGAGCTTCGTGGCGGGGCGGAGCATGCTGCGCGGCCTCGCCTTCCGCCTCGTGCCCGGTGCCGAAGGCGTCGTCCTGATCAAGCCCCAGTTCGAGCTACCCGACAAACGGGTGCGTCATGGAGACGTTTCCGACCCGGCCGTGCGGGGCGAAGCGCTGCATCGCTTCACGCGCAAGGCGATGGCATTGGGTTTCGAGCTGGCCGCCACCTTGGACTCACCCGTCAGCGGAGGGAGCGGCACGGTGGAGATTCTCGCTCACCTGCGGTTTCAAGGACGCACCGCCGCGCTGCCGCAGCCTGGCGAGCGTCGGGGACGGGCGCTCGCCGGGCCCCCGAAAGCGCTTCCCTCGGCTCCCCCCTTTGCAGAGCGCAGGCTCCGCTGGTTCGCTGTCGCCGCACCAGGCGTGGAATCGGTCCTCTTCGGCGAAGTCGCGGCCCTCCCGCGCGTAAGCGAGGTGCGCACCGTCGAGGGCGGGATCGAATTTTCGGGGACACTCGAAGCGGGGATGCGCGCCAACCTGTGGCTTCGCACCGCGAGTCGGGTGCTCCTGCGCGTCGGCAGGGTGGAGGCGCGCGACTTCGCCCGTCTGCGCCGTCGCGTGTCGACCCTCCCTTGGTGCGAACTCGTGCCCGACGGAGCGGCGCTCCAGGTCAAGGCCTCCGCGAAGCGATCGCGCCTCTTCCACACCGGCGCCGTCGAGGAGACGGTGCGCTTTGCGCTGGCGGATTCCCTTTCACGCAACGCGCGCACGCGGGCCGACCCTCCACGCGACGCGGTGACGGTGCTCGCCCGCGGTGAGGACGACCGCTGGACACTCTCGATCGATAGCTCGGGGGAGCTCCTCCACCGTCGCGGCTGGCGCCTCGAGACGGCCCAGGCCCCCTTGCGGGAAACCCTCGCGGCGGCACTGATTTTGCTCTGCGGGTGGGATCCTACGACACCCCTCGTCGACCCGATGTGCGGAGCGGGGACTCTTCCGATCGAAGCCGCCGCAATCGCGCTCCAGCGCGCGCCCGGGCTCGAGCGCTCCTTCGCGTTTGAACAGTGGCCCTGCTTCGAGAGCGAAGCCTGGGAAAGGGAACGCGCCGCTGCGAAGGCCGCGATACGCGGTGAACTCGCTGCACCCATTCTCGGATTTGATCGCAGTCCCTCGGCGGTCGAGAGCGCGCGGCGCAACGCCGAGCGCGCCGGGGTGGGCCAGCACCTGCGGATTGAGGAGCTCGTGCTCGCGGAGCTGCGCGCGCCGCGCTTCCGCCCAAAGCAATGGCAGGCCCACGTGTTGCAGACCGCTCGCCCGCCGCGCGGCCTCGTGCTTGCGAACCCCCCCTACGGTCGCCGCCTGGGCGATGCCCAGCGGGCCCGCGCTTCCTACACCGAACTTGGTCGGGTGTTGCGTGAGCGATTCCGCGGTTGGCAGGTCGGGATCCTCTCCGCCCATCCCACCCACAGCGCGTGTCTGCGTCTTGGCCCAGCGGTCGTACACACTCTGCGGAACGGGGGGATCCGCGTTGAGCTGCTGCGCTTTGCGCTCTGAGCCGCAACGAGGACTCGATAACCGCGCCGCGGTCTACTAGTCTTTGGGAATGGCCAAGCCCTCCCAAGTCGGAGATCTCGCCCCCGACTTCACGCTTCCTTCGACCCAAGGAACCGTCCGCCTGTCGGAGCGCCTCGCCCGGCGGCCGGTGTTGCTCGTGTTTTACCCGGGGGATAACACACCAGTGTGCACGAAGCAGCTGTGCAACTACCGCGACCATATGTCTGTCTTTTCCGATCTCGGGGTCGAGGTCCTGGGCATCAATCCGCAAAGCGAATCGTCCCATACGGCCTTCTCGAAGAAGCACTCGCTGCCCTTTCCGCTGCTCTCGGACAAGGGTGGCGCGGTCTGCAGGCAGTATGGTGCGCTCAACTTCCTCGGCCAGGCGAAGCGCGCCCTTGTGCTGATCGGGCAGGACGGTCGCGTGAAATGGCGTCGCACGGACTTTCCACTCTTCCACCAGACCGCGGACGACGTCCGCAGCGCCGTGGCACAGCTCGGGCTCTAGACCTTGAGCGCGCCGGCCCGTGGCTACCACGCGCTGCGCGTGGCGGCAGTGATCGACGAGACGCCCGACGCCCGCTCCTTCGTGTTCGAGATGCCTTCGGAGCTCGCCCCGCTCTACCGCTACAAAGCCGGCCAGTTCCTGACCTTCCAGGTCGCGCTGCCGGACGAAATGATCCTGCGCTGCTACTCGCTTTCGAGCGCCCCGGAAACGGACGCCGCACCCAAGGTCACGGTGAAGCGCGTCGAGGGCGGGCGCGGCTCCAACTGGTTCAACGACAGCCTTGCGGCGGGGGCGACCATTCCCGTTTTGCCGCCCACGGGTCTTTTCGTCCTGCGCGACTCGAGCGCGCCGCTGTGCTTTTTTGCAGGTGGAAGCGGCATTACGCCTGTCATCTCGCTGATCAAATCGGGCCTCGTGACCTCTCGACGCCGAATGCTTCTGATCTACGCCAACCGTGACGCAATCTCCGTGATCTTTCGCGCCGAGCTCGACGAGCTCGAGCGGCGACATCCAGATCGGCTACGAGTCACCCACCATCTCGATGCAGAGAAGGGATTCCTCGAAGCGCGACAGGCGCGCTCCCTGGTCGCAGGCTTCGAAGGCGCGGACTTCTACATCTGCGGACCCGGCCCGTTCATGGATGTGGTGGAATCGATGCTTCTCGCCGCGGGGACGGAGCGGGAGCGCATCTTCATCGAACGCTTCATCTCGCTCCCCTCCCACCAAGAGGTCGAAGCGGAGAACCTCACAGCAGCGGGCGAGGTCGCGGGACAGCTCCACCCTTCGGTGGTCACGATCCATCTCGACGGACACACCCACCGCGCGCCCTACCAGGTCGGCGATACCGTGCTGGAGACCGCGCGCAAGGCGGGGCTCGAGCCCCCCTTTGCCTGCGAGGACGGGTATTGCGGCTCGTGCGCGGCGAAGCTCGTGCGCGGCGAGGTGAAGATGCACAAGAACGAAGTGTTTAGCGCCAAGGAAGTCGCGGCCGGGAATATCCTTACCTGCCAATCTCGCCCCTGCAGCGGAGAGCTCGAGGTCAGCTACGACTGATTCCTCTGGGCGCGTCGCGTTGCGGCAGGCGCCGCGCGCTTTGGAAACTGAAAACGCTTGAAGCTGGATCGCTCTCCGGATCGGACCGTACGCCTAGGGGAGAATTCCACCGTCGATCACGAGGGCCTGACCCGTCATGTAGGAACTCGCGTCAGAAGCCAGAAAAAGCGCCGCGCCAACGAGTTCGTCAGGCTCCGCAATCCGCTTCATCACCGTCGAGCGTCTCACCATCTCGAGGTAGCCGGGGATCGACGCCGCTCCCTTCATCATGTCCGTCATGAACGGCCCCGGCGCGAGGGCGTTCACGCGCACCTTCCAGGGGGCCCACTCCTGCGCCATCACCTTGGTGAGCGCGTAGAGCGCAGCCTTGCTCGAGCAATAGAGCCCTAGCCCGATTCCCGGCTTGAAGGCGCCTTGGGTAATGACGTTGATCACGACGCCGCCGCCCGCCCCTGCCATGCGCTGCGCAGCACGTGCAGCGAGATGCAAGGGACCTTTCACGTTGACGCCATAGACCTTGTCGAAGAGTGCAGCCGTGCCGTCTACCAAGGGGCCCGCCGCAGGGTTTGTGGCCGCGTTGTTGACAACCACATCGAGGCGGCCGAAATGCAGCCAGGTGGCCTCGAGGAGTGCGTCGAGCTCGTCGGTGCGATCGGCGTGGACGGCGTAAGCCAACGCCTTGCGGCCGAGCGCTTCGATCTCCTTGGCCACGGCCTCGCAGGCTGCAAGCTTGCGACTTGCGACCGCGACATCAGCTCCCGCCCGCGCGAACCCGAGCGCCATGGCGCGGCCGAGTCCGCGGCTGCCACCCGTCACGAGAGCGACCTTGCCGGAGAGGTCGCCTCGCCCCGAGTCTTTCATCGGGCCGCGCTGCGGTCAGTACCGTTCAGCTCCTCTTTGAGCTGGCGCTTCAAGATCTTGCCGTTCGCATTGCGCGGCAGGGGGTCTTGCCGAATCTCGATCTTCACCGGCACCTTGAATCCCGCGAGCCGCGCGGCGACGTGCTTGCGCAGATCATCTTCCGTGACCCGGGAGGACGGAGTGACCTGTACCACCGCCCCAACCTCCTCGCCGAGCACGCGATGCGGGATCCCCACGACCGCAGCGTCCATCACGGCCGGATGGTCATAGAGCACCGACTCCACCTCGACGCAATACACGTTCTCGCCGCCCCGGATCAGCATGTCTTTCGCACGGTCGACGATGTACACGAAACCCTCCTCGTCGATCCTTGCCAGGTCGCCGGAGTGAAGCCAACCCTCCGTGAAGGTCTCGGCGGTCGCCTCGGGCTTGTTCCAGTAGCCCTTCACGACGTTGGGGCCTTTGATCCAGAGCTCCCCGACCTCACCCGCGGGCAACGGGTTCCCCTTGGAGTCGACGACTTCGACATCGCACACGGGCACGGGAACGCCGCAGCTCTCAGGCTTGCGCACGTAGTCCTCTCCACCGTTGTAGGTGGTGACCGAAGAGGTTTCGGTAAGCCCGTAGCCGTTGCCGGGAGAGACCGCGGGAAACGCCTCCTTGATGCGCCGCACGAGCTCCGGTGCGGCGGGCGCACCGCCATAGCCCACGCTTGTCACGCTCGACAGATCGCGCTTGGCGAAGCTCGGGGACTCGAGCACCTGCCAAACCATCGCGGGAACGCCGCCGAAGCTGGTGATGCGCTCACGCTCGATCAGCTCGAGGGCCCGTTCGGGATCCCACCGGTGCATCATCACGAGCTTCCCACCGAAGGCGGTGTTCGAGACGAGGATGGCGTGGCAGCCCGTGGCATGGAAGAACGGCACCGAGATGAGCTGCGCGCTTTGTGACTGCGGCTCCGTGGGGGAGGGGAGCGAGAGACCGCTGCGCAGCGCCCCACGCACCTGCGCGAACGCGAGGCTCGTCAAATTGCTGCAGATGTTGCGGTGCGTTCCCAGCGCGCCCTTGGGCCGACCGGTCGTGCCGGAGGTGTAGAAGATCGTGGCGTCATCCTCTGGATCGAGGATCACCTCGGGCGGCTTCGCGTCGGGCCCGGGATCCCCGACAACCTCCTCGAAGCGCAGCTGACCGGGCGCCACTGCGTCCCGGGCACGGACGACGACCACCTCGCGCAGACCGAGCCCCGGAAGATACGGAGCGAGGCGCTCCGCACGCTCCTTGTCCGCGAAGAGAACCACGGAGCCGGAGTCGCGGAGCCCATAGTCGAGCTCTTCGCCCGTCCACCATGCGTTCAGGGGCACGACCACCCCCCCGGCGGCGGCGATGGCCCAGAAAGCCACCGACCACTCCGGGAAGTTTCGCATCGCTACGGCGACGCGGTCCCCCTTGCGGACGGCGAAATCCCTTGTGAGGACGCTCGCCAGGTGTGCAGCGCGACGCCAGTGCTGCTCGAAGTTCATCCGTTCGTTCTCGTACACCAGGAAGGTCTTTTCGCCGTGGAAGCGGCTAAGATCAAACAAGGCCCGCAATGAGGGCATTGTGTTTTTCCAGACGCGCGTCTTGATACCGCGGATCTCGACCTCCGCGATTTCGAACGGCGCGTCCGGGGCGGTCAGCATCTTGTGGATCTCAGCGATGGAGAGAGCCATGGGGGGGTCTCCTCAAAGGAGGCAGCTTAGGGACCTGCCAGGATACTCTTCTCCGCGCACTCCTTCACCACAGCCTTCGACCGAACTGGAGATGGCTTCCGCCGGGCGGCGGCTCGTTGGTATACCTGCCGCTGGCGGAGCGCGGTCACAGGCTTCACGTCCGCTGCGCTATGCCCCGGGCTGCGGGAAAGCCCTACCGCTCATGCGCTCCAATGGAGGTTCCCCGCGCGCTCTGAAGCAAGCGCCAGACACGCAGCAATCAGAGCCTACGGGCAGGCCGGCAGCGGTTGAGGGTAGACTGCCGGGATGTGGCAAGCGGATCCTTCGCGCATCGACCTCTCCCTCGACTCGCGCGCCGTCACCTTCGAGAATCCGACGGGCGAGCGCGGAGCTGGCGGATCGTCCTGCCAGGGTCGAAAAGGGACTCCTTCGCGTCGCTTGGCGCCGGGCGAGAAGGTCGTGCTTGCCGATCTGCGGGGCCCGGGCACTCTCCGACACTGGTGGATGACCTTTCCGCCCGCTCCCCCCGAGCGTATGCGCGCACTTTGGATTGAGGTCTTCTACGACGGTAGGTCCGCGCCTAGCATTTCGGTGCCATGCCTCGACTTTTTTGGCCTCCCCCACGGAAGGCCCGTTCCTTTTGCGTCCGCTCTCGCCGCGGCGCAGGAGGGACGAGGCTTTAACGCCTACTATCCAATGCCCTTTCGGCACAGTGCCCGCGTCGAACTGACGAACGGGTCAGAGCACGCCACGGAGTTGTTCTACCAGATTGACTACACGTTGGAGTCGAGTGTACCCACCGAAACGGGCTACCTGCACGTCACGTTCCGACGCGAGAACCCAACGACCCAGCGACGAGACTTCGTGATTGCCGAGGGATTGGAGGGGCCGGGCCGGTTTTTAGGCTGCGTCGTTGGCGTCCGCATCCTCGACCCCGGCGCCTGGTGGGGAGAGGGCGAGGTGAAGATCTACCGCGACGGCGATCGTGCCCTCCCGACCATCTGCGGCACCGGCCTGGAGGACTACGTCGGCAGCGCATGGGGCCTCGGCCCACACGCCTCGCTGTGGCAGGGAGCACCGCTTGAGGTGCGCGCCCCGGGCATTGGGCTCCCTCGCTATGCGGGTTTCTACAGGTGGCACGTGCCCGATCCCGTGGTTTTCTCAACGGAGCTGCGCGTCACCATCCAACAGATTGGATTCGCTTTTTTTCGGGAGGGAGACGACGCCGGGTTTGAGCGTTACCAGCGCACGAATCCCGGGGCCGGCCACGGCTGGCTCATGCGCCCGCGTCCCGGCGCCCTGGCGATGGGAATCGCAGAACGCAGCGATGACTACTGCGCTGCCGGCTTCGTCTACTGCCGCATTCCGCAGGCCGTGCCGCGTCTCGACCTTGCCGCGGCGCTCGTCGATATCGCGCGAGAGGCTCATGAGAAGCCGCATCCGATGGAAGCACTCTTCGCCTAGCGCGGTGCGAGAGTGATCTCCGTACCCTGACAGATCAGTTCGACGTGCCCACGGTCGGGCCAGGCATCGATCGCGCTTCCGTCGCAGGTGGCGCGGACCCCATCGGGATACGTGCGGTGCGGCGCAGAGAATCGCTGGGGAAGACTGCGATGACCGGGGGCAATCGTGACGCTCAGTACGCGCGTTGCCGAATCGTAGGAGATGGCCTGGATCTCGCCGTCTACGGCCTGCGGGAAGGGACGCGCCAGGGTGTCAGCCGGCGCAGCTCTCAGTGTGCGCGTCGCCAAATCGGGAGTCGTGTCCCACAAACCCCAAACTGCGGGGGGGACTTCCTCGTAGACCCAAAAGGTCCAAGAGGCCCTCGCTTCATCAAAGGCCTGCATCGCGTCATTCAGGTACTGCAGCGCAGCGGGCGTGCGAGGATCGGTCCCCCACTCCCCCACGAAGAGCGGACCTCCGACGATCGCTGCCTCGTTCTGTGCAGCTGCGACGGAGGCTCGCAGGTGCGCGAG
>Ga0074046_10000146_pt1 | contig 60424 bp, 56 predicted proteins | sample BogForMeECP23OM3_FD_94441 | JGI IMG/M metagenome (GOLD analysis project Ga0074046, IMG submission 94441) | Bog forest soil microbial communities from Calvert Island, British Columbia, Canada - Bog Forest MetaG ECP23OM3 | ecosystem: Environmental > Terrestrial > Soil > Wetlands ... | reverse complement strand
TCGTGGCTGAACCTCGTCGAGCGCTGGTTCGCCGTGATCACGAACCAGGCAATCCGCCGTGGCAGCTTCGACAGCGCTTCCTCGCCCATTGGAACGAGGACGCCAAACCGTTCCGCTGGACGAAGTCCCCGAAAGAGATTCGGCGGAAGATCCGCCGTGTTCTCGATTCTTCTGAGATAGGACACTAGCGGGCTTCGAGTCATTGTCCGTTCTCCTTTCGGTCGGCGGCATTCCCGCGCAGCCAATCCGCGGGGCGTGCGCCAAGTCATTCCGCGGGGTCTCGGGGTGGGATCGCTCACAGCAGCTCCGCGATCAGCTGCGCGGCGCGGCGGGCGCCGTCGGTTTCGACGTCGAGCGGGGTGGTCTTACGGGTGAGCTCGTGCGAGATCCCCACGGCGATCGATTCGCGCGTCTCGCTCGCATAGTCCATGCGGTGGCCGGCCCGGTAGCGGTCCAGGCGGTGCGGCACGTGGAAGTTCTGCTCGAAGTGATGGGCGAGCGGAAAGTAGAGGAAGGGCCGCTTCGCGGCGGTCAGCTCCATGGCGGTCGTCAGTCCTCCCTGAACAACCGCGACGTCGCAGGCTGTCAGGTGCCGATAGAGGTTGTGCACGTAGGGAACGATCTCGAGGCCGGGATGGCGCGGCAGTGCGGCGGGATCAATGCGGGGACCCGCGACCACGATCATGCGCAGAGCCGGCTCCCGCCTGCGCGATTCCGGGTAGGCGTCGATCACTCGCCGCAGTAGGTGATGGCCTACCCCGGAGCCGCCCACGCTCACGATGCAGACCTTCTCGTCGGGGTGATAGCCCAGCTCGTCGCGCAGCGCGGAGCGATCACCGAACGCCGCCGGGTCGAAGCCCGAGATGTAGCCCGAGAAGCTGAAGTTCTGCTCCGTCCAATCGCGGATCCCGGGCAGGTGCGGGCCGAACCGGTCGGGCACGATGTCTGCGGGATTACCGACGAAGATCGCGCGGTCGCGCACGCCCGGCTGGCTCGCGATGTGGCCGATCATCTCCTCGTTGTAGTCGGCGGTGAGGAAGGCCTCGTGGGTGCCGTGATTCATGGGCAGGAAGCCGACGAAGTCGGTGAGCCACACGTAGGGGGCGCACTTTTCGTTTGGATTCTCGTGCAGGTAGTAGTCGACCTCCCATGCCTCGTCTCCGATCACCACGTCGTAGCGACCAGCGCGCACGACGTCGTGGAAGACCATGAAGTTGTTGATCTGGATCTCGTCCATGCGGCGGATTGCCTGGAAGCAGTGGAGGTCGTGCTCGGCTGACTCGCTCTCGATGTGCTTCGATTCGCTCGCGAGATACCGACTCGCCTCGTGGATCGATTCGCCCTCCGTGGCCAGCACGCGGGTCACAGGGTCCTGGGCGAGCCAATCGATCTGGAGATCGGGGTCGATGCAGCGCAGCTCGCGGGCGATCGCCACGTCGCGTTGTGCATGGCCGAGCCCGATCGGGGACGAGATGAAGAGCGCCCGCTTCGGCCCGCGGCTCCGGCGTTGCCTGGGCTTTACCGCGCGGTCGAATCGCGGATCGAGAAACTCGCGGATCGCGAGATTGACCTGGACCGGCTTCCTGACCGGAATACCGTGTCCGCTCCCGGCGACGTTCTCGAGCCGCGTGCCGAGGGCTTCGGCCAGCGCCTTGCCCTCGGCGAACGGGGTGACGCGGTCGGCATCACCGTGGATGACGAGGGTGGGGCATTGAATGCGCTCGCACAGTCGTCGACCAAATTCACGATCGGGCTGCCAGGCGAGGTGGGTATCGGCGAGCGTCTCCGGATCGGTCTCGAGCCCCCAGCCGAGGCCGTCCTCGATGCCTTTGGTCGAGTGGTCCTCGAAGAAGGACTCGAAGAACCTCTCGAGGAAGCGACGGTAGTGGTCGGAATTCCGAGTCCATGCTCGCCGGTTGAAGTAACCAATGGCTGGCAGGCTCTCATCGCTCACGTCGGTTCGCTGGAGAAGCGCGCTGACCGCTTCGTGCCAGCTCGTGCGCTCCGCGGAGAGCATCGTGGCGGGGGCCACGAAGACGATCTTCGAGACGCGCTCCGGGTTCTCGCTGGCGAACAGGAGCGTCCGTTGACAGCCGCGGGACAGCGTGACGATGTGGGCCCGATCGGTACCCGTCGCGTCCATCACCGCCCCGATGTCCGCGGCGTTCTCGCGCTCCGAGTAGGCTTCCACCCCTCGCGGCCGGTCCGAGCGGCCGTTGCCGCGCGGATCGAACACGATCACGCGGTAGTCCCTTGCGAACCAGGCGATCTGTGCCTTCCACATGCGCGAGTGGACGACGGCCCAGGGCGGCACGAACAGGATGGTCTCGTCGCCCCCTCCGTAGATCTCGTAGAAGAGGCGAACGCCGTCGCGATCCGCATAGCCCTCGTGCGTGGGGTAGCGGGCTCGGCTCTGCTCCGTTCCCGGCTGCCAATTGGTCATGACCACTTCCCCTCCTTCGCGGCGCCGGGCGTCTGCGCCCGGGCGCTCGCGCCCGCTTCGAGGCCCTCGAGCCAGCCGTGGATCCAATCGAGCAGGGCCTGGTGCCCATGGGTGATGCCCGAGAGCCGTTCGAGCGCGAAGCCCTGGGCGAAGGTCATCACGAGGGGAACCAGCGCGGCGGGTGGAAAGCGGTCCGCCACCCCGTAGTCGGCGAGGGCCTTGCTGAACGCATCGGTGAGGACGCCGCGCCACTCCGCGTCCACCCGCGCGACCCGCTCGCGCAGATCGGGGTCGTTCCAGGCCAGAGCCTGGAGCTCGAGCCAGATTTTGGTGTAGCCGCTGTCCAGGTCCTCGTCCTGGTACCCCCAGGCCATCTCCCACTTCTTTATGAACGGCACGTCGGCGCCGTACATCTCGCGCTGTCGCTTGATCAGTCGATCCGTGAATCGTTCGAGGACCTGCACGAGCACCTCCTCCATCGAGCCGAAGTAGTAGTGGACCAGCCCGCTGTTGACGCCGGCCTCGCTGGCGAGGGTGCGCGTCGTGATGCCCGCGTGGCCGCGCTCGATCAGCAGACGCTCGGCGGCGTCGAGCAGCGCTTCGATCGTCCTGGCGCGCTTCTCGGAAGCGCCGGCGGGAGACATGCGGAGGGAACGCTGGGCCAATGGAGACTCCTTCCAGTGCGGGCGGCGTGTCGCAGCGGGAGCGTTCCTCGCTCCCACCACGACCGACTATCGAGCATGGATGAGGCGGGGAATTAGCTTGGGGACGCGTCGACGGTAGTCCTCGTAGGCCTCGCCATGGAGCGCCACCAGCGTGTTCTCTTCGATGACCAGCGCGACCAGGATGTACGCCGTGGTCACGCCGGCGAACAACAGGTGGCCCCACGTCATGTGCGACGTCGCCCAGAAGGCGAGCAGGAAGCCGAGCATCAGTGGATGCCGCGTGTATCGATACAAAGACCGCTCCTGGAAGCGCGGGCGCTCGATCGGCCGGCCCGACGCATGGGCGAGAACCTGCTTGACGCCGAATAGCTCTAGATGATCGATGAGGAAGGTCGAGAGCAGAACGATTCCCCAGCCGAGCCAGAACACCGCGTGGATCGCCAGGGTCCCGATGCCTTCGACCAGCCAGACCGTCCCCGGCAGGGGTCGCCAGCAAACGACCATGCTGATTAGGATCGCGCACGTGACGGCGACGAAGATCGTCCGCTCGAGGGCGACTCCCACGATCCGGGTCCACCATTGCTTGAAGGCCCTGCGCGCCATGAGGGTATGCTGCATCGCGAACAGGGCCAGGAAGCCGAGGTCGATGGCCAGCGCCGTGCCGACCGGACTGGCGACCCCGTCGTCGAGGGTCTTGGGGACGACCGCCCCGCCGACGAATCCGATCAGGTACAGAAACGTCGCGAAGAAGACGGCGTAGAAGGCGAGGCCGATCATCGCGGTCACGACGCGCGAGGCTTCGGCTGCACGGCTGTGGCTCGGGAGAGTGGGTTGTACGGGCATGTCGATGCTCCTGATGGCTGGTCCGGATGGGTTGGTCAATTGCACTGGACAACTGAACTTGGCATATGACTAATACTATCGACCAAATTCGTCAAGACCTGAGCCCGAAGTTTCTGCAAGTACGGGGAAAGCTGAAGAATTACGAGCGATATCAGATACTTGTGGAATGCTCAAGATTTGCTCGCAGGTTCCGGCGGTAGCGGAGACCTCGCGCCGGAGCAGACGCTTACCGCGTCGCCGACCGCTCGCGCGAAGGCGAAAATTCCTCTCGCGCACACCCGGTCTCGAAAGCCACTTCCGTGACTCCACACCTTGAAAAATCCGGTGTTCCGAGACTCTCCGACGAGGCGTTCACTGTCGTGTGGCGACGATCTCGACCGCAGCGTAGTTCCACTGATCGGTGGTGGGAGCACTGTCATGGATATCGACCAAGGCGTCCGCAGTGGACGGCGCGGTCGTCGACTGCACCCAGAACGTGTCTCCGGTCACCGTATCAAGGTCCTGATGGACGAGCACCTGGCCGCTGACCGGTGTCCTCGCAATGGCCTTATCCCAATCGTTCCCCACCGCAAAGACCCAGTTGCCCGCCGTGACCCCGGGGAGGTAGATGTCCGGTGCCCCCTTGGGAGCGCTCGCCTGGCCCACGATCCCCGGACCGGAGGCGTTGGTGAACGCAATCACGGTCAGAGATCCGTGGTAGCCCGTGATGCCGGGTTGGGAGGTGACCGTCACCGAGGTCAAGAAGTCCGTCGCCTGGGTCGCCCAGATCTCCGCCGTCCCGAGCTGAGAGTTCGAGCGCTTGAGCAACTGCCAATTGAGGCCCGCTCCACTGACCGTAGCCGTTTGTGCCCCGACAATGGACGGACCGTCATAGGCGACGAATGCGACGAGGAAATCCGAGGTGGTTGTGGTGGAGAAGGCCGCAGTCTGGAGCGTGTTGCTCCCATCCTGGGAGAGCTGGGCGTCGATGCCGATCGGGTTGGCGGGATGGGAGTTGTCGACCGTGATCGCGACGGGTCCCGAGTTGCCGTTGAGACCGTACTGGTCCGTGGCGACAGCACTCAGCACATGGGCACCGTCCGCCACGCTCTGCGTGTCCCAGGTCAGCATGAAGGGCGGAGCCGTGACAGGCGACCCCACCGCCACACTATCCACGTAGAACTGCACCGAAGGGATGCCGACTGGGGCCGTGGCGATCGCGCTCAAGGTGATCACGGCGTTCACCGTCGAACCCGCAGCGGGGCTTTGCAGCTGCACGGTGGGGGGAGTCGACGAGGTGTTGGCAGTCGCCACCAGGACGACAGGCGAGGTGCCGGTGTGGCCCGTCGCATCGCTCATCTGGGCCGCGAGCCAATGGTTCCCGTTCGGCACTGTCGTTGTATCCCAAGACAGGTAGTAGGGCGGGTTCGGAACGACGCTCCCGAAAGGCACACCGTCCAGCAGGAACTGCACGCCACTCCCCCCGCTGACGGAGGTGTTGGCCGTCAGCTGCACGGTGCCCGAGATGGTGCCTGCGCCCGGGGAGGTGAGGGCAATGGCGGGGGGCTGGGTGAGCTTCGGCTGCACGCTCTGCAGCACCGTCACCGTGGAGCCCGCGATCGCGAGTTCAATATCCGTCTCGTTGTTGGTCTTGTCGCTCTCCGCAAAATAATCGTCCGGATCCACCATCGCCCGTAGCCAGTAGGTGCCATCCGCCAGATTCCCGATCACGATCGTCTGGCCCGGATCCGTCTGGTCGTACTCGTCCGCCCCCCCGATGGAGAGCCCGCGCAGCGAGGTCGGATCGTTGCACGAACCCAGGTTGGGCCAGGTACCGGCATTGGGCAGCGAGGGGTTGTAGATAAAGGAGTCGTTGATGCAGTAGTCGTTCTTGGTACTGAGCGCCACGGGGGCGCCGACGCCGCCATTGGCGTTGACGGCACAGAGGACATAGCTCGTGAACGGAAAGTGGAAGTGTCCGTGGGCGGGGTCGAAGACGAAGACGCCCGCCACCGGGATCGTCTGCACCAAGCTCCAAGTGCCGGACTGGAACGCGTAGATGTGCTGGAAGCCCTGGTAGTTGCCCGAGGCGGGGTTGTAGACGGGGAGGATCTCGAGGGGACCGGACCCGCCATTGTAGGTGTCGTGGGTGAACTCGAGCTGTCGACTGGCCCCGGTGCCCGCGATCGAGAACGGCGTCGGTTCAAAAGGAGTCGGCGTGGTTGAGGTGGGAATGATGTCACTGAGGTCCGGGGAGTTTTCCGCAGGTGACTGTGCTTGGGCGAAGAAGTTGATATTCCCGACGCTGACGCCGCTGATGATCACGGTCTGGCTCGCCGGGATGAACGTCTTGCCCGCTTGGCTGGGTGTCACGGTGTAAGTGCCATTGGCCACACCGATAAAGCTGTAATTTCCAGAACTGTTCACGGCGCTCATGATGCTTCCGGTCGGTAGACCGGTGAGCGTCAGCACGGTCCCGGTGGCAAGAGAGGACGGAGTGACGGTGCCCGAGATGTAGGTTTCTTGGCATGCCATCGAGGGAGTCAGAAGTGCCAGGCAAAGGAGGAGAACTCTCCGAACCACCCACCAACCTCTCGTGCTCGTTCGAAGATTCAACTTCAGCCCTGTCGTTGAGTTCAATCGCCGGCGTGCCCGATTCTGGAGGTGGCCATCTTGAACCGACTCCAGGATGATACCACAGCGCGCGCGGGTGCTTCCGTCGGGGAACAGCCCGGAAGGGGCCGCAAGCTCGACGATATCGTCGCCGAGATGCACATGGCTGGAGGCGTTCACACGTGCGGACTGGCCCTGGCCCTGGAGCTGGCGAAGCGCCACGGCGTCGAGATGCCGATCACGCGGGAGATCTACCGCGTCGTACGCGGAGAAATCACCGCTCTGCAGGCCTACCGAGGTCTCGTTCGGCGCCCACCCGGTGCCGAGACCTAGGGAGGGTGCGAGCGCCGCGCGACTACAGCGTTCTCGGTTCCGCATTCAAGTGAGCCTCGAATGGCCGCGCGCGTCGGAGCCACGTACGACGGTAAAAGAGACCGGCGTCCAGCGGCCCGGGTGCGTTGTCAGCAAAATTGTCGCATGCGCCCAATTGTCGGCTCTCGCTGAAGTGCTTCCGCTTGCAAAAGGCGTTATGCGACCTCGCAGTTGAACGATCGATACCAAGCCGGCGAGGTGCCGAGTTCAGCCAGCGAGCCGTCGCCCATGTGCGGGAGGGGAGGGACCTCCCTGAACTTTGGTGAAGCCGTCGGGAGACGGCTTGTTTCGCTGCCGCGGATGGAGGACAATGGACACTCTCCACTGTGGGAAGGCGAGGCAATGACTCGTCTAACTGAGATCCTGAAAAGACGCTCCCCAGTCCTGAACACCTTGAGCCCGGATCAAACGGTCGCCGAGGCAGTCCGCGTTATGGCCGACCGTCACGTGGGGGCCGTGCTCGTGGTTGAGGCGGGAAGGCTGGTAGGGATCTTTAGCGAGCGCGATCTCCTGCGGCGCGTGGTGGTCAATGACACGTCGCCAGCGCACACCCAACTGCGCACCGTCATGACGCGAGACCCGATCACAGCGGGCCCTGGTGATGAGCGTATGATCGCCGTCATTAAAATGCGCGAGGGAGACTGCCGCCACCTACCCATCGTGACCGAGGGCGTGGTAGTCGACATGGTATCGATCCGCGACCTGCTCTTCGACGAGCTCGAGGAGCGAAAGACCGAAATCGAAGATCTCATGCGTTATATCCACAACTGACTCCACCCACGACGCGAGAAAACGCATGCCGGCCAGCCGCAAGACCACACCCCACCGCAAAGCGGCGGTTCCGGCCGAGTCCGCCCGCAAGAAATCCGCCCCCAAGACTCCGGCAGCAGCGAGCGCGCTCGACGCGCTCGCACGGAAGATTGTCCGCGTGACAGTCGACCCGTCGAAGTTCGTGATCCCCGAACTCTACACCCAGGACTGCGAGTCGCTGGAGGCCACGGGCGATGTCTCTCATGGCCACGAGGGCATTCAGAAGAAGTTCGAGCAAAAGGGGAGCCGGTGGAAGGCCCGCAACGTCTTTGTCCGGAAGAGCGTGATCTGCATCGAGTGGGATGCTGATATCACGCTGAAGGACGGCCGTACGGTGAAGATGCCCGAGGTCGCCGTGCACGAAATCAATGGCGGCAAGATCGCCCGCGAGCGCTTCTACTACAACCCGATGGTGCTGATGCCGCCGCGGACGTAAGGCCCGCCGGGTGTTCGGGGTGAAGTAGGGGTTGCCAGGGGGCACTTCGGTCTGAAGGAAGGGGCGCCCACAACCTCGTCCGCAGCTTCCAGCTCTGCCTCGGTGCGCCCGTTCCCGCACCCGCAAGCGCACCTTCCTCTTCCGCTTCGCCTCGCTGCAGACGCTTCGCTTCACGCTCCTCGACCAGCCGGCTCGGATCGTCTGCCCGGCCGGGCGCACCGAGCTGCGCTTTGCCGTATCGTCCCTTACGCGACGACGCGTCATGGATGCGGAGCATTGAATCCAGCGAGCCGCCTGACACCCCCACCCAGGCCGTCGACCCTCAAACGCGTCGATCTAATGTCGGATCGGGGCTAGGTCTTAGTCGGAAAATCCCGGCCACCATCTCCGCAGCTGCGGCTGTCGGCGAGCTCGCCCCGTACATCATCGCGAAGCGTCCCGCGCGAGGAAATCCTTGATCTTGGCGCGAGCGATTTGCGTTGCAACGCTGCCCCAATTTGCGTCGAAGCCGTGATCGACCCAGGGAATGTAGTAGGTCTCATGATAAACACCCGCCGCAGTCAGAGCCTTGTCGAGAACCGCTGCCTGTTCAACGGGAACAACACGGTCGGCCTCCCCCTGTACGGTAATCGTCGGTGGCGTGTGAGCATCGATATGACTAATCGGGGACAGGACCTTGTAGCGGTAAGCGAATTCTGAAGGTGGGCCGCCGATGTATTTCTCCATCATCGCCGGGACATCGAACTCTTTGCCAGTAGTCCGATAAAGCAATGCCATATCTGTTGGACCGTAGATGTTAATTACCGAGCGGATCTTCAGCTCCGCGGCCTGACATGACGGCGGCAGTTGGGGATCTCCCATGCTGTAAGAGGCGAGCAACGCAAGGTTTCCTCCAGCAGAGTAGCCGATCATGCTGATACGCTCTGTATCGACATGGTATTTTGAGGCATTTGCTACAACCCAGCCGAGCGCGCACTTCACATCGCCGACTTCATCCTGCCAGCGCACAGGCGGCGGCATACGATAGTCCACGTCAAAAACATCGTAACCAAGACCATTGAACCATTTGTTCCACTCCGCGAGGTCACCGCGGGATCCGTGATTCCAAGCACCACCGTGGACCTTGACGATTGCTGGGCGCGGTTCGCCGTCGGGGACGCCCTGCGCACGCCAGACGTCCAAGACAAGTTGCGAACCGTCTGCTGCTGTGCTGTAAGAGACGGTCCTGTCGGCCTGGCGAGTGCCCCCATTCACCTGCGGGACGAGGATTGAAGTGAACGAAACCGGAACATCGTACTGCCTCACCCGTCGCCACAAAGCAATGGTTGGCCACAATCCCATGCTGGCGGTCAAAACGACTACCAGGCCACACACACCTGTCACCAACTTCGCCCTGCGGCGGTGCGCAAACAACCCGAGCAACGCAGCAGCAATCGAGATCGCTAGCAAGTGCTTCGCGGACATCAAGGCCCAGAATCCGGGCATACTGCGGTCATCCACTGGTTCTCGTTCTGACGGGCCGTAGCTTCGCAGATCGAGCTTCTCCCTCAAGGCATAGATCTTCAGCAGGGGGGTGCTGGAGGGATTCCCGTTCAGGAGCGCTCGGTTCTCGATCGGTCTCGACTCCGCTCGCGACCCAGCCGATCGCGCTCACCGCGGCCGTCAAGCTCTTGATGAGATCTGTTCCCGCGGCGTATCACGAGGGTGAATGTTCTGGAGGCGGCCGGTGCGGGGGCTTACTCACGATTGCAGCGATTTTATCGACGAACTGGCGCACCTCGGAGCGCAGGTCGGCATACTCAATCGCAAGCCATCTTCCACGTGTCGGACGACTTGACCCACGACCACGAAGGGAGAGTTGTCGCTCAAGAGGATGTGAACGCGGACTTGGGAGGTAAGCCGAGGCTGGAGCGAGGTCTGCCGCAACAGCGCACCTGAGTATGAGATATCGCAGAGAATCCCTGAGCCCTGCTGGCCCCCGGACGAGAAGCTGGTTTCGAAGTGGGTCTGGATGCGGAAGTTGCACCGTCCTTCTGCCAGCCGCTCCATGGCTCTCTCCCGGCGATGCGGGTCCTTCGGATTCTTCGGGAACCCTCGATGAGCGCTTGATTGGCATAGCCTCAAGAATCTCGAAGAACTGTGGAGGGCGTCGGAGAAGCTTCGCTTCGCCCGCGTCGACATCGGTATTTCTACGGGATGCTCAGAGACCCGCTGCTACGTCAACGGATTGGGAAGCCCACCCGTACTGAGCAGCGTTCAGGAGAAGAGCGTACTCAGGCCAGGGGCGACCCTATCTAGGGAGGCGCTTTCCGGTTAAGAAACTACCTCAGCCGAGAGCCCGCCTTCTATCGTCACTCAGTGGACAGTGTCGTTGGCTGCCCGGATCGCTGCAGCGATGTCGGCGCTCATCGTCGCGAGCGCACGACTATGCGCGGCAGCGAGCGCATCGAAACCTTCTCCCTGAACCGCCTCGCGCGCGACCGTGCGACCCGAGCGTGCGGGTCCGCCGATCTTCTGCACGGTCCAGAGTGCGTCGACGATCGCCGACTCGGCCCGAACGGACTCGAAACGCTGCACGTTGATCGTCACTCGATAGTCGGGATTGAAGTTCGCAAGCGTACCCGTCGCCACCTGCGGTGTCCCGAGCAGCACCACCAGGTTCCCGGCAACGACGCTCGCGATGCCGTCGCCCAGGGGCGCGGCCCAACGGTTGAACTGGTCAACGTCCACGCGGTTGGGCGCGATCTGGACGACGAACTCGGGCCGATCCACGGCGGCTGGAATGGATACCGGCCCCACAACCACCCCAAAGCGCGCCGGCGGTGCCGAGTCTGCTGTGGCCGTCGAGTCGAGCGTGTAGAACCGCGACGGCGCCGTTGTGCCACAACCCATGGCGAAGACTGCGACCAGCGCGATCAAGCCCGGTTGCAAGAAGCCCCCCCTCCTCATTGCGCCTCCCCTGACTTGCCGCGAAGGAGCGCCTCGGGATGGCGCTCGAGAAAATCTGCGAGCAAACGCAGCCCTCGCGCCGCGCGGGAGACCTCTTGGAGCGTACTCCCCAGCTCCTGACCGAGCACAGAGTTCGGTTCGACGAGCTTACCCGCATTGTCCAGCGTGCCGCGAGCGCTGACGAGCGTCTGATCGAACTCGGTGATCGCCTTGCGGAGGTCGTCGCCGATCCCCTTAAAGGGCACCTGATTCAGCTTCTTGATGATCTCTGCAACGTTCGTTTCCATTGCCTCAACCTCACCGGGAACCGTGGGGAACTGCACGGGATTCTGCGACCAATCGAGAGACGCCGGTACCGCATTGGGCATAAAGTCAAGCTCTACGTAGAGCGCCCCGGTCAAGAGGTTCCCGCTTCGAAGCTGCGCACGCAGTCCCCGTGAGACCAACGCGTCGAGCACCTTTTGGTGGGCGGCGGCGAGATCTACCGGAGTCGCATCGACGAGCTTCACGCCAAGACTAAACGGATCCACGCGGATCATGACGGGCACCGAGAATTCGAACGTCTTCGCGTCGAACTGAGCGCGAACCTCCGTGACCTCCCCGATCGGGATGCCCCTGAGCTCCACCGGTGCGCCCACCGTGAGGCCGCGGACCGACTGCTTGAAGACCAGCAGGTAGGTCTGGGGATGGCGGGCCGGCAGCTTGAAGGCCTCGGCCCGGTTGGGGAACAAGGGGAACCAAGTCTCCGCGTCGGCCGCGGGGAGGACCGGACCCTGCGCAGGGGTCTCAAAGGCAATGCCGCCGACGAGGATGGAGAGCAGGGACTGCGTCTGGACGCTGAGACCGCTTGCCGAGAGCGACACGTCGATTCCACTGGCATGCCAGAAGCGCGTGTTGGAAGTGACGTACTGGTCGTAGGGCGCGTTCACGAACACTTTGATTTTCAGGAGCTTGCCATCCGGTTCGAGCTCGTACGAGATGACCTGACCGACCTGCAGCCGCCGAAAATAGATGGGCGTGCCGTTATCCAGGGAGCCCAGGTCGGGAGTCGTGAGGAAGAAGAAGCGGCCAGGGGTTTCACTGGTTACCACGGGTGGAGTTTCGAGGCCCACGAAGTTGCGTTTGCTCTGCGGCGATTGGCCGATCTCCATGCCGATGTAGGCTCCGGAGATCAGGGTGCCGAGCCCCGTCACGTTGGCACCCGAGATCCGAGGCCGCACAACCCAGAACTTCGTATCGTCGACCAGGAAGCTTTGAGTCTTCGGAGCCATCTGTGCGGTGATGAGGACGCTTAGGTGATCCTCGGAAAGCCGAATCGTGCTCACAGTTCCTACGTCCACGCCGTTGTAATGAATCTTGGTCTTGCCGGCCTCGAGCCCCTCGGCCGATTTGAAGACGATCGTAATTTCCGGCCCCTCGGCCAAGATCCGTGTCACCGCGACCCAAACGCCAGCGATGGCCGCCACGATCGGGATGATCCAGACCAGGGAGAGCGGCGTCTTTCTCTTGCTGACGGCCCTCGACTCAGGCACGGGAGGGAGCGGTACGTTCGGGTCAGGCATCTCGAACCTCTCTTGCGCTTACGGAGTCCCAGATGAGGCGCGGGTCGAAAGACTCGACCGCAAGCATGGTCAGGACGACGACGGCTGCGAAGAAAAACAGGCCGGGGCCGGGCTCTACCGACATGAGGGGCTGCAGCTGCACGAGCGCTGCGGTGAAGGTATCGACGAAGACGTCAACCATCGACCAGCGTCCGATGAATTTCACCATCCGGTAGAGCCGGATGCGCTGCTCGTTGTTCTTGACCGAGCCCCGCTGCACGGTGATGAGCAGGTAGGCGAGCGCCAGGATCTTCGCGCTTGGGATCATGATGCTCGCGATGAGGACGATAAGCGAGAGCGGCCACCCTGTCGGTGACCAGAGCAGCACGACCCCCTGCAAGATGGTGTCGGAGTCGGCGCCGGCGGCCGTGGTCGTCGTGAGGACTGGGAGGAGGTTTGCCGGGATGTAGCAGATGGCCGCACCGATCAGGTAGGCCCAGGTACGCTCAAGGCTTCTCGGCTTGCGGAACTCGAGGGTCTCATCGCAGCGCGGACAACGACCTTCTTCCTCCCCGGGCGGGGGACGGGAGAGGAGACCGCAGACCTCGCAGTTTTGCAGGCCAAGTTGCATGGCCGTCACTACCGCCGGACTCACGACGTGGCCTCGGCGAGCTGATCCGCCGCGCCTGCCTGTCGGGCGCTTTCGGCCCACTCGATCCTGTCCCACACCTCCCTGGGATCGAAGCTCGCTTGGATCCCAGCGAGAAGGAAGACGAGCGCCCCGAGCACAAACAGAGCCACTCCCGGGATCACCGTCGCGTAGTCTGCGATCTTGACGAGGGCCACCAGCACCCCGAGGAGCATGACTTCGATCATGCTCCAGGTGCTGGCCGTCGGATGATGCCGAAGAAGGGTTCCGACCCATCTCGGCGGGCGTTCGCGACGGGCTGCGAGCACGATTCCCAGCATGAAACCGATTTGCGCCGCCGGCGCCAGCACGGCCGTGAGAAACACGAGCGCTGCGACCATCTGGCGTCCGTCCTCCCAAAGGTGCTCGGCACCGCCCAAGACTGTGGTGAAGGCTTGGCGCCCGACCACCGAGAGGCCGAGCATGGGAACGGAGTTCGCGATCACGTAGAGCACGGCGGCGGCGAGCGACAGTGCCAGCGTCCGGTTGAGGGAGTCCTCACGGCGGCGCCAGAGTTCCTTGTCGCAGCGGGTGCAGCGCGCCGATCCACCAGGTGCAAGGTCTGGAAGCCGCTGCAGCAGGTCGCAGTGAAGGCAGGCAACGAGAGACCCGTCCGAAAGAGGCTCGTTGTGGAAGCTAGCATGCACCCGAGTCAACGCGCGCACTCTAAGGCATGCGTCCTCGAGATGCACAGGACCCCACAGACCGCGTCGCGTGGCGCTTGCGATTCCACCACGACTTCCTTGCGCCGACGCGTCAACCGCTCAGTCCCCCAATCTGCGTCTGTCAGGTCCACGCAAACTCCAGCTCGACCGGAGCCCAGGGGAGCGACTGAGCCCAGTCACCCCACTTTGAGATCCACGTGGGATTTGAAGTCTACCACTGGTCGGAGCTCCGAGGGCGCCAACCTCCGGCGCGTGCGCGTTTGCGCGGCGAGGCGCTGGCTTCCCCAGCGCAGGGAACCTTGTCTTTGGTGCCAAACCACGGGGCAAGGTTGCGGTGCTGCCCGGGAGCTGACCTTCTCAAGTCTTCGGGACGGACCCGCGCCACGTCTTACTCTCGTGTCTCTTCGAAAGCGGTAACGCAGGTTTGAGCCGCGTGGGGAGCACCCAGCCGACTGGGCTCCCACCGCGCGGATCTACCTTATGTGGCATCTCGAGCAGCGCCGCTCGAGGTCGCGCAGGCCGCCGGACCTCTCTTCGGGCCTGAGCCTTTGCTGCGAAGGCCGGGGACCCCTGTGCAGAGCGCAGCCCGCCCTGGCCAGGCGCAAACCGAGCGTGCACGGTTAATCCGGCAGGCGGCAGGCAAGCCGCGCGCAAGCCGCACACTCCCACGCAGCGAACCCGCTGCGATCCTTGAACGTCTATACTTCCAGCATGTGCATCGGAGTTGCAACCACTTGAGGTCGAGCCGGTCTCGGCCCCCGCTACACTTCGCTCGAAGTCTCCGAACGTGCGGCCGTTGCGCTCACGTTGTGGTGAAGCTCACAGACGAACTTTTCATAAAACCGCATCCTCCAGAGCGAGCGGAGTCGCTCGCGCGCGTAGCGTCACCGAACGACGAACCGGCCTCCTGTCGCAATGCACACGACTCGTGATCTGCGACGCTTCCGAACGATCGAGAACAATGTGACCGCGCGCCAGACCTGGATTACCTGTGCGGCAACGGATGATCTTCGCACCGTCCTGCGCTCTCGCCCTCTGGTGGCGCCCAATTCGAGTTGTCTCGCGCACCTTCCGCTGCGGTTTTGGCTTCAAGGCATGGAGGCCTCCATGAAATCCCTCCGGGTCGGTCATCGTGAGAGACGAGGCGCCTGGGAAAGCGGGTCGCGCACGCTTGGCGAAGGAAGGCGTCCCCCCATGCAGAGCATCGAATGAAAGGGGGACGGCCCGAGCCGGCACTTGTTCGGGTAGAGGAGAAGAAGACCTGCCGATCGGCAGTCGTCCGGCTCGTCCTCGGAGCCGTATGCGTGTGCGTTTTTGGCTGCAGCAAGACAGACCGCATTCGCGTGCGGGCCGTCCTTGGAAACGCAGACGCGGAGGCCGCACTCGCGGACATGTACTACCGGGGCGAAGGAGGACCCAAGGACCTGACGGAAGCGGCGCGGTGGTTCCGGAGAGCTGCGGAGCAAGGCAACGCGGCGGCTCAGTACAACCTCGGCACGATGTACGCCAACGGGGAGGGCGTGCCCAGGGACGCTTCGCAAGCAGCAAAGTGGTATCGAGCCGCTGCGAAGCAGGACGATGATGATGCGGAGAACGAGTTGGGCAGGATGTACTGGACCGGAGATGGTGTACCGAGGGACCTCACCCTGGCGGCGGTCTGGTCGCAAAAGGCAGCGGAGCAGGGAAACAGGATTGCGCAGTTCCGACTCGGACTCATGTACATGGGGGGGGAGGGAGTCCCGGAGGACCGCATCCAGGCGCACAAGTGGCTCGAGCTCGGCGCCCCCGCCCGCAACGAAGAAGCCCGAGCGGTTCTTGCATCGTTGGAGACAAAGCTCACGAGCGAGGAGTTGGCCGAGGCGGAGAGACTTGCCGCAGAGTGGCGCCGGGAACACCCCGACGGACGGAAATGAGGATAGCGGCCGTTGGCCCTACGGCTCGGCGGAATGCCAGCGCCCGTGGTGGCTTCAAGCACGAATCTCAGCGTTTGTGCGGGATGCCCGTCCGCGGCGTGTAGAACTGTGTTTGTCTCCGCATAGACAGAACTCCGAGAGCACGAGGGCGTTGCGGCCTCGTTCGGGGAAGGATTGTGCCCCATGAATCCCGCAAGAATCCTGGGCGGGGGAGTTGAGGCGGTTGCTTAGGGACGCGCAGGTGCCTGGAGCGCCCAGTGCATCGAAATCCTTACAGCCCGGCTGCCTTCACCAGAAAATATCCAACGACAATAAGGGTTATCCACAAGAAGAGGCCGGTGATCCCCGCGAGCAAGATGCCTCTCGCCGGCGCGAGCCGGTCCAACGGGAGCGGGAACTCTTGTCTCGAGAGTGTCTCCTCGGCTCGCCGAGAAAGCCTTCTCGGGTCGAGAACTCTGCTGTCGACTTCGGAGTGGACGCTCAATGAGGCCAAGGCGCTCATGCCTCCCACGCGGGGGTGACCGGAGATCGTGGACATTGTTCCCCGTGAATCGTCCTTCGTCTGTGACCCTCGTCACAAGACTGAGCGCCGATCGGCAACACCCCCAGCTGTAGACACCGATTGCTTAGCGGACAGCTCCGCGGGGTCCACGCCTAGGAAATGGCATTCGGAAAACCGCATTCCAGCGAACGTATTCGGGCAGGGGAGAGCGGCCAGAACGCCCTGCGGGGGGTCCCCCTCACCCGTACCATCGACTCCAACACAATTAAAGGTCATGTGTCTCGAGGCCTGTCGCTGAAGAAGCGGCTCTCTTCCACTGCTGGGTCTCCGCGTGGCGAGCCTGGCGGCAGTCCGTGAGGATGCCGCAGGCTCCCCGCCGGTCGTCGCGAACGTGCGCCTCGTCACGAGGAATCGCATTCCCCGCTCCGATAGGCGAGGCAAGACCAGATATTGGGTGGTGGGGATGGGACTCTTTGCCAGACGACCGACTTACGACAGAACTCGCGTTCTTGCAGCGGCCTATCAGGCTGCCGCCCGACGACGGTACAGCCGCGCGGTCTCGCTCTACCGCAGAGTGCTGGCCGCGGAGCCCGACAATGGAGAGATCCACGAGAAAGTGGCCCCCCTCCTCGCGCAGACAGGGGAGTGTTTCGACGCCTGGGTCAGCTTTCGAACGGCAGCCCGGGCCCACGCGAGCGCGGGACGCCCGGACCTCGCCCTGGCCGTTTTCCGGGCCGCGACACAGCACCTGCCGCGCGAACTCGCGGCGTGGGAGGCGACCGCGGACCTGCAGCGGGAGAAGGGGCGTCGGGGTGAGGCGGCGCGGACCCTGCTCGAGGCCCGCGGGCACTTTCGTCGGCGCGTCCTCCAGCCACAGGCCATCTATCTGCTGCGGCGCGTTCGCCAGATCGAGCCCTGGCACATCGAATCGGTGCTCGATCTCGCCCGGCTTCTTGCCAGGACGCGTCAGCGCGAAGAGGCCTTGAGACTTCTCGAAGGGCTCGCTTCACGCTCAAGCGGTCCGGAGTTGCGACGCGTGCGTGCTGCGGAGTTTCGGCTTTCCCCAGGATTTCGGCGCGCGTGGCGTTGGCTCCGGGCCGCCTTGCAGCGCGACTCCGGAACGCTCATACCCTCCTCTCCGCCGGGTCGCGGAGTCCGCGCCTAAGCGGACTTGAACGGACCCGGGCGCAGGCGTTTCCCACAGCCGAAGTTGAATCCGGGTAGAACCGCGAGCCACAATCGCCCTTGTCCCTGGTGACGCAACAGGCACCTGCGTTCTCCAGGAATCGCGCCAACAACCTACCGTCGGTTAGGCTTTTGCCGAGAGCACTAGTTGCTTTCCGGGTCAGTCACCTTGCGGTTGGCTCTCGTGCGATGAAAGTGTCAACGTGTAACGATCCGATTCTGCCTTGCGCATCCCAGTGCACGGACGAGGTTTCCGATGCCAAATGGATCACCGCCGGCGGACACCATCCAGCATGTGGTGGTGCTGATGTTCGAGAACCGGTCCTTTGATCACATGCTGGGATGCTGCCAGAAGGTCCACCCTAGCTTGGACGGCATCCCGGGAGGGCCTCCTCGCACGAACTCCGATGGTACGACGCCGTACCCCCAGGCTCCGGGTGCGGCTCGCACGCTTGTGAACGACCCCAAGCACGAGACGGAAAACGTGCTAGCCCAGCTCGCCAATCACAACAGCGGCTTCGTCCTTGACTATGCGCACGAGTACCCGAGCTCGCCCCCGGCTGAACGCGCCGAGGTCATGAAGTACCACGATCTCGACACGCTGCCTGCTCTCCACCAGTTGGCACGGTACTTCATGGTATCCGATCAGTGGTTCGCATCTGTTCCAGGACCGACCTGGCCGAACCGACTCTTCGCGATGAGCGGGACCTCGCTTGGGCGAGTCAAGATGCCCTCTGGAATCATGAATCTTGACGTGCACTGGTACGACCAGCCGACCGTTTTCGACCGTTTGAATGAGCGCAACCAGCCGTGGAAGGTGTACTTCGGAGACGTTCCCCTCTCTCTCCTCCTTGTGCACCAATGGGAATCTCAAAATGCCGCTCGACACTGTCCGATGACGACCTTCTTCGCGGACGCGGCCGGCCCTCCGGCTGAGTTCCCAGCGTTTGCGTGGATTGAGCCCAGCTACCTGAATCCCCATGCAAGCGACGATCATCCGCCGCACGACGTGTTTGAAGGCGAGGCGCTGCTGGCTGGCGTCTACAACGCATTGCGAGGGAACGAAGCGCTTTGGCAGACCACCTTGCTGGTGGTTCTCTATGACGAGCATGGTGGCTTCTACGACCACGTCGAGCCGGGGGTCACGATCGCGCCGGATCACCACCAAGAGGAGTTCACTTTTGATCGGCTCGGTGTGCGGGTGCCGGCGCTGCTCGTCTCTCCGTGGGTTGGATCCGGAGTGTGCTCCACCCCCTTCGATCACACGAGTCTCCTGCGATTCATGCAGGACAAGTGGGGGCTCGGGTCGCTCGGAGCGCGGGTGGATCAGGCTGCGACCTTCCATTCCGTCATCTTGCCGGAATCCCGCAACACACCAACGACGATCGTCGCTCCTTCAGGGGGCGCGCCACCTTCCGCTGTGGCCGCACAAGGACTCACGGAGCATCAGAGTGCGATCGTGGCTCTCTCGCACGCCCTGGAGTCGATGGGAGGGGAGGAGCCCGGGGTGATCGCAGGGCGAAGCCAGCAGGTCTTAAGCGGAGCGCAGAGCCAGATGGACGCTGCGGTGGATCGGGTCGAAGCGTTTCTTCGCAACAGGCGCGCACAATCCGGCTAAGGACCTGACGCCTGCCACCTCTCGGCCGTCCAGGCTCCCTCGCAAGGGACGCAGCTCGCTCGCCGCGGAGCGGCGCAGTCTAGGTTCGCCCTCGCGGCTCTGGTCATCGCGCATCCTCCCGAATTGAGGTGAAGAACACCTCCCGAGTGAGCCCCTCGAATCCAGCCCCCTTGAGAGCGTGGCGGTCGGGCGGCCAGGGGGCTGTGAAAGTCGGGTTGCGGTTCTCCTCGCCGCTTAGGCCGGCACGGGCGGTCAAGACCAAAGAGGTCGGCCGCGGAGCTTGTGCAGCCGGAGCCGTTGCTTGGGACAACATGCTGCGGGCGAGCTGCACTCCGGGTTTTGCACGTCCCTCCTGGGCTTCCCTTCGACCCTTGTTCTCACTCTGCGATTGCTTGGAGAAGAAGCCCGCGACAAGCGGACGCGGGCGGGACTACACTAGGCGGCGCCCGCACGGCAGTCGGCCACCGGTGGTTGGGCCTGTGTCGGAATGGGCTTATCCTCCGGGTCGAGGGCGGAGCGGATCCTGGGTTGAAGCTCAAGCCGGGCTGAGGAGTGGGTATGGCCCGAGCCTGCAATACTCTCCGAAGGAAGCGCTGGCAATGGGCCGTGGCCTGCACGCTTCTTCTTGCGGCGTGCGCGTCGCCAAGACCCAAGCACACAAAGCCCGCCCTCTCCGCTGCGCCGCCTCCGAGCACGACGTCCGAGAGCGCGACGCCCTTCACGATCTACGAGGTACAGCCCGGGGACACACTGTCGAAGATCGCGGCGCGATATCGAGTTTCGGCGACGGCGCTCGCCAGTTGGAACGGAATCTCCGATCCCGACCTGATTAAGGCGCATACCCAGCTTCGCGTGCCGAAGTCAGGCTCTCAGGCTCCGCCCGTGCCACCGCCGGTGGGAGCCCCTCCGCCGACTCCTCCGGCCGAGGTCTTCGCGCCTCCAGCGCCTAACGAGTTCCCCGGTGTGAGCTTCTCTCCCGAGACCCCGACCGCGGAGGGAAGCTCGGAGAACCGCGGGACGACAGCCACGACCAACGACGAACCGGCTCCTCACCGGGTCGCCTTGGCGCGACCTCCGAAGCCCGGCTTCTCGTTCTCACCAGAGCTCTTGGCTCGCGCGCGAGGGGAACTCGAACGCGCCGAAGAGCGCTATGCGGCGGGGGATTTTGAAGGGGCGCTTGCGCGCGCGAACACAGCGGCGCAGCTCGTGGCGCCGCTCCCTGACGACCTCGCGGCACGACAGGTGTTTGCGCGAGCCGCCGTGGTTGCCGGGATGGCACAAGCGGCCTCGCATCGTGACGAGGAAGCCCTTGCGCACTTCCGTCAGGCCTTGGCACGAGACCCGGATGTGACCTTGGAATCCGACGCTCCCTCACCGAAGCTCGAGCGTCTGTTCGAAGAGGCAAGGCGAGAGTCTGTCCGGTAGCGACTCCTTGCCACGGCCTCCCGCATCCCGAGACTCTGCGTACCGGCGCTCGCCACCGCAGGTCGCTCCCTGAAACCCTGCGAGACCGGCGAGAGGCGCTCCCGCGTTCCGAGGGCGCGATCTTCTACGAGCTGCAGTGGGGAGCAGGAGTAAACTTGATCTTCACCACGGCCGCGTCTTCGAGCAACTTTTCCTGCTGCGAAGGCGTCAGTCCTATGCGCCGGTCATAGGAGACGCCGAACTGCCGGCCGAGTTTGGGGTGACGCCGGAAGGTCGAGTCAAGCGCTTCTCGGAACTCCTCGGAGCCCCTTGGAACGCATCGAGCTTCGCCGCTGACCGTCCGGCCCCGCACTCGCAGTTCGACCGGGCCTGGATCCATGTAGTTTCGCCACCAGCGCTTCCGACGCGCCTTCGACACCAGGACGAGAATGGCCTCGTCGCGCTCTTGGTAGCCCACGGGAATCGTGTATCGACGGCCAGAACGGCGACCCGTCACGGTGAGGAGCATGAGTCCAAGGCTAAACGGATAGTGGAAAGGAGAGCGCAAGACGAAGGCCACCACGGGGTTCAGTCTTGTCATGATCGAGTCGAGGTCCACTATGCGATTTCCCGTGGAAAAATCGGTGAGAGGGATTGAGTTCCCATGACAGTGAACAACCCAGAGGGCGGACTCAGCGCACCCTCGCGACGCCCTCGCGCCTCCCACGAGCGAGCTCGATCGTGGCTCACGGGCTCCCCCCTCCCGCAGCCGGCTCTTTGGGCTCGACCGCTTCGCTCGCAGACTCTTTCGCCGTGCGTATCCAGCCGCGGGACTCCATGCACTTCGCAAACAGGAGCTCGTCGCGGGGACCTCCATAGCCCCAGGTTCCCGACCTCGCCTCCGCAAAGCAGGCGTACTTGTCGTGCTCGAAGTCCTCCGGTGTGGCGCCTTCCTTCTGGTAGGGCGTCTTGCAGGCAAGGAGCCCGAGGCCGGCGGCGGCCGCAAGAAGGGATCGCGGAATCTGCGGGGACAACCCCTAGAGGTTCTTCAGCACCGCTTCGGCGCTACTCACCTCAAACTTCATTGGCTGCTCGACGAAGAGCTGCTTCAGTACTCCGCGATCGATGATCGCCGCGTAACGCTGCGATCGAACCCCCATCCCGAACTTGGACGCGTCGAAATCGAGACCCAAAGCCCGCGTGAAGTCAGCGCCCCCATCAGCGACCATCTTGATCTTGTCACCGACCTTCTGGTCCTTGCCCCATGCGCCCATGACGAAGGCATCGTTGACCGAGAGGCACACGATGGAGTCCACGGCCTTGGCGCGGATTTGTTCGGCCTTTTCCACGAATCCAGGAAGGTGCTTCGCGGAGCAGGTAGGCGTGAATGCACCCGGCAGAGCAAACAACACGACTTTGCCTTTGCCGAAGAGCTCGTCTGTCGTAACGTCCTTCGGTCCGTCGGCCGCCGCGAGCTTGAGCGTCATGCTCGGGATCTTGTCACCAGGCTTGATCGGCATCGAATCCTCCTTTGATCGGTGTCATTCTAGACCGTGGCGCCATGTACCGCCTTCACCAGCCGCGCGGAATTCTCTCGCATGATCTGGCGGATCTCGTCGTCCTGAAAATCTTCGAGGTCGTTTACGAACGTGACCGGATCCGCGAGCCCCTCCGCGTGCGGCCAGTCGGATCCGAGCAGGACGTTGCGTACGCCGATCAGGTCCGCCAACGCCCGGATGTCGTCTTCGTAGTACGGCGCCACGAAGATGTGACGTCGGAAGGTATCGATCGGCGGCTCCGAAAATTCCTTCGGCATCTGGCCAAAGGCTTTCTTGAGCTTCTTGAGGAGCGGTGCCACCCACTCCGATCCATTCTCAATGCTGCACACGCGGACACGGGGGAAGCGGTGGAAGACGCCGTGGATAATCAGTGCAGCCATGGTGTCGTAGATGGCGCGGTCGGTCTGGGTGACGGTTCCGAAGGCGTTGCCCCGGAAGGCCTCCATCTGGCCCCGCGGCTCCCAATCACTCGTGTATTTGCCGTACCCGCTGTCGCCGGCATGGAATGCAACGGTGATGCCCGCCTCGTGTACGCGTGTCCAGAAGGGGTCGAACATGCGGTGTCCGAGGGAGCGACTCGCCGGAGTTCCCGGTACCGGGGCGGGGCGCAGATGGACGAGCTTCGCATTGTGTGCCAGGCACCACTCGACCTCCGCAACCGCCTTCTCGGGCTCCATCAGCGAGATCATCGGAGCCGCAAAAAGCCGGTCCTGGTGGGCGAATCCCCAATCCTCATCCAACCATTGGTTGAAGGCGTGAAGCGTGGCATGGGTGACCTCGGAATCATGTCGCATCGGCTGCTCGACCCCGACGCCGAGGGTCGGGAATAGAAAACACGCTTCGAGGCCCTGCGCGTCCATGCGCGCAAGCCGCGCATCCCGGTTCCTGTATTCGGGCCGAATCGGTTCCAGGCCGCCGAAGAGCTCGGCCATGGTCGCGCCCGTGGGATTGATCGCACGGAAGTACTGATCCAGTGAGCCGGGCTTTGCGACGGGATCGAAGGTGGGGTTCGGGATGAAGCGATCGAGCTTGCCGCAGATCAGCAGGCGCTGCTTCCCATTGAGGGTGACCCACTGAACTGCGCGCTTCGCCATTCGCGGATCCATGTACCGGGTGAAGGCATCGGTGGCTTCGTAGTAGTGGTTGTCCGCGTCGAAGGCCTTGAAGGGCAACTGGGGGGTCATGGCTCTCTCCTTGCTGGTCGACCCATGATACCCCAGACCCCAGGTGCGGGAGGCCGCCGGACGGGTCCGCCGCAAGCCCCGTCGGATCCGCTTCACCTGCATCCGCCCAGGCAGGGAGAGTGGGTACATTCCCGGCGCCATGATGACGGGTCGCTCCCCGCGAGAGCGCGTCTTCTGCGTGATGACGACGGTCGCGCTGGCCGTGTGGGGGTGCGCGCATCCCAGCGCCCCCCCGGCGATGACCGATGTCCCGCCGCGTGTCGGGATCGCCCTTGGCGGTGGCGGCGCCCGTGGCTTCGCCGAGATCGGGGTGCTTCGCGTCCTCGAGCAAGAGCGCATCCCCGTGACTGCCGTCGCCGGTACCTCCGTCGGCGCGCTGGTCGGTGCGCTCTACGCGGACACCGGGCGAGTGCTCGACGCGGAGTTTCACGCGGTTGCGCTCCACGAGGCGGACGTCTTCGACTACGCGCTCTCCTCTGTGCTGTCCGGCGGTCTCATCAAAGGGGACGCCCTGGAGGAGTTCCTCCGCACGCGCCTTCGCAACCAAACGATCGAGAGCATGGCGCTGCCGTTTGCGGCTGTGGCCGTCGACTTGCGGACCGGTCAGCCCATGATCTCTACACAGGGACCCGTAGCGCCCGCAGTCCACGCCTCGGCGGCGATTCCCGGCGTCTTCGTTCCGGTCACGATCGACGGCAAGGCCTATGTAGACGGAGGTGTCGTCGACCCCGTGCCGGTGGACGCTGCCCGCAAGCTCGGCGCAGAGGTGGTGATTGCGGTCGTGATCCCACCCGACATCCCGCGGGAGACACCTACCAACCCTCTCGTGATCGCCTACCGGGCCGTCACGATCATGGCTTCGCTCATCGGTGATCTACGCGCGCGCGAGGCGGACATCGTGATCCGGCCCGAAGTGGGCGAGGTGGAATTTGACGATTTCTCGCAAAAGAAGCGCCTGATCGAATCTGGGGAGGCCGCGGCGCGGGCTGCGTTGCCCGCGATCCGGAGAGTCATCCTGGAGAAGACTCGGCATGAGCCGGCCCATTCGCCTGTCGCCGGACCCTCGGGCGATCAGTGGCCGCGCAGCGCGGGGCCCTCTCTCTAGGACCGGATGCCGCCGTCGACGTCCACACAGCGCCCCGTAAAGTAGTCACACTCAAAAATGAACCTCACGGCTTGGAAGATCTCGCTCGCCTTGCCCGGTCGCCGGAGCGGCACCGCCTGGAGCGCAGCCTCCAGTACCTCGGGCCGCATGCCACGCAGGATCGGTGTGTCGATAAAGCCCGGAGCCACCGCGCCGGTACGGATCCCGTAGGATGCAAGCTCCTCAGCCCAGAGCTTCGTATCTGCCACGAGCCCGGCCTTTGCGGCGGAGTAGTTCGACTGCCCGCGCGTTCCGTGGCGCGAAGCGGAGGAGATATTCACGATCACCGCAGGTCCGCCGCCTGTCTCGATCACCTTGGCCGCGAACTCTCGAGCGCACAGAAAGGGTCCGGTCAGGTCTACCTGGATTACGGCATTCCAGTAGTCCAGCGACATTCGCTGCAGCGCGCCAGACTTTCGGTCTTGTTTGACGAGCAGGGCGTCGCGGAAGATGCCCGCATTGTTGATGAGTCCATTGAGGCCGCCGAGGGCGGCGTGGGCGTCGTGGATGAGTTTTGAGACTTCTGCCTCGACGGCGACGTTCGCCTTAAATCCAACGACCCTGCCCGGAAGACCGCTGGCAAGCGACTCGGTCTCAGCGATCGCCGCCTCGCCGAGATCGCAGAAAGCCACAGCGGCGCCAAGCTGGGCCAGGGCGAGGGTGAACTCGCGGCCAAGGCCAGAGCCTCCGCCTGTCACGAGAACCTTCATTTCGGGAATGTTCACCGTCATCTCCCCGTTGGCCGTCGATTCGGCGCGCGCAGGATAACGGTCCAAAGGGCCCCGGTCGCGAGCGGAAGCTTCCCGGCCGTCGAGCTTGTGACCTGCGCGGGTCGCGCGGGCATTCGATGGTCGCTCTGGGATCCTGTCCCCGGCCCCTTGCGGCTTAGTCAAACTCACGCGAGAACCGGATATTGTCCCGAGCGAGACCATCGAGAACGATCTCGAGGCCACCGCTGCGGATCATCCACTCGAGGCGATGGTCGCGATATTCGCGCTTAAAGAGTCCCCGCTCGACGAGCTTCGAGACGTCCTGCATCCCCGCAATCACCGCCGCCGCCTCCTGGGCGGTGGTCGCGACGCTTGGCCTCTGGTTCACGCGTTCAAGCCAGGTGGACAGACGACTCTCTGGCTTCGGGGCAAGGCCGAACCCGCGCGAGCCGTTCAGGTAGGGCACAACCACGAGGTCGCCCCAGCCGAAATGGTCACCGCCAAACCAGGGCTTGGGTCCGAGCTGCCGCTCAAGCCAGCGGTGCCAGGTTTCCACCTGCTGTCCGGCTCGGGCCGTGATTTCGCGGGCGAGTTCGCCCCGCGCGCGGCCAAAGAAGTGGATTTCCCCGAGCCCCCAGTTGATCGGCTCATAGTGGGTGTCCATCACGTCCTCTAAGATGCGCACGCGTGCCCTCTCCTTGGGCGGATCCGGGAGAAGCGGCGGGGAGGGCCAGCGTTCTTCGATGTACTCGAGGATGATGGTCGAGTCGAAAATCTGGACATCACCGTCGATGAGTGCCGGTACTTCACCCCGGGGACTCGCTTCGACGAAACCAGGGTCGGCGGCAACCCCGCTCCCGATCCCGATCGGAAGACGGGCTTCGAAGGGGATCCCCTTTTCCCGCAACGCAATCTTGCACTTCTGTGCGTACGGTGAAAGCGGATGCTCGAAAAGCACGATCATGACGGTTTCCTCCCCGGTGCGCGATGGCACAGATGGTGCTAGCGAGCTTACTCGATTTCCGCCTAGACTTGAGCTCGGAGGAGGGCAGCGTGACCGCACTCTCTAGTTCGACTGCCTGGCGCGCGCTCGCCGATCACCACGCGCGCATTGCTCATGTCCAGATGCGGGGCCTGTTTGCGCAGGATCCCCAGCGCTTTCAGCGCTTCTCGCTGCGCTTTCAGGATATCCTGCTCGACTACTCGAAGAACCGGATTACAGAGGAAACGATGCGCCTTTTGCGGGCGTTGGCGGTGGAGGCCGACGTCCGGGGCTGGGCAGAGCGCATGTTTCGCGGGGAAAAGATCAACGTCACGGAGAACCGCGCGGTGCTCCACGTCGCGCTCCGAAACCGCTCCAACCGCCCGATCCTTGTGGACGGCAGTGACGTGATGCCCGGCGTGAACGCGGTTCTCGCGCACATGCGCGACTTCAGTGAGTCCGTCCGGTCCGGAGATTGGCGAGGGTTCACGGGAGAGCCGATTCGGGACATCGTCAACATCGGGATCGGCGGATCGGATCTGGGCCCGGTCATGGTGACCGAGGCCCTGAAACCCTACGCGAAGCGCGATCTGACGATGCATTTCGTGTCGAATATCGATGGCACGCAGATGGTCGAAACCCTGCGAACATGCCGGCCGGAGACGACCCTCTTCATCGTCGCCTCGAAGACCTTCACGACGCAAGAGACCCTCACCAATGCCCACACCGCCAAGGCGTGGCTGCTCAAAGCAGCGCAGAGCGAGGCGCAGGTGGCGCGCCATTTTGTCGCCGTCTCGACCAACGAGGGGGAGGTCCGCAAGTTCGGGATCGATCCCAAGAACATGTTTGAGTTCTGGGATTGGGTGGGTGGACGCTATTCGCTGTGGTCGGCGATCGGCCTGTCCATCGTGCTCTCGGTTGGCTTTGCGCACTTCGAGGAGTTGCTCGACGGCGCGCACGAGATGGACGAACACTTCCGCACGACTCCCCTCGAGCTAAACCTCCCGACAACACTGGCCCTGATTGGCATCTGGTACAACAACTTCTTCGGGGCGCAGACCGTCGCCATCCTGCCCTACGACCAATACATGCATCGCTTCCCCGCCTACTTTCAGCAGGGCGACATGGAGAGCAACGGCAAGAGCGTGACCCGCGAAGGGCAGCCGGTGGACGTCTCGACGGGTCCCGTCCTCTGGGGCGAGCCCGGCACAAACGGACAGCACGCCTTTTACCAGCTGATTCACCAGGGTACGAAGCTCATCCCCTGCGACTTTCTGGCACCCGCCCGAACCCACAACCCGATCGGGGAGCACCACGAGATCCTGCTCTCGAACTTCTTTGCGCAGACCGAGGCACTGATGCGTGGGAAGAACGACGAAGAGGTCCGTTCCGAACTCGCGGCGCAGGGAGTCCCCGGGGAGATGATTGGGCGGCTGCTCCCGCACAAGCGCTTCGAAGGGAACCGTCCGACCAACAGCATCCTCTTCCAGCAGCTCACCCCTCGGACCCTTGGCCAACTGATCGCGATGTATGAGCACAAGATCTTCGTGCAGGGTGTGATTTGGGGCATCAACTCCTTTGATCAATGGGGGGTCGAGCTCGGCAAGCAGCTCGCGAAGAAGATTCTTCCCGAGCTTGGCGGCGCCGAGCGTGTGACCACCCACGACTCTTCCACGAATGAGCTGATCCGGCACTACAAGGAACTCCGCTAGCCGGGCGTCTGCGAGTGCCCGTCGCAAGGCCACGGCGTTCGTGTCGGTCTCCCCGCTTCGCCCTTCGTCCGGAAGCCGATGCGGCGAGGCCGTGCTACACCGCCACGGTCGCGTAAGGGGCGGCTCCATGGAGGCGACTACCGAGCGTGAAGGGAGAGCGACGAGGCACTGGCTGGGGCCCCTACGTGTTGCCCTACGCGTCGTTCCTCTTGTTGGGCGAAGTGCAGGCTCGGATGCCGCACGACATCGCCCCGTATCTTCGCATCTTCCGGGTCGTCCTCACGGCGGCCCTTCTCCTCTTCTTTTTCCTTCGGGGTGACTACCCGGAGCTCAAGGGTTGGCGCCCGACGCTTTACGGCGTCGTTCAAGACGTCCTCATGGGCCTCGCGACGACCGTACTCTGGGTCGCGCCGTACGTCGTCTTTCCTTCGCTCCCGCGGCCCGATCCCCAGGAGGCCTTCAATCCCTACGCCCTCGGGACGTCGTTCGCACCAGCCTTTGTGGCGCTTCGTTTCGCGGGATTCGCAGCGGTAACGCCATTCATGGAGGAACTCTTTATTCGCAGCTTTCTGATCCGCTATCTCGATGTGTTCGACACCAGCGAGGACTTCCGGGACGTACCGATGGCCCGCTTTCGCTGGCGGAGCTTCCTTGGGACTGGGTTGGCTTTTACCATCTCTCACCTTCCATGGGAGTATCCGGTTGCCGCGGCGACCGGGCTGCTCTGGAATCTCTGGCTCTACCGGCGCAAGCACATTGGGTCCCTCGTACTCGTCCACGCCGTCACCAATGGCTCGCTCTTTCTGCTGGTTGCCTTGGGCTCGGGCCGCCTCCACGACTTCGATGGCCGCATCCTCGACCTCTGGTACTTCCTCTGAAGTGCCGACGGGTAGAGGACGTAGAGGTTCGCTGGCTCTCAACGCATCAAGCGTGGCAAGTCAAGTACACGCGTGGAAGTGGGGCCGACCGGGGGGACGCCGAGCGTATCAGAGAGTAGCGCTCGCGATCGCCGCGCTGCCGTTAGATCCATTCAGCAGTGACACCACCGGGGCGCTCGTCTGGAGGGCGGCTCTGGCCTACGGCATGGCTCCACGATGGCCCAGGCGAACCCTGCGAGCCACGTCGGTGAGCGAGAGGAGCGCTTCGCGGACGGCCGCGTCCGCACGCGAGGGATGCCTCCCTTGGGCGAGAACGGAGGCGTGCTGCACGGCCTCCGCCGCCTCGCGTAGAGGTTCGAATCCGAGCGCCAAAGACTCCTCGCCAAGCCGGCGCACGTCCCCTTCGAGCCCCTTCCAATCACGCTGGCTCTCAAGATCTTGCAACTGGTCCACGCGCTCCCCGAGCCCGAGCACGAAGGCTTCGAGCCGCTCGCGGACCTCTGGCTCCCCGGCCATCGCCGAAAGGATCGGCGCGCCATCGTCTCGCGTTCCCATCGGCCCGTTTATCGGAAGAGGCTCTTGGAGACTGAAACCCGCAGGCGAAAGCCCCGGGGCCCGCGGAGGAGCGCCGTGGGACGGCCCCTTGGGTCACGCGCCCAGAGGACGCTGGAGGGCGCGAGGTCGCCGGGGGGCTCGCCCAAGGCGGCCAACCGCCTGCGAAGGCCTCGAATCCCCGCCGCCCCTTCATCGGGCGTGGGCGTAAAGGGGAGGGCTTCGAGCAAGAGCCGCGCCTCCCCGTGGCGGTGGAGGAGGGCGAGGGGAGGGGGGCCAAGGGCGCGCCTCGCGAGAAGGTTGGCCATCACCCAGAGCGCCCTGGCCTCCCGGGCGGAGACTCCGGGGTAGACGACCGTTGCGCCTTCCCGAAGGCCCTCCGGGAGGTCCGCCACGAGTGCGCGCACGACGGGCAGCGCGACCTCGCGCTGTGCCCAGCCTTTCCAGGTGCCCTCACGAACGCGACAGAAGCGCGGTCCATCGCGCGTCGTAAGGCGCCCGAGACGCTTTCGGTCCCGAAGCAAGAGTCGATGGGCGACACTCTCCAACCTTCGCCACCACAGGCGCGCCTCCTCGCGCTGATGCCCCGTGTAAGCCAAGAGAAACCGCAAGCGGTCTGTGTTTGAAATGAAGGGAAGGGCACGGTCGAGCTTTGCAAGCATCCAACCGCGCGCTTCGACATCGACGTGCCGTTGCAGGCGCGCGCGCTCGAAATCGATCAGCATCGGCTTGCCCGGCGCCTCGCGACGGACAAGAAAGTTATTGGGTGCGAAATCATCTTGGAAGAGTCCCGCATCGTGCGCGCGCCGCGAGAGGTCGCCAAGGGCTGTCGCGAGCTTGCTTCGTGCTGCGGGAGGGAGCCCTCCCTCCCGTGCCAGATGGAGGACGTCAGCAGCACCGTCGACGATCGGAATCAGGAGAAAGCATGTCCTGAGGAGCGGCCCGCGGCGACGTTCGCCCGCTGCAAGAGGAAGCGGAAGAGGAAGCCCTCGCGCGTGGAGCCGCTCGGCCATGTCGAGCTCGTGCGCGGAGTGAGACGGCCGCCCAAGCCGCCGCAGCGCGACGTGCCAGGGATAGCGGTTGCACCTCAGCAGAAAGTCGGGAGCGTCGCCACCTCGCAGAGAGAGCGGGTAGAGCGTTTTGCGCCGGCCGCTCTTTGTGCTGCGCGCATCGCCTCTCGCAAGCGCTTCGAGAGCCCTGCCGAGGAGGGGGCTCGTTTCTTGTGCGCTAAGCCCCTCCCGGAGTCGCCAGCGCACGCCGCCGACGAACTCGTACAACTAACGCTCCGAGACGCGGGCGAGATAGAACATGACGTGAGTGCCGTCTGGCGAAGTGAGCTCGAGCGTGAACCCGGGCAGGCCTTGAAACTCCGAGAGCAGCCGGGCGGCGTCGCTTCCTGGTTCCACCAGGCGGAGCTTGGCCTTGCCGTGGGAAAAATCGATCTCCTTCGGCGGGTCGTCGGCCGCTCCGAATCTCCCGAGCTTGAGCCTCCCCGCCACCACCTCGAACTCAAAGCCGTGTTCGTGGCGCATGGTCTGCTCGAAGTCGTGTGACGCGGTATCCGGCCGGGGACGCTCGCGCATCGTGAGCGAGAGTCTTCCCGCAACGAAGGGCTCATCGGATCCGAGCTCCGAGAAGCAGCGCTTCGCGCCGGGCGCCTCCGGGTCAGGGAACTCGATGCGGTCCTGGATCGGCAGCTCCCCGATGGGTCCCGGCGCGATCAGTACCCGCCGCAGGACACGCTGTGGTCCGCCCTCGAAGTCGCAGACCATCGGCGCACGGTACTGGCCGCGAGCCCACTCGAGGGCGAGGGTGTTGATGTCGGGCCCCGCCCCTCCCGCCTGGGGTGACTGGGCCTCCGCCGCAGCGGCGCACAGGCCCGCCGCGAGCGCGATCCCGAGGGCAAGATTCCGTGAGGCCATCTCGATTCGCACGGCGGCGCAGGGTAACACGCGCGTTGACAACGCTCTCCCGCCAAGGGCATCGTCCGCCCATGCGTTGTTTCTCCTGTAACGAAAACCAGGATCTCGCACCGGGGGGGCGGGTTGGATTTCGGGACACCTGCGCTTGCGGTGCCGACCTCCATACGTGCCGAAACTGCGCTCACCACGACCCGAGCGCCCACAACCAATGCCGAGAGCCGCAAGCGGAGTGGGTATCGGACCGGGAACGAGCCAATCGCTGCGACTGGTTCGCGCCAGGAGATGCCCAAGGCGGTGCCCTCGCCGCGGCCCAAAACAAGGCGCGCTCTGCGCTCGATTCGCTTTTCAAGACGCCAAAGAAGAGCTAGGCGGCCCCGCTGGCTTCGGCTTGGAGCGCCAAGACTCCGGATCGACCAGGGATCGTCCCCAGGACGAGATCTGCGACGGGGATCCGATCGGGATGGGCGAGCAGTCCACGCGCCTCGTCCGCGAGCGCGGTGAATGTGACGCCCGTCGAACGGCACGTGCTCAGAAAGCTTGCGAACCAGGCGCGCTTGTACATGCCCTCGATTTCCGCGTGCAGGGTCAGCACGTTTAGCGCCTCGGGCACGAGCCAGGAAAGGTAGGAATCCGTGAGCCGCTCCTCCGGATACTCGGGGCGGCCAAGCAGTTCGTCGAGCGTTGGAAGGGTGGTCGGGATCTGGAGTGTTCGGAAAGTGTGTCCCCCAGCGCGCGGGTAGAAAGGGGCACGGCCCCGGGTATCGCTCGCGTAGAGGAGCCCGGCCGCATCGTACGCGGCCAGGGAATGCGCGTTTGCCTGCCAGCCCGCGGCTGCCGCGGTTACGGCACGCGTCCCGAAGACCAGCTCAAACTCAGAAAGCGCGCGGCCGAACTCAAGGCTCGTCTCCGCCGCGGACATCTTGTGGAGTTTGTCCTGCCAGCGAATGTGATCCCAGCAGTGGATCCCCACTTCGAAGCCGGCCTTGCGCACGGCCCGAAGGATTCCCCCGTGTCGCCGAGCGATCATCGGACCCGGCAGGAGGATGCCGTTTAAGAGCGTGCGGATCCCGTAGATCGCGACCACATTCGTACGCACCGTCTTCCCGACGAAGCCTGGTCGAAAGACTCGGGTGAGAGCGCGGCCCGTATGGTCAGGACCCAGTGAGAAGTAGAAGGCCGCGGGGACTCCCGCGCGGGAGAGGAGCTCCGCGAGGGCGGGAACACCCTCTCGTGTGCCGCGCTCTGTGTCTACATCGACCTTGAGCGCCAGGCGGACCGTCGACATGTGTCTCGCTACGCCGGCAAGCGTTAGGCCGACGGAAGTTGTGCCAAGCAGAAGTCCAGCGTCTTGCGGAGCGCCGTCGCGAGGTCGACCTTCGGGTGCCAACCCAGGTAGTGCTCTGCATTGCGAATCGAAGGCGTGCGGGTCGGGATGTCCTGGTAGCCTGTTCCGTAGTAGTCCTTCGACGGTACGTCAATCCAGGTGACTTGCTTGGCGACGTCTTCGAACCCCGGATAGGAGGAGATCTGCAAAATCAGCAGGTCGGCGAGATCTCGGATGGAGATCTCGTTCTGCGGATTGCCGATGTTGAAGATCCGCTGGTCCGCACAGCCCTCCTGATTCTCGATGATCGTCGTGAGCGCCTCGAGCGCGTCTCCGATGTACAGGAAGCACCGGCGCTGGTAGCCACCGTCCACGACCCGCAGGTCTTGGCGGCGCAAAATGTTGCCGATGAACTGGGTGAGGACACGCGAGCTCCCCTCGCGGGGGTCGAGCACGTCGTCCTGGCGCGGGCCAATCCAGTTGAAGGGGCGGAAGATCGTGTAGCGCAGGCCTTGCTCGATTCCGTAGGCGTGGATCACGCGATCGAGCAGCTGCTTCGAGCAGGCATAGATCCAGCGGTGTTTGTTGATCGGCCCCACCACGAGCGGGGTGGTCTCTTCCTCGAACGCGGCGTCCGTACTCATTCCATAGACCTCGGAACTCGACGGGAAGACCACCCGCTTTTGGCTGGCCACGCAGCGCCGCACGATCCGCAGGTTGGCTTCGAAGGTGAGCTCAAAGACGCGCAGCGGATGGCGCACGTAGGAAATAGGGGTTGCGATCGCGACGAGGGGTAGAACGACGTCACAGCGTTCGATCAGCCGATCGACCTCGTCGGGGTTGACCGTGATGTCGGCCTGCGTGAAGTGGAAGCGCGGGTGCTGGAGAAACTCCGTAAGCCTCCCCGACCCCAAGTCGACGCCATAGACGTTCCAGTCTTTGTTCTTCAGGATGTGCTCGGTCAGGTTGCTGCCGATGAATCCATCACACCCGAGAATCAGCACGTTCTGCGACATCGCTCCCTCCTTCCGGGTTCCTGCGAGTTCCGAGCTGCATGCCCACGGCGAGGGGGCGCCAGGCGCCTGCGTCCGTCCCCGGGCTCCATTCCACGAGCTCGACTGCCCCTGACTTCGCTGCGACTGTAAGCGGCGCCGAGCGCAGCACGAGCCCCGGAGGACCGCTCCCCTTGGTCGCCCGAGCCCGCCACACGTAGAGGCGTCCAGCGTCCGTCTCTGCGAAGGCGCCGGGGAATGGACGCGTAACGGCTCGCACGAGATTCACGATCTCGTCGGCGCTTTGCCTCCAGTCGATTCTCCCGTCCTCCGGCCGGCGCCGACCGAACTTGGTCGCCAGCGCGTGATTCTGTGGGATGCGGGGAGCGCGCCCCACCTTTAGCTCTTCGAGCCTTCGCTCGAGGACGACGCAGGCTGCTTCCGTGACCTTCGCCATCACCTCGAATGCCGTCTCCTCGGGACCAATCTCGACGCGCTCTTGATCCACGATATCGCCCGCATCGGCGCGTTCGACCATGTAGTGAAGCGTTGCTCCGGTCTCGGTCTCGCCGTGGAGCACGGCCCAGTTGACGGGTGCGCGGCCGCGGTACTTCGGCAGTAGGGAGCCGTGCATGTTGAAGGCTCCAAGTCGCGCGAGTGCCAGGATCTCGCCCGGGATCAAGCTCCGGTAGTAGAAGGAGAAGATGAGATCTGGCGCGAGCCCGCGGATCGCCTCGAGGGCGTCGCGCAGGGTCTCGGCCTTCCACACCGGGACGCTATGGCGCTTCGCAAGCAGGGAGACCGAGCGAAACCACTGGTTCTCGCCAAGGTCGTCTTCGTGCGTAAAGACCCCGACCACGTTCTCGCCGCGGCGCAGCAGGATCTCGAGGCAGCGGTAGCCCACTTCCCCGTAACCGAACACGAGAATGCGGCAGCTATTCGGGTCGTGGCTCATGGATCTTCTTGATCACGTAGGGAGGGCGCCGGCGCACTTCCTGGTAGATGCGCGCCACATACTCTCCCATGATTCCAATGCCCGTGATGCAAATCCCCTGGAAGAAGAAGAGGATTCCAATCAGGGTGAAAACCCCCTCCACCTCAGGACCGACAACCAAGCGGCGAATCGCGAGCAAAAGAACGAGTGCCCCAGAAAGGGCGGACACGAGGAGACCCACCAGACTGAAGATTTGAAGCGGCGCCGCGGAAAAGCCCGTCACCAGGTCGAAGTTCAGTCTCACGAGGCGATACAAGTTGTACTTCGAGCTCCCGCCAACGCGCGGTGCGTGCTGGACGGGAACATCCACGGGGTTGCTGGCGTAGAGCGCCGCGAGCGCCGGAACGAAGGTAATGGATTCGTTGCTCTGCAGGATGAGATCCACAATCTCGCGCTTGTAGGCGCGGAGCATGCAGCCCTGGTCGCGCATGTTGAGACTGGTGGCGCGCGATCGCAGAACGTTCACGATGCGCGAAGCGGTTTTTCGGAAAGATGAATCTTGGCGGTCCACCCGGTAGCCACCCGCCACGTCGTGTCCCTTGCGGATCGCGTCTACGAGCTTCGGGATCTCTTCCGGCGGATCTTGCATGTCCGCGTCGAGGGTGATCACCACCTCGCCTCGGGACTGGCGAAGGGCAGCGAGGACGGCCATGTGCTGGCCGAAATTGCGGCTGAACTCCACCACGTGAATCTGGGTGGGCCGAAGCCGCTGGAGTTCCAGCAGCAAGGAGACCGATTCGTCCTTGCTGCCGTCGTCGGTGAAGACGATCTCCCAGGACGTCCCGAGCTCGTCCAGAACCTTGGTCAAGCGATCAAAAAGCGGGCGCAGGTTCTCCGCCTCGTTAAAGACGGGGATCACGACCGACAAGAAGGGTCGCCGGATGTTCTCTCCCGCGGAGGTTAGGTCGGCCACGCTAGTTGAAGGTCTCCCGCATCGCTGCGACGACGCGGTCTTGATCTGCGTCCGTCATCGTGGGGAAGAGGGGAAGACTCACGATCCGCTCCCCGATGCGTTCCGCGTGCGGAAGAGCCCCCAAGCGATAGCCGAAGCGCTCCTGGTAGAAACGAAACACGTGAACCGCCGGGTAGTGGATCCCGATCCCGATGCCACGCGCCTTCATGGCGGCTATGAATCCCGCCCGATCCACCCCCGCGCGCTCGACCTCGAGGACGGGCGTGAAGAGGTGCCAGGAGTGGCGGTGCGGGTAGGTGGGGGCCTTGGGCAAGCGAAGCTCGGGCCACCCGTCGAGGAGCTCGAGGTAGCGCTCGGCCAAGGCCGTGCGGCGAGCGATGAAACCGTCGAGGTCCTTCAGCTGGTGGAGACCGAGAGCCGCCTGGAGGTCCATCATGTTGCACTTGAAGCCTGGCGCAGAAACATCATAGGGAGAGCCGGTCGCTCGGGCAGCGGGCCCGAGCTCATTGCGTTCGATTCCGTGGAAGCGCAGGCGCTCGACCACGGCGGCGAGGCCCGCGTCGCTCGTGGTCAGGCATCCGCCCTCGCCGGTGGTCATGTTCTTATTCGGGTGGAAGCTAAAGACCTGTGTGTCGCCAAAGCTTCCGATTCGCCGGCCGCGGTGCTCCGAGCCAATCGCATGTGCGGCGTCCTCGAGGACGCGCAGACCGTGGCGCGCCGCGAAGGCGTACAGGGCGTCCTCGTCCACAGGAAGACCCGCGAAGTGGACGGGCATGAGGACCCGGGTGCGCTCCGTTACCGCGGCGGCGGCCTGTTCGAGGTCGAGATTCAAGGTGCCGGGCTCGACATCCACGAAGACGGGTGTCGCACCCGCCTCGACAATCGTGTTTGCCGTGGCCACAAAGGTAAGAGGTGTCGTGATGACCTCATCCTCAGGCTGGAGATCCATGGCGAGGAGCGCCAAATGGAGACCTGCCGTCGCCGACGAGAGGGCAAGGGCGTGAGAGGCGAAGAGGTAGTCTTTTAGGGCGCCTTCGAAGCGCTCCACGCGCGGACCCGTCGTGATCCAGCCTGACCGGAGGCAGTCCTCCACCTCCTGGATTGCCGATTCACTAAGGGTAGGTCGCGAGAAGGGGAGAAAGTCCCCGGGTGCGTTCATTGCGATGAACCCCCCTTTTGCGGACGCTACCACAGCCTCTCGCCCGATCTCCTGAAGAGGATCTTAACTTCTCCCGCGGGGCGCTAACTCCGAAGACGCGCTCCGGCGGGGAGTTAAGTCCTCCGGCTGCAGTCCCGATATGAGGTTGGTGAATGATCCGCGCGCCAAGGACACCTGGACTGTCTTCAAGATCATGGGCGAGTTTGTAGAGGGTTTCGAAACCCTTCGGCCGGTCTGGCCCGCCGTCTCGATCTTCGGGAGCGCGCGGATCCGCCGGGGACACCGTTACTACCAAGACGCCGTGCGGGTGGCCGAAGCCCTCTCCAGGGCCGGCTTCTCGATCATTACCGGCGGCGGCGCGGGGATCATGGAAGCGGCCAACCGGGGGGCCCGCAAAGGGAAGGGCCGCTCGATCGGCCTCAACATCAAGCTGCCTCACGAACAGGCCCCCAATGCCTTCACGGACACGATCGTACACTTTGACTACTTCTTTGCGCGCAAGGTGATGTTCGTGAAGTATGCCTGTGGGTTTGTTGGGCTCCCCGGAGGATTTGGGACGCTGGACGAGATCTTCGAGGCGCTCACCCTAAAGCAGACACAAAAGATCCACGACTTCCCGGTCATCCTTTTCGGGAGTGACTACTGGTCGGGCATGGTGAAGTGGATTCATGACCGGATGCTTGAAGAACGCATGATTTCGCGTTCGGATCTGCGCCTCTTTACGCTGACCGACGAAGTCGATGAGGTCGTGGCCGCCATTCGTCGGCACTACCAGCTGCGCCAACGTCGCCGCGGTCCGCGCGCCGGAAACGGCCGCGACACGCCCTAGGCTCAGCTGCGCTGTATCAAGGCTCGTCGCCCGCAGGCCCGGTCATGATCCCGAGCTCCGTCCTCGCCAGAACTCTCTGCCTTTCAACGGGTTCGAGGCATGGCTCGTCACGGGATCCACAAACCCGGCGTCGTCGCGGATCTCGATCGCGGGAAGGAGCCCCCCACGCGGTTCATCGGGATCCGTGAGTGTCGGTCATCCACAACGCGGTGCGTTCGCGTGGTTGGCCACGATCTCGCGAACGGGGTACTAGCGGACGAGGAACTGGAAAAGCGTGTGGCCCACCTGAATCTCGTCGCCGTTCGTGAGCACCGCCGAGCGAATCTTCTTCCCGTTGAGCTTCGTGCCGTTGGTCGACTGGAGATCCTCGATGGTGTGGGTCTGGCTGGCGGAATCGTAGGAGATGAGGGCGTGCTCGCGGCTAATGCCTTCGTCGAGCAGGGTGATGTCCGTCGTCGGGTTTCGGCCGATCAGGGTTTCTTCACCACCGAGGTCGTAGGTCATGCCCTCGAAGCCGCCATTGCGGATCACAAGCGTGGCCCGCGGACCCTTCGACGCGGTGATAGGGGTCTCGGAAGGCGTGCTGTGCCCGCGGGGTTCTGACATCGCCACGGCGGTATCGGCGGCCGTGGAGTTGCGCTTGAGTAAGGCGCACCCCTGCCGCGGGGGTTCAGAGCCGGCGGTGGAGCAGGGCGGGCAGGGACATCCGGACGCGATCCTGGTCCTCCAGGCTGCACTCGGCGACCGCCACGCCCGGACGGTCGGCAGCCTGTGCGAGGACCAAGCCCCACGGGTCGATGATGAGCGAGCGGCCGTAGCTAGAGCGCGCCTCGTTGTGGCGGCCACACTGTGCAGGAGCGAGCACGAACGCCTGGTTTTCGATCGCACGGGCGCGAAGCAGGACCTCCCAGTGATCCTTGCCTGTGTGGGGTGTAAAGGCGCTGGGAATCGCGAGCCACCTTGCGCCCCGTGAGGCGAGCTCCCGATAGAGCTCGGGAAAACGCAGGTCGTAACAGATCGAAAGCCCAAGAGGCCCGAACGGCGTTTGCGCGAGAACGATCTCCTTACCCGGCGCGATGGCCGCAGACTCGGCATAGCGGGCACCGCCTGCCTCGCGCAGGTCCACGTCGAAGAGATGAATTTTCCGGTACACAGCGACAATCTCGCCGGTGTCCGAGAGCAGGACGCTCGTATTCCACACCCGCCCGTCGTCGGCGATTCGCTCGGGAAAGCTTCCTCCGATGATCCACATGCGATGTCCCCGCGCTGCCTCTCGCAGCACGCTCACGATCTCACCGTCCAGTGTCTGTGCACAGGGGATCGCGCTGCCCTCGCGACGCAGGTAGGCGAAGTTCTCAGGCAAGCCAGCAACCTGGGCGCCGAGAGATGCGGCCTCGGCGAGGAGCGACCGGGCGCCGGCGAGGTTCGCCGTCACGTCATCGGTCGAGGTCATCTGGATCACGGCCGCGCGGATGGACGCCATATCCGTGAGGATATCGGGCGGCGGCGCGCCCGCGAGCCGCCGAATGTTCAGGACCGAAAGTTCGCTGGATCGATCCCTGTCCGTCGAATCACGTCGTAGAAGTCCTTGCGGTCCTTGCGCGCCAAGCGCGCCGCGCGGCTGATGTTGCCCCCGCAGCGGCGCAGGAGGCTGATCACGTAACGGGTCTCGAAAGCGCGCTTGGCATCCTTGAAGGACGGAATCTCCCGATCGTCGGTCGCGAGCAACAGCGCCTCGGCGGTCACCGCGCCCCCGGCCGCCAAGCGCAGGGCCTGATGGATCCGGGCGCGCAGCTCGCGCACGTTCCCCGGCCAACTCTCGGACATGAGGAGATCCCGCGCGTCGCTCGTGAATCCAACGGGCTTGCTGCCGGACTCCGCAGCGCTCGCCGCAAGGAAATGCGCGGCCAATGGGAGGATGTCCTCGCGGCGCTCGACCAGCGGAACAAGGGCAATCGTGTGATGCGGGAGATCGGCGAAAGGAGAGAGGCCCGCACGCTCGGTCGTGGCGATGATTCGGGCTTGCAAGGGCACCCCCTGAAGGCTGCCCTCCGGTCGAAAACTCCCTTGCGAAAGAGCTGCGAGCAGCGAGGAACGGAGATCTCCGCGAAGCAACTCGATTTCGTCGAGCAGCACCGTGCCGTCCGCAGCGCGCTCGAGCAGACCGACGTGCAGCTCAGGGATCACCGGATGTCGACCCGCAACGCAGCCTAGAAGCTCGCGAGCCTGCAGGGACTCCGGGATCGAGCCGCAGGCGATCACCAGGAAGGGACGAGCGCTGCGCGCTCCCCAGGCGTGCACAGCCCGTGCGACGAACTCCTTGCCCGCTCCGGACGGTCCCGACACCAAAACCGGTAAGTCCGTCCGGGCCGCAGCGCTGGCCTGCTCGATCACGCGCTGCGTGGCTCGACTCGCACCGACGATCCGGTCCTCGCGGCGTCGACCCACCGGCCGCTCGGCTCCGGTTGCTTCTAGAGACGGAGCGGTTTGCCCCATCGGCTCGGCCATGACCATGGCGAAATCCCCCCCACCGCGGTCCTCCCGCCGCCGAAAACTATTTGAAAAGCAAGGGAGTTGTCAACCAATTTGCGAGTCTGCAAGGGAGTCGCTCTGTTTTCCTCCGCAGGGCCCCGCGCCTTGACGGCTTGGCACCCGCATGTTAGCCGGAAGGAGAGGAGGGGGGGCAGATCAAAACCGAGCTCCAACCGCAGCCTGGCACGGATGCCACCCGGCGCGTGCGCCTGCTGCCCGACCCCCTGATCGACCAGATTGCGGCCGGGGAGGTGGTGGAACGACCGGCCTCCGTGGTGAAGGAGCTGGTCGAAAACGCCGTCGATGCCGGCGCGACGCGCGTGCGTGTGGAGGTGCGCGATGGGGGAACCGCTCTCATCGCGGTAACCGACGACGGGCACGGCATGAGCCCGGAGGACGCCCGGCTCGCTCTCCAGCGTCATGCGACGAGCAAGCTCGCCACCCCCGAGGATCTCCAGGGCATCCGGAGCTTCGGGTTCCGTGGCGAAGCACTCCCCGCGATCGCCTCGGTTTCCCGGCTGCGCCTTCAGACCCGCCCGCGGGGTGCTCCCGAGGCCTTCGAGCTCCTCGTGGCGGGAGGGGAGCTCGTCCGAGAGCGCGTCACAGGCGGCCCGGTTGGCACGCGGGTCGAAGTGGCGGAGCTCTTCGCCCAGGTCCCCGCCCGACGGAAATTCCTGAGGTCCGCGGCCACGGAGTGGGGTCATGTGACCGACTGGCTGGCGCGTGCTGCCCTGGCCTGGCCGAGCATTCACTTCGACGTTCGCCGGGACGACCGGACCACAATCACCTGGCCCGCCACGGCCGAGCCCTTGGACCGGATCGCCGCGGTCCTGTCGGAGGACGAGGCCGGGGCGCTTGTTCCGTCGGAAGGGCGGGAAGGGGAGGTCCGCGTTCTGGCCTTCGCCTCCCGGCCGGATTGGCACCGCGCAACCGGCGACGGCATTCACTTGTTCGTGAATCGCCGAGCAGTGCGCGATCGCGTTTTGCGGCATGCCGTGGTGGAGGTCTATCGCGACCTTCTCCCGCGCGGCCGGTTTCCTTCGGCGCTCGTCTTTGTCGAGCTCCCTTACGCCGCGGTCGACGTGAACGTGCATCCGGCGAAGTGGGAGGTGCGGTTTTCGGATCCAAGAGGCATTCACCAGCTGATCACCCGGACCCTGCGGGAGGGCATCGTACGGCGCAGCTGGATCGCGGGCTCAGCGCCGCCACCGCGGGTCGTGCAGAGCGGGGAGGAGCGGAAGGGGACACCCGGGAACGAGGCGATGACCGACTGGATCTTTGCCGACGCGCAAAGGGCAGCGGAGGAATATCGGGTCGCCGGGCCCCAGCTCATGGGAGAGGGCCCCGGCGAGCGGCTCGCGCCGGTGAGCGTGGCCGTACCGCTGCGCTTTTCTGATCTTCGGCTGATTGGTCAGCTCCTTGCCACCTATCTCGTGTTCGAGGGCAAGGACGGCCTGGTGCTGATCGATCAGCACGCCGCCCACGAGCGGGTGCTCTACGAGCGACTCCGGGCGAGCTGGCTTGCGGGCGGGGTGCCTCGCCAAGCCCTGCTTTCCCCCCTCGTGGTCTCGGTAGGCGTGGCCGAGACGGCTGCGGTTTCGGCCGCAGCGGATTCCCTTCTTGCATTGGGCTTTGAGCTCGAGGCTTTCGGGGATGATGCGATCGCGGTGCGTGCGATCCCCTCGCTGCTGGCGGGCCAGGATCCCGCGCCTCTTGTGAGAACTTTGGCCGAGGAACTCTGTGCGGCCAGGCGCGCCGGCGGCGATGGGAGCGCGACGGTGCGGCTTCTGCCGGAGCTCGATCGCGTGTGCGCAACGCTCGCGTGTCACTCTGCCCGCAGAAAGGGCGATCTGCTCGGCCCGCAAGAGCAGCAAGCGCTCGCCGAAGCCCTGGATACCATCCCGTGGGCTCCGACCTGTCCTCATGGACGCCCCGTCGCGGTGCCCCTCGATCGTGCAGAGATTGAGCGGCGTTTCGGTCGCCGCTGACCCCACCACGGGAGAGGGCGCTACGCTTGGAGCGCACTCTCAAGAGATATCCCCATGAAGCACGAAGATGCGCGGCCGCCCGTCGTGGTCGTGACAGGACCGACGGCCTCGGGCAAGAGTGCCTGCGCGATCCGTCTCGCCGAGCGTTTCCAAGGCGAGATCGTGAACGCAGACTCGATGCAGGTGTACCGGTACCTCGACATCGGTACAGCGAAGCCAAGCGTGAAAGAGCGCGCGCGTGTCCCGCACCACCTGATTGATGTCGTCCTTCCGAGCGAGATCTACAGTGCTGGGCGCTATCGTTCGGATGCGCGCGCGGCAGCGGATCGAATCCACGCGCGCGGGCGAGTCGTCTTTCTGGCCGGGGGAACGGGCCTCTACATCCGCGCCTTTCTCGCGGGTCTCTTGGAAGGCGGGGGCGCGGACCAAGCCCTCCGTATTCAGCTCGAAGAGGAGCACGCCACAGCCGTCGCCGCCGGGGATCCACTTCGCGTACACCGGCGCCTTGCGGAGCTCGACCCCGCAGCGGCCGAGCGAATCCATCCCCACGATCTGCGGCGCGTGATCCGTGCCCTCGAACTCAGTCTACGCGCGGGCGGAGCCGCCTCCGCGATTCGCAGGGCTCACGGGTTTGCGGACCAGCCCTATCGCGCCCTGCACTTGGCCCTCGATCCCGGGCGCGACGAGCTCGACCGGCGCATCGACCTGCGTTGTGAATCCATGATCGAATCCGGCCTTCTGCGCGAGGTCCGGGCGCTGCGCGGGATGGGGTACGGACCCGAACTGCGTTCGATGCAGGCCATCGGCTATCGACATATGGCCCCGGTGGTCGATGGCGCCGACACGCTTGTGAACGCCCTCGCGGCAATGAAGCGGGACACACGGCAGTTCGCGCGCCGCCAGCGGACCTGGATCCGCCGCGTTCCTGAGGCCTTAGCGCTCCATCCCGACGACGAAGACGCCATCGTGAAGTCGGTCGAGGCGTTTCTGCGGGGCTAGCTCGGCCGGGCCTAGGAGGGCGGGGACGTATAGTCGATCCCGAATTTTACGTTCACCGCGGGATTCGGAAAGTCGACGAGCGCATCGGCTTTCTCGACCGGGTCGAAGAGCGGCGACATCTCCGTATTGGGGAATGCCAGGAGGCCAATCCCGGGTAGAAGCTCGATGCAGCCGGTTGCAGCCCGGATCCCTGCCGCCGCGGCCTGCACTCCGGTGATCCAGAAGTAACCGGGCACGGTGTAGGCGATTTGGACGGCGCGGGTGTCTTCCACATCGCGCAAGTGCGTGTAGACGGTTTTGCCCGCCACGACCGGCGAAAGCATGAGGTCGAACGGCGCGAAGAAGAGATTCCCGAGGGCGCGCTTCAACGTTTCATACCCGGCATGGGCCGGACGCGGCGCCACGCAAAGGAGCGAGAGTCCGAGCGCGAGGCTCGCGACAAGGCGCGCAGGCGAGATCACGGCACTCCTCCCCTGGGTCGAATCGGCTCGACCCGTTCTGTCGACCACCCACCGCGTCGACGCGCTCGACCGATCCGTTTGTCGAAGGGCGTCAACGGGCTTCTCGGATGACACGGCAGTCGGTGACGGCCGCGTTCCCCCGCAACAAGGCGACCCACTTGCGAGCGTACGAGGCGCGCGCATCGATTGTCAAGCAATCGTTTGTGGGGACGCTGGGTTGGTCCCGTTTCTGCGAGTCGGAGCGCGGCCCCGCACTTCCTCGCCCGCCCCCCGCCGCCTACCTTGGTCGGTTGTGACCCCCGCCCATCCTCCCATCATTGCCATTGTCGGTCGGCCGAACGTGGGGAAGTCGAGCCTCTTCAATCGGTATGCGGGCCGTCGACGCGCCTTGGTGGAGGACACACCCGGCGTGACCCGCGACCGCATTGTCGAGGGGGTGGAGGTCGGCGGCCGGCGGATCCTCGTGGTGGATACCGCCGGATTCGACCCCGACGCCGAGGCAGGCCTTCCCGCCGCGATTCAGGCGCAGGCACAGGCGGCGGTGGATGAGGCCGATGCCATCCTCTTCGTGGTCGATGCGAAGGGGGGCTGCCTGCCCGATGACGAGGTCATCGCTCGGGCCCTGCGACGCACCTCCAAGCCGGTGACCGTCGCCGTGAACAAGGTCGACCGGCCGCTTCACGCCGACCGGGTTGCGGACTTCTTCCGCCTCGGGATCGAGCGAACCCGTCCGGTCTCTGCCGAACACGCGACGGGCGCATGGGAGGCCCTGGAGGAGCTGGTCGCCGCGCTCCCCGTGGCGCCTGAAGCGGCCGCGGCCGAGGCCGAGGATGGGGCGATCCGGGTGGCCATCGTGGGCCGGCCCAACGTGGGGAAGAGTTCGCTCGTGAACCGCCTCGCCCGCACGACGCGCGTTGTCGTCGCAGATACGCCGGGTACGACACGCGACGCCATCGACACACGCATCGAACGAGGCGGTCGAGTCTATGTGCTGGTCGACACCGCGGGACTGCGCCGTCCTGGCAAGCGCCGGCAGGCGGTCGAGCGGGGGAGTGCGCTCATGGCGGTCCGGAGCATCGAACGGGCGAATGTGGCGCTCATCGTGATCGATGCGAGTGAAGGCTTCACGGATCAAGACGCGCGCGTTGCGAGCCTGGTGCGCGAGTGCGGCTGCGCCGCGGCGGTCCTCGCGAACAAATGGGACCGGATGGAGGAGCGTCCCCTCGACGAGCGCAAGCGCGTGCGGGAGGAGATCGCCCATGGCCTGCGCTTCATGGCCGATGCGCCCGTCCTGACGCTCTCGGCGCGTACCGGGAAGGGCGTCGAGGCACTCTTTTCGGTGATTCAGAAGCTCGCCGTGGCGGCGGATCGGAGGATCTCGACGTCAGAGCTAAACCGCTGGCTCCGCACCACGATCGCGCTGCACGAGCCGTCGATGGCGCAGCGCGGACCCCGGCGACGCCCGATCAAGTTCTTCTACGGGACGCAGACCGCCGTTCGACCTCCCACCTTCGTGCTGTTCTGCACGGAGCCCGCCGCCGTAAAACCCGCCTATCGCCGGTTCCTCGAGAACCGCCTGCGCGAAAGCTTCGACCTCGTCGGGACACCCATTCGCCTGCGGCTCCGGGCACGCGATGAGGCGGCCGACGCACCCCGGCGCGGGGCGCGCTGACTCACGGGGGCGAGAGGCGTTAGACTCGGCCCGCCTAGCGACGGCCTGTACCTTCCGCGTAAGGACAAAACACGCGGCTTTGCCGCAACACGAGGGGTGTCTTGGCCCGAGGAACTCAGACCACAGCCCACACCACACTGGAGGAGATCGAGAGCATTGCCGATCGCATCGCCAGTTGGATTGGTGCAAACCCCGTTGCCGTGATCGTGCTCGCTGGCTCCATCCTGCTTGCTGCGGCGAGCTATGGCGGGTGGACAGCATGGCGGTCGAGCCGTGAGGACGGCGCCTCGTTCGCGTTGGCGAGCCTTGAACGGGACTACCTGAAGGCGATGGGTGCGGCTCCGGGTGCCACGGAGATCACGGAGCCTGCGAATCCGGAGACCGGCAAGGCTGTCCGGGGCGAGTTCGCAGAGAAGCTCCTCGCCATGGCCAACGAGCATTCCCGCACAGCGGCGAGCACCGTGGCTCGCATCACGGCCGGCGATCTTCTGGCTGCGGCGGGGGAACCCGAGAAGGCGCTCGACGCGTGGCAGGCCGCTCTTGGCGGGGTCGGGCGGAATCCCGCGCTTCGCGGGGTTGCGCTGCGCCGTATCGCGACCGCCTATGAAGCCCAGAGCAACTGGAGCCAAGCCGCTGCCGCGAACCTCGAGGCAGGTGAGCTTGCGGGCTATCCGCTCCGGCAATGGGCGCTCGCGGACGCAGCACGCTGCTATGCCGAAGCGGGCGATCTGGAGCGCGCCGCTAGCATCGCGTATCAAGTCGAGAGCCAGGGCCCGTCAGACGAACTCCCGCCGTCTTTGGTCGCGAAACTTGCGGAACTGCGGGCGCAGGACTCCGCACGCGCCGGGGGTGGGCCCGCGACAGCCGCCAAAGCTCCCTGAGCGGATCCAAGGCCAGCAGGCAAATCCTGACGTTTTCCGGGTCCTCCGACCTCGATCGATAACGTCCGATAAGATTGATTATGTCAAATTGCAGAGATCCAAGGGCCGGCCTGATCGCCGCTCGCGGGACAAGGCTCCCCCACTCACGCCCCGTGGTTCGCCGCCCTGCCACTCGGGGTTTTGCAGGCATTCGGCTGTGTGCTATTAGCGGCCTCCGCTTTGCACGCCGACTACTCCACTCAGTCCGGTCATGGCTGCAGCGCGAGCCTAAGCGAGCTTCGCGAACGCTTTGCCGCGTTCGGGCAAGGGCACGTATTCCGGTTCTGGGAGGCGCTCGGGAGTTCTGCACGGGCGCGCCTTGCGGCGCAGGCCGCCGGGCTTGACCTTGCGGCCCTCGCCGCTGCGGATCAGGCCACGCGCGCCCTCGCCGCCCCCGGGGTCCGGCGCCTTGAGCCGGCTCCGATTCAGCGGCTTCCCGACCAGGGTGGAGATCCCAAGCTCGTCGCGGCCGCCCTTGAGCGCGGAGAAGCCATGCTTGCCGCCGGTCGGGTCGCGGCGCTGGTCGTTGCCGGGGGCCAAGGCACACGGCTCGGGTTTGAGGGCCCTAAAGGGGCGTTTGCCCTAGGCCCGCTCACAGCTCGCACCCTCTTCGAGCAGCAGGCCCAGAAGATCCAGGGACTGCGTCGCCGCTACCGACGTCCCCTTCCCTGGTACATCATGACGAGCGCCGCAACTGATGCGCAGACTCGTGCCCTCTTCCGCCGCAACGCTTTCTTCGGTCTGCCGGAAGGCGATGTCTGTTTCTTCCAGCAGCAGATGGTCCCCGCCCTCGATTTCGATGGGCGCCTGATCCTCGATCAGCCCGACCACATCTTCGAAAGCCCGAACGGGCACGGAGGGTCCCTCACCGGCCTCGTAGCGTCGGGAGCGCTCGACGACATGGAGCGCCGTGGGGTGAGCTCGATCTACTACTACCAAGTGGACAACCCACTCGGGCGGATCGGCGACCCCGTGTATCTCGGCTTCCACGCTGCGGCGGGTGCGGAGATGTCCTGTAAGGTGATCGCGAAGCTCGATCCGCTTGAGAAAATGGGCGTGATCGCACGGGTTGACGGTCGCGTCGGGGTGGTCGAGTACACAGAGCTTGACGATCCCCACCGCTACGCTCGCGGCCCGGATGGGGAGCTCGTGTACTGGGCCGGAAACATCGCGATGCACGTGATTGAGGTGGCGTTTGCCCGTCGCGCGGCTGCAAACGCCGATCGCATTCTTCCCTACCACGCATCCGCCAAGAAGATCCCGACGGTCGACGACAACGGTCATTCGGTGCAACCGAACGCGCCCAACGGTCGAAAGCTCGAGCGATTCGTGTTCGACGCCCTTACCGCAGCGAACCACGTGACGGTCCTCGAGACGCGTCGCGATGAGGAATACTCCCCGATCAAGAACGCAAGTGGAGCCGATTCGCCCGAGACCGCTCGTCGCGACCTCGTGGCGGTGTATCGCCGGTGGCTGGAGGAAGCGGGCGTCGAGGGGGTCGACGCAACAGCGGCGATCGAGATCAATCATGCTGTGTTCGACGGACCCGGCGACTTGCGCGCAAGTCGGATCCGCCGCGTCACTGAGGCTGGCGATGCGATTCGCATCGCGCCCGGAGTTGCTGAATGACGACACCCCGAGCCAAAAAATCGAAGCAGAGCCGCAAGCCGGTCGAGCGCGGCCGCACCGCGAGCGATGTCCAAAGCGAGGACCGCAGGGCGAAGCTGGGTACGAAGTACGTCTGCTACTCGTGCGGAGCTCGCTTCTACGACCTGAACAAGCCGGAGCCCATGTGCCCGAAGTGCGGCACCGATCAGCGGACCAAGCCGAAGGACTCCCCGGCCAGTGCCTCCCCCCCGCCTGCTCCGCCGAAGCGCCCGCCGCCTCGGCCGATGCCGGGCTTGCTCGATGAGGAAGAAGAGGTCGTACCCTTCGAGGAGGACATGGACCTCGATCTTGGGGATCTCGACACCACCGGAGACGAGCTCTTCGAAGAGGACACGGAGACGCCGGAGGCAAGCGAAGACGAAGCCGAGGAGTCTTGAGAAACTGACGTGGAATCAGGACGCTGCGTGTTAGAAGGTAAAGGCAAGCCTTAGCACGCGCATGAGCTCTCCCTGATCCTCCCCGACACGTTTGGCGCGCTCCTTCTCCAACTGCTGCTCCATGATTTCGAGGTCCGTGAGTTGCCCTGATAGCTCTCGCGTGCGGGTGCTCTGGCGGTGGACGCGCTCGAACTCCCTGACCTGGTCGCCGAGGAAGCCGTTGCCCCGCGCCTCCGTGTGGCTGAGCCGCGCCTGTTCGGCGGCAGGCCTGATCCGAGCGATCTCCGCCTTCTGGGCAGCGATCATCTTGTCGAGGTCGGGGGTGGTGTAGCCGCGGAATGGCCGAGGTTCGCTGTTCTGCGCGGCGATATTTCTCTGGTAGTTCCAGTAGCCAACCCCGCCCGCCCCCCCGAGCAGGACGAGCAGCAAGAGAAGCCCACCCTTCGCGCTCGTCGCGGCCATAGCGGCACCTCCACTTGTCTCCTCCCTCTTCGGCCTGACGGGGAGCTTGATGGAGCGCCTGTTCTGCACAGTGCCCGGAAGGAGGAGGACGCGTACCCCCTCGGCGCGGGAACCGACCCCCCTTCACCCTCCCGGCGGGTAGAGGGCTCGGTAAACGTGAAGGCTCCGCAAGACTCGCTTCACATATCCTCGAGTCTGTTCGTAAGAAATGTCCTCGACCCACTCATCGTCCGCGAGATCACCACGCGCCTCGAGCCACCTCGACACGGCCTCTGGACCTGCGTTGTAGCTGGCAATTGCCGCCGAGAGCCGGCCGCCGAAGCGCCGCACGAGGTCGTCGAGATACACAGCGCCCAGGCGCAGGTTTGTCTCCGGCGTGAAAAGGGCCTCGGCTGAAAAGCCTTCGATCCCGGCTCCGCGGGCCAGGTGCGCTCCTGTACTTGGCATGAGCTGGAGCAGACCGCGGGCGCCGACCGGGGAGATTGCGGAGGGTTGGTACCCGCTTTCTTCGCGCATGATCGCGTAGACCAAAGTCTGGAGTTCAGGATTCTTGCCAGCCACGGCTCGTTCCACCGACTCCCGAAACGCGAGGGGCCAGGCGAGACGCCAGGGTTCCTCTCCGCTCGGCGGCGGTGCCTTGGCCAGCGCATCCCCGAAGCCATCGACCACCAGGCTTTGTCCGAGGTGCGCGTCCCCCGCACGCGCAAACAGGTCGGCGAGTTCCAATCGGTCGGTGAGGCTCAGTCGTTGGCCATCCGCCGAACCCCGCCGGAGCAGCCGCGAAACCTCCTCCGACGCGGCGCCTTCGAGTCCCGCCTCAAGCAGGATGCGAGGCCGCTCGACGTCGGTGTCGCTGAGCACGCGCGTACCGAGCACCAACGGAGCGGGCTCAGCTTGCGCCCCCGGCGCGCGTGCACGGGCGCGCCAGCCGTAGTAGGTGAATGGAAAGTCGTTCACCAGCGAGGCGTACATGGTTTGAGCCACGTCCGGTGAACCCGACCGCTCTGCGGAGCGGGCGTTCCAGTAGCGGGCCTGCGCACGCGTCGCGCTGTCTCCTGCAGCCGCCTCGAGTCGCGCGAGCCAGGTGCGGGCATCGCCAAAATCCCCCGCTCGATACGCGGACCAGGCGAGTCGCCAGAAGGCCTGCGGCACCAGACTCAAATCTGCGGATTGCTGCGACACCGCGAGGAATTGCTCCCGCGCGCGGTCTGTTTCGCCCGCACCATCCAAAAGCTCGCCGGCATACCAGCGCGCGAGCGCCGACCAGCGGGGGCTCGCGCTGGCCGCGAGTTTCTCGAGTTCGGTGACGCCGCGCTGGTTGTCCCCCGCCCGGGCGATTGCGCGACCCCGGTAAAGTGCGGCCTCTTCGTCCGGAGCCAGCGCTGCGAAGGCCTCCTCGGCCTCCGAGTAACGTCGAAGGCGGAAGAAGCAGATGCCCCGTTGTTTTGCTGCGTCGGCGCGCGCCGCGGGCTCGAGACCGTGCTCAAGTGCCCAGTTGAAATCACCGAGGGCTTCCTCGGTGTAGCCGCTCCGCAGCAGGACCTCCGCGCGCGCGCGGTAGTCACTGGCCTGACGCACGGGCGCACCAAGGCCTGGCTCCAGGCTGGCGATCCGTTCCGCGGCGCGCCGGCCCTCGGGAGTGGTGGGCGTGTCACGCCAAAGCTCGAGATAGAGCTGTGTAGCGGCGCGTGCGTCGCCGGAAGCCGCAAGGGCGTCCGCAATCCGCCCGCGCAGGGCCGCCGCTCGGGAAAGATCGGTCGTCTCCGACAGCGCAAGCTCCCATGACTTCCGCGCTGCGGCATCGTCTCCGAGGCCCGCCTGGGCGTCGCCTAGGACCCGGTGTAGATCTGGAGCGAGGGGGGAGGAAGCACGTTGTGCCTCGGCGTCTCGCACGGCCGTGATCGCCGCGGCGAAACGCTGCGCATCGAGGAGGGTCATCGCGCGAAGCAGTTGGGCGTGATCGGCGATCACCGGATATTCCTTCGCGACCGCTGCGAAGAGGTCCGAAGCCCGATCGATATCTCCCGCCTTGCGGGCGTCGATCGCCGCGCGGAGCGCTTGCCCGGCGCCCTGTGAGTGCGCCTGTGCGCCGAGCGCCATGTCCGCAAAGATGAAAAGCGGTAGGAGGATCACGACAAGGGGGGGGAGGAGTGCCGCGCGATGCCGGCGTCCGCTGCCGGCATACGAATGCCGTCTCCAAGGCCCGTCGCACGACCACCCCCACATCGGCCTTGAGTGTGCGAAAGCGCACGCCCTCCTTCAACGCAGCCGCGCTAGCCTCGGAAGCGTGGGTCTCTCCGCTCGCCACCTCGGCCCCTTCGGGCTCTGCTTGTTGTGCCTGGTCCTCGTGGACGCTTGTCGATCGACGGCCTCCCCGCCGCCCCCCGTTTCTCCTGTGGCCGCGCCGCAAGCCTCCTCCCGCGCGCCTCGGGTGGGACTTTGGGTGCTGTGCGAGGGATCGCAGCGAGTTCTCGAACACCCTGGGCGCGTCGCGGGTCTTCTCGCCGATGCGAGACGGCTGGGTGTCACCGACCTTTTCGTCCAGGTCTATCGGAACGGGCGCGCATGGTTCGATTCAACGGCCGCCGACGCAGCGCCCTTCGCTGCCGCGCGCGATGCAGATGGTCAGGATCCACTCCGGGCGCTGATCCACGCTGCCCACGCGGAGGGCCTGCGTGTCCACGCCTGGGTGAACGTGCTCTCCCTCGGATCCAATCGAGAGGCCCCGGTTCTTAAGGATCTCGGTCCGGCCGCCGTGCAGGTGGACCGGCGGGGCCGGTCGATGCTCGACTACCCACAGCTCGAGCTTCCAGCACCAGACTCGCAATTTCTTCGGCTCGGAACTCCGGCGCTATGGCTGGATCCCGGCGCTCCCGGCGTGGCGGAGCGCCTCGCTGGGACATTCGCGGAGCTCGCCGCACGGTATCCCGAGTTGGACGGCCTGCACCTCGATTACATCCGTCATCCCGACGTCTTGCCTTTTTCCCCGGGCTCGCGCTTCGACGTGGGTCTCGACTACGGCTACGGCGCCGCCACGCGCGCTCGATTCGCGGGACAAACCGGCCTTCCCGCCCCGCTCGGTCCTCCCGGGGCCAGTGCAAATGCATGGGACGGCTGGCGACGTGAGCAGGTCACCGCGCTCGTGCGGGCCATCCGCGACGCAGTCCGTAGAGAACAGCCCACGCTCGTGCTCTCCGCCGCGGTTTGGCCCTTCCCCGAGCGATCCTACTTTTCTGTGTATCAAGATTGGCCGGGATGGCTCGACGATGGCCTCTTGGACTTCGCCGTTCCCATGCTCTACACGACGGACGACCGATTCTTTCTGACGGAATTGCGTGCCTACCATGGGATCGCAAGCGATCGGATCTGGGTGGGGCTTGGCAGCTGGCTCTTCGCCGACGCCCCGGATCGCGCGGCGAACCAGCTCCACAAAGCGCGTGCGGCGGGGCTTGCCGGTGTGTCGCTCTTCTCTCACGACGCGTTTGCAGAGCATCCGGCGCTGCTTGAAGCGCTCGTCGATCAGCCGATCCGTGAGCGCTAAGGCGCCGTCCGACACGCACCCGGGTCTTGACGTCTGCGATCGCCGAGGCGATGCGGACGGCCGCCGAGCGCACGAACTCGACGCGTACGACTTCAGCGTTCCGGCGGAACTCGTCGCGCAGGAGCCCGCGCCGGAACGTGACCTCGCAAGACTCCTCGTCCTCGATCGCGTCCACAACGCCACGCTCGCACATCGCCGTGTGCGCGACCTTCCACAATGGCTTCGACCTGGTGACCTCCTCATCGTCAATGAGACACGGGTCTTACGGGCGCGCCTGCGTGGAAGGAAGACGACCGGCGGAGCCGCCGAAGTGCTCCTCCTGGGGCCAGCTCACGAGCCAGGCTGCTTTCGGGCTCTGCTGCGCTGCCGGGGACGTCAGCGTGTGGGTCAGCGCTTTGCCTTTGGACCTTCCCGCGAGGAGATTCCGGCGGAACTGGTCTCGCTTGGCCTCGAGGGTGAGGTCGTATTGGAGTTTCCGCGAGGAATCTCCCCTTTCGAGATCGGGGAAGCGCCCCTTCCGCCCTATATCCGACGCAACGCTCCGCGCGCAACCGATCTCGAACGCTACCAGTCCGTCTTCGCGCGGGTGCCGGGATCCGTGGCCGCGCCGACCGCAAGCCTGCATCTTTCTAAGGAGCTGCTGAGTGAGCTCGTGGCAGCAGGGGTTGAACGCGCCGAGGTCGTATTGCACGTGGGCCCAGGCACGTTCCGCCCGTTACGGCCCGCGGACTTCGCCGCGGGCAGCCTCCACGCTGAACGTTTCGAGCTACCCGAGGCCACCGCCCGGGCGGTAGCCAGGACGCGGGCACGCGGCGGGCGGATTGTCGCCGTCGGCACCACCACCACGCGGGTTCTTGAGAGCTGTGCGACTGCCGATCGGCAGGTCTCGGCACGAGCAGGAGAGACACAGATCTTCTTGCGGCCGGGGCACAAGTTCGCGGTCGTCGACGCCCTTCTCACCAACTTTCATCTTCCTCGCTCGAGCCCTCTCCTGCTGGTTTCCGCCTTCGCTGGCCGCGAAGCCGTGCTCTCGGCGTACACCGCAGCCATCGCAATCCGCTACCGGTTCTATTCCTACGGCGACGCGATGCTCATCCTGTGAACGCACACGGCTTCGCATTCGAGGTCACCGCCCGCGACGGCCTCGCCCGGTCCGCTCGCCTCGTGACACCCCATGGCGTCGTCGAGACACCAGGCTTCATGCCCGTCGCAACCTTCGGTGCAGTCCGCGGTGTCGCGGCCGATGAGCTCGAAGGATTGGGCGCGCAGATCCTGCTCTCGAACGCCTACCATCTTCACGAGCGGCCAGGCGAGGAAGTGGTTGAACGCGCCGGGGGGCTCCATCGATTCACAGGTTGGCGAGGGCCTTGGCTCACCGATAGCGGGGGCTTCCAGATCACTTCCCTCGCTGCGCAGGCGCGAGTCGACGAAGACGGGGTGACCTTCCGCTCACCGCACGATGGCCGGAGCCGGACCCTCACACCGGAGAAGGCGGTGGAGGTGCAGGAGAGACTTGGAGCCGACGTCACGATGGTGCTGGACGAGTGCCTATCCGACGAGGTGGGGACGCCCACCTTGCGTGTCCGTGCGGCGACCGAGCGCACCTTGCGCTGGGCAGAGCGCTCCCTGCGGGCACGGCGCCGCAGCGACCAGGCGCTTTTTGGCATTGTCCAAGGCGGCTACTCGTCCGCGCTGCGCCGAGCGAGCGCACGCGCCACCGCTGCCCTCGGGTTCGACGGCCACGCACACGGCGGTCTTGGTCTCGGTGAGGGAGGCGGGCAACGCGAGGAGCTGATCGCCGTGGCGCACGAAGAACTGCCCGAGCACCGACCGCGCTATCTAATGGGCCTCGGCCGCCCCGCCGACCTGTTCCAGGCCATCGCGCTCGGGGTCGATCTCTTCGATTGCGTGATCCCGACGCGAAACGGTCGGCATGGACTCCTTTTTACGCGTTCGGGAACGTTGGCGGTACGCAATGCCCGCTACCGAAACGACCCCTCGCCGCCCGAGGAAAGCTGCGATTGCCCCACCTGCTCGCGCTACTCCCGTGCCTATTTGCGTCATCTCCTGCACGTGAACGAGGCGTTGGGCGCACGTCTCGCCTCAATCCACAATCTGCGGTTTTACCTCCGAATGCTCGAAGAGGTGCGCGCCGCGATCCACGGCCGTAGCTTTGCCGCCCTCCGCGCAGGTTTCGTGGACTCCCTGGGCGGTGCTCCGTAGGGCGCCTGGGGCGGAATGCCACCCCTACCCTGCCGCTCAAGCGCACCCTCCGCCTCGCCGATTTCGACTCTGCCAATAGTGGGTTCTCGATGCGGCAGGGGGATCGCGTTTGGACAGGTCGCAGAAGGGCGCGCTTTTGTTAAGCGCACAGCGGCGCGCCGCGCTCCTCATGGCGTGTGCGCTGGTGCTGGTGGCCGCGCTCGTCAGTGGGGTGCTGGCCATTCGCGCCGCACGGGACGCGCGAGAGGCGAGCCGGGAATGGGTGCGTGCTGCCGCTGCGCAGCTCGCGCAGCTCGCCGCGCAACCCATGGCCTCTCCCGGGGCGACCGCAGCCCTGGTACCCATCCTCACCGCGGCAAAGGCCCTTCCCGGCGTAACCGATGCAGCCCTCGTCGACCCTTCGGGTCGCACGGTGATCTCGACCCGCCCGAGCGAGGTCGGTCTTGCGGCACCTGCGACTTGGCGCGCACGGGGGGAGGCCGCAGTCATCCCCCTTGGCGCCGATGAGCTCAGCGGCTCTACGGCGCTCGCGGTTGCGCCGCTTCGCTCTGGCACGGCCACGATCGGAAGCCTCGCCCTGCGGATCCGCGAACCCAGCCTGGTAACCATGGCGGGTCCGGCTCTCACGGTGGGTGCGGCCGCCGCGGGGGCCGCGATCGCCGCCCTGCTCGCGATCCTGTGGCACCTCTTTGGGGCACTTCTCTCACCCGTCGCCGAGAGCGAGCGCGTACTCACCGCCCTCGCTTCCGGTGACGTCAGCGCGCGGCTCGATGCGCGAAAACTCGGCTCCTTCGAGGGCCTGGGCCGCGGACTCAACACCCTGGCCGAGGCGCTGGCCGGTGTCCTCTCGCGAGTCCAGCACCTCACGCAACGCATGCTGAGCGCGCCGGAGCGCGTAGCGCAGGCCATGGACGAGATCGCGACGGGGGTGGAGGCGCAGACGGAAGCTGTCGAAGAAACGGCATCGCTGCTCGCGAACATCAATACCTCGATCAAGGGCATCAATGCCGAGGTCGACAGCCTCTCTCGATCGGCTGAGGAGGCCTCGTCGTCGGTCCTCCAGATGGGAAGTGCGATTGACGAGGTCGCCCGCAGCGCTGCCTCACTCCATGATTCGGTAGACTCTTCGACCTCGTCGATCCATGAGATGGGCGCCAGCATTCGACAGGTCGCTGACAGCGCCGACGCAGTCCAACGGATGGCCGAGGAAACCGCTTCCTCAATGACCCAGATGGACCGCACGATTCAGGAAGTGGGCGAACACGTCCGAGAGGCCTCCGTCCTGACGCAGCAAGTGAGCGAAGGCGCAGAGGCCGGATCAAGCGCTGTGTCAGACACAATCGAAGGCATCGAGGAGATCCGGAACCTCACCCGGGGTGCGAAGGATGTGCTCGAGCGCCTTGCGGCGCGCATCAATGAGATTGGCGAAATCGTGAACGTCATCGGCAGCATCAACGATGAGACCAATCTCCTCTCGCTCAACGCCGCGATCATCGCCGCCCAGGCGGGGGAACAGGGCAAGGCTTTCGCCGTGGTGGCAAACCATGTGAAGACACTGGCCCAGCGCACCGCGGGAAGCACCCAGGAAATTGAGCGCCTGATTCGAGCGGTGCAGGCCGAATCGGAAAACGCGATGCGCGCGATGGGTGCAGGGATCGATTCCGTGGAGGCTGGCGTGGCGCGGTCGTCGCGGGCTGGAGAGGCACTCCAGGCCATTCGCACGTCCGCTCGAGAGGCAAGCGCCCGCGTCGCCGAAATCGCGCGCGCGGCGCATGAGCAAGCGCAGAGCTCACGCCATGTCGCGGAAGCCGCGCAGCGCACGTCCCAGATGGTCCAGCAAATCTCCGGTGCCATCGGGGAGCAGTCGCGCGCGAGCGAGGCGATGCTGAAGAACTCCGAAGGCGCACTCGAAGTCTGCCGACAGGTCCACCGGTCGACCTCTGAGCAACGGGAGACCGCAAAGTTCATCACCGGGAGCATCGCAGCGGTCGCCGAGATGATCCGATCGATTCAAGAGAACACCGCGTCGCATGCGCGCGCGAGCGAGTCTGTCGGGAGCGCGGTGAGCCGTATCCTCGAAACCGCTCGCAAGAGCAGCGAACGGATCCCCGAGGTGCTCTCCACGGTGGAGGATCTGCGCAGCGATGCAGATGCGCTTGGCCAAGAGGTCGGACGGTTCCGCTCCTAACGCCCTCCCCTACTGCTTCCTTCGATCCCTGCCAGCGCAGCGCATAGCCCCGCGTAGTAGGGCAGACGCTCCCCGAGGGCGGCGGGCACAATCCGGACCCGCTCGGCGAGCCCTGCCCACAAGTGTTCGCGCACGTTGCGTCGAATCGGTTCGAAGCAAAGCTGCTCCCCTGCGGCCGTCGGGATGGTACCGAGTACGATGACCTCCGGGGCCACGGTGCAGATGATCTGAACCAGGGCCCGAGCCAGATAGCTGTTAAATCGATCGAGCTCAGCAAGCGCAAAAGCATCGCCCTCGCGGGCCGCAGCCACGAGGTGTTCGGGTTGGATGCGTTCCTTGCCGCCGGCGAGTAGCGCCACGCGACCTTCCGCAGACGCCGTCGCCCGCAGGTGCTCCCTCCACGCCCGGCCGCCCACATAGGCCTCGAGGCAACCCCGGAGTCCGCAGGCGCACGGCAGGCCGTTCCACTCTACGGGGGCATGCCCCACCTCTCCCGCACACCACCCCACACCACGATGCAAACGACCGCCGAGGACGAGGCCACCGCCTACACCGGTGGACATCGTGAGATAGACCGCGTCCCGTGCGCCTTTGGCTGCACCGAAGTGCCACTCGGCGAGGGCGGCCGCGTTCGCGTCATTCTCGAGGAAGCAGGGGCACCCGAGGGCGTCTTCCAGGACGGCTGGCGCAGGGACGTCGGTCCAACCGGGCAGATTCGGGGGCGAGAGGATGCGCCGGGTCTTGGGATCAATCGGCCCCGGCGATGAAAGCCCGATGGCAATCAGGTCACCGCGGGCAACCCCGGCCCGGGCAAGGAGCTCCCGCGCGTCTGCGGTAATCGCGGCAAGATCCCGAGCGGGGTCGCCCGAGAGCTCAGTAGCGCGGCGGAACACTGCTCGAAGGCCTCCCGAGGCATCGCTGATCGCGAGGGCGATCTTGGTACCCCCGAGGTCGATCCCGAGGACGAGCCCAGGCGATACGTGGGGAATGCGCGAGCTCCTTCAGGAACCTGGCGCGGCCGCTGCTTCGGCCGAGCCTACCACAGGGGGCTCGCGATCCCTGTAAGGGCCTGACGCCGGCTGCCGATAGATAGGGAGAAGTCGAAACATTCCTATCGCCTGCAGGGCGGGCTGCCGGCGATTTGCACAGAAGGGGAAGCGATGACTAGCCATGCGACGAAAGGTGCCCGGGCTGTCGGACGGACGCTTGGGGCGGCCTGCCTGCTCCTCACCCTTGCGAGTTGCGCGACCGTTCGGAGTTGGGATCTCCTCGACAGGCGGGGCGACTTCGAGACGAGCCAGCGCCAGTACACGCAATCGATCCGCTGGGGCGCCTTCGATCAGGCTCGTGGGTTCGTCGCAAAGGATGCGATTGAGCGCTGGGATTCGAGCCGTCCGCTGTTGGCCAATGTTCGCTTCACTGACTACGCGATGCAGTCGAACGAGTTCAATATCGAGAAGATGACCGCGACAGTCCGCGTGACCTACAACGGATACAAGGTGAACTCTCTTGTCGAGCGCACTGTTGAAGAGAAGCAGGAGTGGTTCAAAGATCCGGTCACAGGCCATTGGCAAGTGCGACCCGACCTGACGCTCTTGAGCGCGGGTATGGCCGGAACAAAGCCCTGACGCGGAGCGACCGCGAGGAGAACCCGGTGGAGTCGGGTCGGACAATTCTCTTCGTCGATGACGTCGAAATGTTTCGTGAGCTCGGAGCGCTCTTCCTTGCGCGCACTGGCAAGGTCGTGACTGCCGCCGACGGTGAGGAGGCTCTCGCCATCGCGCACAAGGACCGCCCGGTGATGATCCTTAGCGACATTGACATGCCCGGCATGGACGGAACCGAGTTGTGCGCTGCCGTGAAGACGGATCCGGAGCTCTCGGGGATTCCCGTAATTCTTATAGTCGCAAGCGAACTCGCCGCCGACCACGCTCGCGCGATCCACGCTGGAGCAGACGATGTACTCTCGAAACCCCTGAACCGCGTGGCGCTCTTGGAAACTGTCAATCGATTCTTGCGCTTTAGCACCGTACGCGGACTTCCTCGCGTCGAGATAGACGCTCCGGTTCGCATTCGATGTGGCGCGACTGAAAGCTGGGGCCAGGCTCGCAACGTCTCTCGTGGAGGCCTCTTCGTCGAGGCCACGCTTTCCGTCCCGCCGCGTACGGAAGTCGCTTTGGAATTTGAGCTGCCTGACCCGTTTCGGCGCTTTGCGCCGACGGCAAGGGTGGTCTGGCAACGCGGCGACCAGGATGGTCAACGCTCGGGAATGGGGTTTCGTTTTGTCGGGCTCGACGCACGGAGCGCTCGTTACCTCGATGACTATGTGCACGAAAGAGCGCCTGTGGCGCTTGCCGTCGCGATGGCAAAAGGAGGCATATGACCGGCAGGTCCCTGCAGTGGATCCGGCTCTCCCTCGCGTTCCTCATGCTGACAGTCCCCGGCTCGAGGGCATGGGCGGGGGACGCCTACAAACCAACTCCGGCGGCAGCAAGCCCCGCCAAGCCGTCCGACAGCAGCGACGCGGAAGCTACCCCTGACGACTCGACGGTGGACACACCCGACGAGAGCACGGCGCCGGTCCCGCCGAAGACGACGCATTCCCGACCGGGTAGGAGCAACGCGGCCCAAAGCCCTGGCGCCGGCGGCGACGACGCCCAAGGGTCCGCGGAGAAGCCTGCGGCGCAGGCTGTAGACCCCGACCGGGCTCTGCGCATGGAGTGGGAGGAGAAGGCCCGAAAGGCGGACGAGCGCGTCGCGGTCGCACAAGCCCGGCTCGACGACGCACAGCTCGCATACACGAACATGCGGATGCGTAGTTACCCGAGCGGTGATGCTCGCGCAGCGCTCCTAAAAGACATCGACGACGCTAAGGCAGAGCTCTCCGCGGCTCAGGCTGACCGTGCCTCCCTCGAGGACAAGGCACGTGAAGCGGGCGTTCCTCCAAGCTGGATCATGCCGTAGCTCGGACGACCCTTAGTGGCGCTGTTCGAGGTCCCGTTCGTCTTGGATGTCGCTCGTGTTCACGGAATCCAGCCCGTGGGGCATCGGCTTCACGATTGCGATGACTTCGTCACCCTGCCGCACCACCGTATCGGTGCGTGTCACGAACCCGCCGTCCATGCGATAGCGTCGCTGCTCGACGATGAGCGGCCCACTGCTCTCGCGACTGCCCGGCGAAACCTCCAATGCCGGCTCGCCTTGCGGGCCTACCCGAACAAGGGGATTGTCGCTCTGGGAGGCCGTCTGAGTCGGCTGCATATACGGCGCGGTCGGATGGCTTTCGAGGGCGGCGTTCGTCGCCCGTAGCCGGTCGAGACGCTCGGCGAGCGCAACCTCGGAATCCTTCGTTGAAGAACGGTCCGGAGTGTAGCGGGCGTAGTCTCGGAGGCTTCCCGTCGAGATCTTCTTCGCGACCTTGCGGTAGCGCTCAGGGATTCGCTTGGCATCATCGGTATACGCGACGGTCCCGTCATCAGTCTTCCAGCGGTACAGGTCCGCAGCAAAGACCTGGCCGGAGAGCGACAGCGCGAAACCCGTGGCGAGGACGATCCCAGGAATGCGGCGGCAATCGAGGATCCTCAGCATCAGCTTTCCTCCTGGTGGATCAGCACGTATTCCTACCAGAAGTGAGTGGCTTCGAACGACAAAAAATGTCATTGGTTCAATAATTTGCATATGTATGTTGGATGCAACTGCTCACGGTTGACGTCACAAGTTCGCGTGGATAAACTTCGAGTTGCTTATTGCGGGGTAGAGCAGCCTGGTAGCTCGTCGGGCTCATAACCCGGAGGTCGGGGGTTCAAATCCCCCCCCCGCTACCACCGAGACGAGCCGCCCGGAGCCTGAGCCCCGGGCGGCTCTTGGTCCCAACGCCAGCTCAAACAGAGCCTCCACCCGGAACTTTCGCTCC